>Ga0256909_1000208_pt1 | contig 22501 bp, 19 predicted proteins | sample MC6MC0762MT_FD_190203 | JGI IMG/M metagenome (GOLD analysis project Ga0256909, IMG submission 190203) | Metatranscriptome of enriched soil aggregate microbial communities from Iowa State University, Ames, United States - MC6-MC0762-MT... | ecosystem: Environmental > Terrestrial > Soil >...
CAAGTTTCTGCTATCCGCAAACGCTAGGATGACGTCTTTCTGGTTTTCGGTTGAGTATTGTTGGTGCTCCGTCGACATCCGGACATACGCCGCCGCGCGGCCCCGGCCTTTAATGTCTTGCGGCGTCTTGTTGCGCGATGCTCGTTCCACCCTGCCTCCCGTGAACTGCGAGGGATCGACTTATTTCGCCAAGTTGCTCCGAGAGGAGCGAGGCAAGCCCGATCTCATAGCTTGCGTTCAGGGAATATAGTTTTGGAGGCGCGAAAAATGTTGCCAACGACACGCAAGAATTTGCGCTGGAAGAAAGAGGAAATCGGCGCTGAATATCCCTTGGCGATTGCCATGGCGCTGAAAGAAGAGCTTGGAGGATCGCGGCACACGATTAAGAAGCTCAGCCGGTGGACAGGCGCCAGTGAGCGGACAGTGCAGAATTGGTTAGGCGGCGTTCGTGGCCCTAGCGGCCCTCACCTGGTGGCGTTGGCCAAGCACTTGCCAGCCGTCCACCATGCCTACCTGACCATGACTGGTAGGGTTGATGGGCCAGCTACAGACGTCAACGCATCTGTAGTTTTACTCAGGGAAGCGCTCGCTCTGCTGACCGCCCGTGGCATCGCGTAGCTGTCGCTTCTGGCGGCACTGGACGGGGCGTCTCCTCTTGGCTGCTAGCGTTACAGACCCGATCCAGGTCGATTTTTGCACACGCCCACCGCCGGAGTGTTCGTCTCGACGGCGAAGTCCGACGCATTTTCGCAGCGCAGTAGGCCTTGGGACCTACATACCGGAACATGCCCGCATGCGAGCGCGGATATGATGAAAGTTGGGGGAGTGTCCTTTGCGCATCGTGTGCGAGGAACCATCGTCGACGTCACTGTCGACCCGGCCTCCTACCCGCCACAGCAACTGCGTCCCCCGGCTCGTTCGGATCGGAGGGAAAGTCTGGCAGTTCCCACCGCGACATCTGTCGCGAGTTTCGCGAACGCTTCTCGTTGAGCCGGCGAAAAGAGTCCTCCTAGCATCTCCACTCAATGCAATGGCACGACCAATGGTCTTGACCCAAGCGCCGGAGAGACTATATACCTAGCTGGCCCGCAGGGTGTCGCCGCGCACGCGAAGGTAGTTGTCCAGAAGGGATCGAATATTAGCAGCGCCCACCGGGTTGGCGCTGTGAACACTAAAGCAGAAGACTGACGGGATGAATTGGCCGGCAGCATCAAGATCCATGTCAACCAGACGCTTGACTACGATCATTGCCGTATCGTCACCGCCTAAGTCGTGATCGAACGAGATCTCATCCGGGCAACCCTGATTCACGAAATATGCGATTGCCTCCGCTGAGCTCCGCGCGATCGTCCAACTTGCATCCACGGGTTCGCGCAGATCGTCAATAAATAATCGGTATCCCATCACCAATATCCTTCTAAAATCGGGTTCTGAAAGGATTCGCGCTGAAGGTCAGCGCACGCTCCCAAAACAAATAACACTTCGCCGCAATTCGCCCCATGTCTACGCCCTTTTCGTTGACCCTCCCGGAGGTTGCTGCCTGGCAAATTAAGTCGCCGGCAGGCCTCTCGCATGCAGCTCCATCTTGTGTCGCCCGAATCCCGGCGCTTCAACGCGGCGCGGTCTGGAAGCCAAGTCAGGTCGAATTGCTTTGGGACTCGCTCTTTCGCGGGTTTCCGATCGGCGCATTTGTCGTGTGCGAACGTCTCAAGGGCCAGGGTGGCAAACTCGGTCGCCACGCCCGCGGAGCCGACGGAGTCGACGCAGACGAAGAATTCTCGCACCATTTGCTGGACGGACAGCAGCGCGCAAACGCAATCGCTCTGGGCTTCAGCGATCCGTTCGCCGACCACGCGGATCAATCTGTCGATGCAAGCCGGCGCGCGGCACTTTGGTTGGATCTCTCACCGCCGAAGCCTACAGCCACGACAACTCGTCGCTTTTTGTTTCGGGTGACGACGCAACCGCATCCATGGGGGTTTAGTCGAGCCGATGAAGCAGAGTCCCTCGAGTTGCGGCAGATTCGAAGCGCCTTGAAACGCGCGAACGTAGCAAACTACCATCCCAGTGTTTCGGAGTGTTGGCCATATGATGCGTCTGCGCCCGTGCCTTTGGCATGGTTACTTGACGTCGCGTGGGAGCGCCACACCTCTCATCGCGGAAACGGATCCGGCGCGCCGTTCTTGGAAAGCCTAATAGGCTCGCTTGAAAAACGTCGCGATGCCGTAACCGTTCATGGAGTCTTGCCTCCTAGATTTGGCTGGATCCGGCAAGCGCTCGACTTATTGCGAGCGCCTGGAAACGAGGCCACTCGCCAAGTGGCCGAAATCGGCAGACGACTCGCGAGCCTTTGGAGCATCGAGTTAATCGCATTGACCGTCCCGCACGAGGCGATCACCGGTTCTCTGGAGGACGACGACATCGCTACTGCTACGCCAAACATCTCTGACATCGAACATCTGTTCCAGCGACTCAATAGTCAGGGCACTCGACTAAGCGAAGATGACCTCGCATTTTCGATGATCAAAGCCTACTGGCCGAAGGTGGACGCATTAATAGAGACCCTCGCCGATAGGTTAATGCCGCCGGCACGGCTTGCGACGATCGCGGCCCGAGCTGCCCTTAGCATGCTGCGAAATCCGACGGAACCATTTCCAGGTCCCGTCGGCCCAGCAGAATTACGATCAAGAGCTTTCCGCAACACCGGCACAGGAATTGAGAAAGGTGCCCCATCTCCTGAGCGCAACGCAATTGAGGAAATGTTTGGAAGCAAGTCTGATCTACGCGACGCCTTGCTTTTGATCGACGCGTGGCTTGTGGGGCGGGATGAATCCTCGTTTATGCCGGCCGTTTTGCGAACAAGCGTGGCCCGATCCTCACCGGATGTCTTTGCGTTCTTGATGTGGCTCGCGTTGACCGAAATTCGTTTGCAGAGTGTCGACATTGCCCTTTCGCGTGCGCCGGAAGTTCGACGGGACATCATCGCTCTCACCACGACACTGCATTGGTTCTCTTCGAAAAAGCGCGATGCAGTGCAGGCGGCGTTCGCGCATCTCCGGCAAGCGCGCGACGGCGCGCCGCTATCAGCGGATCATTTCGTAGGCGTATTGCGCAAGGCCTCCGCTGACCGAGATGCCGTTTGGGAGCCGTTGTCGCCGCAAGCACTAAGCCATCTCATTACTGTCCCGCAGACGCCCGAGGAATTGCACGGCTGGGACTGGTGGAGGCTAACGCGGACCGAGGCCGGTGAAGAACCGAAGCATCGCGAATGGCAAACGCTCGACTTCGCACGGCAGAACACGGAACTGTTGATTCTTGCGCAACGTAGATTCATGATCAACGTTTTCGCGAGTTACGACCCCGCTCGCACAGACCTTTGGGCGCAGCGAAATCGCCCGTGGGACTTCGATCACATCCTGCCGTCCGCCAAGTTCGACGTGCGCAACTACCCGTGGGGACTGAAGAGATGGGGAAGATCGATCGCCAACCTCCGTGTGTGGCCGGTCGAAAGGAATCGGGCTGATGGCGATAGAGCGCCAGTTAAAAAGCTTGCCGGGACGGATCTTGACGATAGCTTTTTGACTGAGGAAGAGAGAGATATATTCCAAGCAGCTGCGGATAACATTCGCAGTGAGCAGCATGCATTTGAGTTCATTTCGATGGCGAAAGGACGCCTGATCCGTATCTACGGAAGTTGGTTCGATGGATTCGCCGTTGCAAGGCTGTTCATGAACCCAGTTGCGAGGATGCTGGAACCGGCAGAGGACGTGTTGCGCAACTCCACCGAAACCGCGTCTTTCAACCGAGAGGCGGTTTAGGCTCCAAGAGGTTTCAAGGCCCCGTTCACTTCGCTTACTTGTCCATGACCGGCAGGGCGGACGGGGCGGCATCGGACGTCGACGCGCCCGTGGTGCTTCTGCGAGAGGCGCTCGCTTTACTGACCGCTCGCCGTTTCCCATAAACGCCATCGGTGTCATACATGGTCTGGCGACTCCCGAATACACGGATCACCATCTTGTCGGCCACGGGCATCTTCGTCGCCTGAAACGTCGCCAGGCCATAATCCACGGGCGCAAACTTGTCGATCATCGTGTCCGTGGCGGTGCGCCCCTGACCTCGCTTGTTGCGTGACCCAGCCATGTCGACTCTCCAAGGTCGCAATGGAACCAAGTATAGGGACGGCGACGACGGCTGTATAAGGATACGCTAACTTGGGCGGCGTGGCGCTATAAGGAGGGGGTTTGGGAGGTCTGGAACGAGGAAGGGAAGGCCATGTGCAGAACCCAATTCTCCTAGGACTCGGCTCGGTTCGTGACGGCGTCAACCGTGACTCCACGCGACGACGCGTGTTTGGCGCAAAAATCCTACGGTGTGTCGGCGACAGCTCCCGTTTTGACGCAAATCAAGTGCAAGACTGAGCCGCACATCTATCATCGAAGCAGACAGCGTTCGCTGAACGAATGTGCGCGCGCCGCGTGCGCGAGCAGCACGCGAGGTGAGGACTGTCTGCGGCTAGAATGGGCAGCTTTAAGGGAACGCCATGCGCTACGAATACTCTTTCGCCACGCCGAACGCCGACGGCTCTTACGCAACCGTGAGTGGATTCATGACCTCGACGCCACTTCCGCATCTGGAGATCGGCCGCAAAGTCAAAACGGGAGAGACAGAGGCCGAGATCCGCACTTACCTGGTGACCGACTTGGTGGTGCTTCTGCAGGGCGACATGCAGGAGGATATGCATGTGCTCGTGGTCGTTCAGCAAGTGTATTAAAAAGGCGCCTGAGAAGGCGCCTTTCGTTACTGCAGGTTCATCGCCTTTCGGTAGGCGATGAGGTCGACGGGCTTTCTGCCGACGTCCTTGGCCTTGGCGTAGCGCAGATCAGGCGCCTTCAGCCAGCCCTCCACGACGCCTAGGACCACGTCGCGGATTTTCTTCTGCGACGTGCCGTTGCCCCATCCTTCCTGCTTGGCGAGCAGGAGCCCACTGCGCGAGCCCCTCCACTGCGTCATAGCCCGCCTCGTCCTTGGTGCCGCGGCCCTCAACGAACGCGCGCCAGAATCCAAGCACCGGCTCGCCATGCTTGCGATAGGTGATCAGAAAGATGGACGTCACCGGATTGATGAACTGCGTGCGCTTCACGTCCAGCTCATGCAGCGCCATCAGCTCCGTCGCCCAGAAGCCGGCCCGCTCGCCGCGGTCGGTAATGGACGCGGGCGTGATCGGGGTGAGTGCCGCCGAGAAGCGCATGTCCTTGCAGTAGGCGGACTTGAACTCGAGGCCGAGCATGCGGGCACGCCCCATAAACCTTGTCCGTCACCGTCTCCACGGCAGCCACGCTGTCGTAGAAGGAATAGAGCGTGCGCGCGTGCGCGAGATTCTCCACCCGGTGAACCGTCACCAGGAGCTTGTCCGGCGACCCTCGCGCCACAACAGGTCACGGCTGTGGCCGTTGATCTTGACGAGCGAACCATCGGGCAGGCGGGCCGCGTGGACCTCCCGGTGCGGTGAGGCGTAGGCCTGCATGTATTTTTCAATGCGCGCGGCGTGCTTTTCCGTGTCGCGCTGGACGTCGATCGCCACCACGGCCGCCCATTCCGCCGGTGTCATGAGCAGAATTTCAAGATCCTCGGGGATCGCGTTACTGTGGAGTTTTACGCCAGCCGACGTCGGCTGCACTGAAACCAGGGTGTGCTTAACGTTCATGGAATAGTCCCTCAAGTTGGCCTGCAAGCGACCATCATTCTGCGCTGGCCGCGTGGAAAGTTTAGTGGCCTTGGCCTTATGGGAGACTACCAGGATCGTGGCGCAAGGGCACGCGCACGAGCGGGGAAATGCAGTGGCGGAACGCCAATGATGCCCTAGGAAACAGCCTTAAAACCCGGTAAGCGTGTCGGCTGCCGCTCCCGTTATATCTTGAAAGATCTGGGCGACCGCCTAGAATCGTAAAGTCTTCGTCGCGAGGTGCAAAATGGCTAACGCACATAACAGCAGCAGGGGCCCCATTCCTTCACCTAAGACGAACACTACTGGAGATCCGGCTATCTGGCGAAGCGTCACGTTCGATGACTGGGGACCGGAGCACTGTGACTGGCGAAGTGGTCAAGGAGTTTCGATCAGAAACGACGGTCTCATCACAGTTTGGTCGAGCTACGTGTCTAACAAATGGAGCAATGGCCCGTTTGGTGCAGTCATGCGTTTTTACGTCGAGATCAAGTTGTTCAACAACAAGGGCCAACAAGTCGGCCCTCGGGTCGACTGCGGCGTGGCTTTGCTAAACCCTTTCAGTGACAAATCAGACATAAATAACGCGTATAGCCACCCAGAAATCGTTGACGTGCTGAAAGAGGCCGAATTGTTCGTCGTATTTCAGCACATCGATGACGCTAACTGATGGACACAGGCGGGGTCATCACCACGCCCCGATATCGTCGTCGATCTCGGTGGTCGGGCGGTTGGGCTCCCCGGGCACGGACCGCGCCAAGAGTTGCGCTCCTCGGCCAGCTTCTCCTCGCCGGTGACGCCGTTGATCACCATGTGCGCTCGGTCCAGCGCACAAGGATGTCCTCGTGCCCTGAACCAGCGTCCTTCGCGCCTTTACCAATCCCCTTGTTCGTGTCAGTGTCATGCATATCGATAACGTTCGGTGAACAACGACGCAGCTGCAGTGACAAATTGCCGAATTTTTATGGACTCGCGGACCGCAACGTAGGCAATCTCTATTACGATCGGAGTCGCCCATACCAACAAAGAGCAAATTCGAAACTATGAACAGCCAATCTGCACCTGAACCGGGGCTTGGCTTCAAAACTTTCTTGGCCTGGAAATTCACTGAAATCCTGTCAGGGACATTCATCCGCAACAAGAAAGATTTTGCCCACCATCGATACCCGATCCTGGCCCCGCTACCGTCGCTTGGACGTGCAACACTCCCCATTGAAGAGTGCGGAGCGGCAGGGCCATTCATCTATTTTGTTATGGACGGAAAAAGGCGGGTTTGCTATATCGGAAAATCCGAAGAATCTAGCGTTATAGGACGATGGGTGCGCCCCGGTGTCGGAGGCCCGACTTCACATTATTGGACGCATTCCACCAAATCCGGCGGTTCCGTTTTCAATATCGCGGATGGCTTACGTAGAGGAGATGGACCCTATGAGCTACGGTATGTGCCCTTGTCGGATCTTATGCCGCTCTATGCGCCGGCGCTTGATATAGCCACTGATACGCCAACCAAAACTCCACTTGAACGCGTGGAGATACATCTCATACGCACCCTTGAACCTAGCTGGAATCGGTAAGTGCGTTGCGAATCCCACGTGCTACGCCATCACACATCGAGTAGGATGGCGGACGGCCCAGCAGAAAACGGTGAGCTGCCGGTCTTCTTTGCGGACTATCAGTTAAAGCCCGTTCTCCATCAAATGCCGCCGCCTCCGTTGCTCGGTGGAACGCAGTAGATCATACAGTCTCGGGCTCGGCCATCAATTCAGGTCCGAAAGCCAATTCACGATCAAAACATGGCATTCTGCGCCGTGCAATAGAAAATTGGGGTCCAGCGAATGAAAGTGCCCATCCTCGACGCTTCGGCCTGGCGTGAATATCGCGGCAAACCAAGCAGTTCGGGCATCAACGAAACAACGCACTTGGCGAAGGTCGCGGATGTGACTGGCAAGCTGCATGACTGCTTCGTCAAATTGCTACCCGACGGTCCCGCACTGCTTTGCGAGGCCATTGGATGGCTATTAGCTAGAGAGAGCGACGTGGCTTGCCCTACGTTTGGGTCCATTGTGCTGGTGCCCGTGGAAGAATTGCGCAAGTGCCAACCGTTACCGTCAAGGTTCGACGGTATGGACCGTTGTCCCGCATGGTGCAGCGAAGTTGCCGCGGGGAAATCGGTTCGCCAAGTTCACAAGTGGGCCTTTCTGCTTGCTCGTAGCAATTGTCTGCGCAGCAACGACGCTCGCAAGATCGCTGCGTTCGACCTATGGAGCGATCTGCGCGACCGTAATTTCGGGAATGTCATACAATCCGCGAAGGGGAGGTATGTCGCCATCGATCATGAAACGCTCTTGCACGATCTGCTTTGGATTCCAGCAGGCAGGAGCTACGAAGAGCGTAGCCTTTTGGTTGAAGCTCGCAAAGCCCTCTCCACTAGTAATTTCCAGCGTTTCCAAGTCGACATGGCCGGAGCAGCTAACGGGCATGCAAATGCACTTCAAAATGCGCAACCAGATATCGTCGACGTTATCACCAAGCTTGTCCCCGGGAACGCAGCTGCAGTGACTCAAATCATCATTCAGATGTTGGCGCAACGTGCTCAATCGGGATGGCTGGCTAATCAACTGGGAGTGATCGCATGATCCACCCCAACCTCACATTTGACATCGGCGATGCTGAACATCTGAGCCGCTTCGCATCGGCGACAGACAAACCGGTTTTTTCCGGATCATGGACCACGATCGAACTTCAGCCCGATATCTTTGTGCCACAACGCTTCACAGTTGGTGTTGTCGTGCAGTCAATGGGCGATCGTTTGCACTTCAAGCTAATCGACGACTTCAAGAAATTCGAGTGCCTTTACCAAGATCAGTTCCCACAGAAGTCGGCACGGGAGCTTCTAGCGTATGCCGAGCAAGCTCTACGTCAGGCAGTTCAATCGAAGATAGCAATCCCCGAGGTGGTCTTTGACACGCATTGCCTGACTTTGGCATCACCTCAATTTACATCCGGCGCGGATCGGGAAGCGACCGTTGAGCGGCTGTTTGACGAGGTGGTCGTCATGGCGCCATCGAGCAAGCGCAAAGGTAGCGAATTCCAGTCGCTCGACACCCCGCACGCGCGCCAGTTAGTCAATGCTGAGCTAAAGAAGATAGCTCAGATGGACTACGAGAGGATTGTCACCGCAGACAATCAAGGCATCCTCCTCGAATACGAGGGTGTCAAACACTATCTCGATCTAAACTTGCTCACGTCCAGAGCATGCGGAAGTGTCACTTCCGCCGTTTACAAGACGGCGCAGAGCGTCGAAATCAATCTCCTAAAATCGAGCCGAGACCTCACGACCTATTCGCGAATCCGCGATATGGACAACATAGGATTGTTTCTCCTGATGCCTGATCCGTCCACGATGGAGCCGAAGGAGTTCAAGCGAATCGAGGAAACGATCGATGAACACGAGTGGAAGCTGGAGCGCGACGGATTCCGCGTGGTCAGCATGTCGTCAGCTGAAGAACTAGCGGGGGAGATCTACGAATGGGCCAAACCAACGGTCTAGTCCGGCATTAGTCGACGACAGATGCCGCTAAATCTAGCTCGGTGCAGTTATCGATTTCGCGGCCGCGCATACCGATTAGCGAAGGAAGGCCTAGGAAGAGCAGTCGCGGCAGCCTTTCCTTCGCGGCGCTATTCTCAGAGACAGCTCGCGGAGCATGGTCTCGAACAACAGGTTCCGTCCTCCGGATACGCCATCACCGTCACCTTCACTTGATCCTCCGGCGTAGCTCTTCGATCACGGATCGAATTGCCACGAGCGACGGCTCGCCGTCACCAATCGGCTGCTCATCTGATTGATTCTTGAGCCTGCGCTGATGGATAAACGCTGCCGTCCGGAGCTCATCGGTCGTCGCGCGCGAAAGTCCCTCTCTCTCAATCTTGGCGACCACCGCCCAGCAATCGTCGACGCTGACCATCCCGCCCTTGTAGCCGTCATAACTCAGGCAAAATGGCCAGATGGCCTCATAGGATGCGCGTTCAGGGGGGAGGATATTGAGCGATAGCTCGTCGTTGGGAATCAGTAGCTGTCCTGTCGTGGAGATGAAGTCGGCATCGGCTTGAGATATCACTCCCATAGGGGGCGGCGGCATTTCCGACTCGTCGTTCAATGGGCCGCCGCCATAGAACGCCGGCAGCTCGCCGAGCTCCGCTTGTCCTAGAACCATTGCAAACCATCCTGCGTATGGCCAGTCGTGACCCGCGCAACAGCTAGCCAATTCGGGAAACCGGCTCAAGAATTTGTTCGCAAGGGCACGGGCGTCATCCGATACTGTGTCGGTCCACCCAAAATAGGTCTTGCCTTGCTCTGAACAGTAATCTACTCGCCAAGTTTCAGACACAGGACTCCAGCCGTCTTCCGAGACGGCGCTCGCAGGCAACAGACGCACACGCCAGTGCAGCCCGAGAGGGTCCCATCCTGCGGCTATGCGAAGGCGTTGGTAGCCTGCCTTATGCAGCTCATGGACCATCGACAGCAACCGGGTCGCGCGCTTCACCGTGGGATCAGTCGATGGCTCCGTGGAGACCGATAACTCGACGCGTTCTTCCGGGCCGTATTTCAAATTACCTGCTTCAATGTGCAGGGCGCCTATCGCGGCTCGCAAAAGTCGCATGGCTTCAAACGGCTCAGCGTCCGCCATGTCGCGGCGCAGGCGGTTGCCGATGGTAAAGCAGGCTTCGTCGTCTTGCAGAACAGAGCTTGGTAGAGCCACGCAGCTCAGCTTCGCGAGTCGCCTTGCTCGTAGCTCTGCAACTGACCAGAACGGATCGTCTAAGCAAGAATGCTCCTCACCCGGCTTGATGTAGCCAGGCATCGCCGGCATCCATTGGCCATCGACGAACCCGGCAGGGTCCGCGAGCTTCCAACGCGTTCGCTCACCAAAATATTCGCCAAATGCCTCTGGGACCCGCCCCAACTCCAACTCGTGTCGAAGATCGGCGATCCAAGCTCGGACTTCCGGGCTTGGCGCCCCTAAACATGCGTCCTTCAGATCCTCCGGCACACTCACCAGAATAGCTTGCGCGAGCTTTTCGACAGAGATGTCCTTTCGAACCGTGCCACCACAGTGAGACGCCAAAAACTGGTGCTCATTTGCGATCGTGTAGCGAAAAAGAGTCTTTGCTATCCGTCCCTGTTGGTGAAATTCGCAGCGCCAAGCCCCGGTCGCATAGACATACGGTAAGAGCATCATCTTCCCGTATCCGTTCTCGATCAGCCATGCGCCGGCGAGCAGCACTCGGCGGGCACAGTTCAGCTCTTTGGCAGCTTGCTCGCCCGCGTTCGACCGACCCTCTTCGAAGTCTTTTTCAATTATATTGCCCATACACACCCCGTTTCCTCGCTCTTGGGACGCCCGCTAAACCATAGCCTATTGGGCGAGCCCCTACCGTCTTCTCCGCTAGTCATCAGTCATTCGCCGAGATGGGCAACGAGCTCATGTTCCGGACCGAGTCGGGAGACCTCGGAGGCCATACTAACGATTCTAGCGATTGACTGCCGACTATGATTCGTGCTCAACCACCATCCCGAGGAAAGTTCGATGGAACAGTCCCTTGCCAAGTCGGGACGACCGGGGTAGAGCTCGGCGGCGTCACGAGCCAAGAAGCGTCGCGTTCTGCCATGCTTCGGCAAACTGGCAAAGCGCTCGGGGAACGAGGGGTCCCTCTGCGTTAGCGTTTCGAAGACCTGGCGCAGCGCATCGATCGCATTGCGTGCGGGATGAAATGTCCCATGGAGCGTGAATCCAATCTGTGAGCCCGCTTCAATTGGCCGCTGCAATGACGTGTCGCGCGCCGTGGAGAAACCCGGCATCGTTTGAGGCAATGAACGCAAGGTCTGCGCCGCTGGGCAGATCGACGTGGACAGTGCGGATGCTCTGTTCGTCGCCATGCCCGGTGCTGCGGTTGGCCGTCCAACGAAGTTTCCCTTAAGGAAACAGGCAACCATATCAGGGTCTGGTTTGAAGCCGCAAAGACTTTCGACACGATCCGCAACGATCTCCAACAACAACTCATCTTCGTCAGAGATGATCTGGGACCATGCTGTAGGCAACGCGGCGGCCATTTGCCGTTCGCGGGACACGTTTCGATAGTCTTCGCGTGCCGCGTGGATAGCCTCGCCAGACATCACGGCCGAGTGTAGGAGGTAGCGCTCCAATCGGCGCGCGGACTCCGAGATGTCGCGCTCTACGATGTCTAGCTTATAGACGCGTCGCTCGCCGTAGCTGCCTTGCTCGCCCGGGAGGAAGAAGTTCCATTCCCGACCATCCGTCAGAATGGCCATAGGCACGCCCTCATGAAACGCGTATTCGAAAAGCTGACGCTCGGCGCCATCGCTGAGGCCGATCTGTTTAACTTCGATGAACGCGATTGCCCGCCCCGGCGGATGGCAGAGCCCGTAGTCGACTCGCCGCCCACTCAATGAATATTCCGGCCAAACAACCTGCGTGTCATACGTCGGCCACCCGAGTCCGTTGAGCAGTCTCAGAACGACACCCTGAGATACTGATGCCTCGTTTGGGAACCGACCAGCGCGAATGGCCACTTGAATACTCTCAATCTCCTGTTCCAATCCCATCTATCCTCTCCGGTATCGATCCCCGCATCCCGCTCGCATTGGGCAGTCGCTCAAAGCGCGTTCACAGCCCGTCCACAGCCCGGGAGCCACTACAGCGAATCAACGAATTTAGTTCGTCACATGTTGCGCGTCCCTCGCCATCCGGCATGGGCGCCGGATGCTCAGATGGCGACCACGCGTAATACTACATGCGGCAATTGGCCGCAAGAAGTGAGCGCCCAGCCTAGTTCGAACACCGTTCACAAACGGTCGGCAAGGATTCAAGCGTGACATACGCGTCGCTCGAGTATTATGTCGCACATCCTCGCGCGATATAAAGTGGACCCACATGCGAATAACGATGGATCAGATCCAAGCCTCTTTAACGTCGCGCGTGATGCATATCGGGGAAAGATTTCAGTTGAGACGGGCACGAAAGCACTCCATTCGGAGCATGGCTTGAACGTTAACAGCGCGCGCGATTTCATCAACGACTACCGGTTAATGCAGCAAGGTGATGGTAAAGATCGATTTTGGCCCGGCGCACTATAAGCGGGCTATCTTGGCCGGGTCAGATACGGAAGTCCGGTGGTAGGGCGATGTGCTCATCAAGCCGTGCAGCGCTATCCTCAGAATTCCCTCTGGATTCCGACTGCTCAATGAGGATGATGGCCTGTTCAAGCGAGATGTGAAATCTACAGCATAATGAAGCGATTCTCATTTGGCACATTAATCGTTCGGAAGGCCAGTTTTTCCGCTCCGCTAACACCACCGAAACCGCGGTGGCGGCGAGTTCGGCAGCCGCAGTGACAAGGATCGACTTCATCGAATTTAGCCAAAGCTGACAATGCTGTCTGGAATACAATGTCAGCCTGATAATTAGAGCAAGCGAAGGGGTAAGCCGTTGAAGTTTTTCACCAACCAGGGTAAGGACACCCTGCTCGAAAAGTTCAAGGGAATCTTTAAGCACAATTCCGACATCGAGCGCTTCGATGGGTTGATCGGCTATCTCCGTGCTTCAGGGTGGTTTGCCATCCATCCGCACCTCGCGAACGTCTCAAAAGTCCGGCTGCTTGTAGGCATCAACGTTGACTCAATCTTGGCTGAGCACAATCGCAAGGGTCTCCTGTTCGCGGGTGACGACGATAAGGCCCGTGTCGAGGTGGGAAAGGCCTTGCGCGAGGATATCCAAGGCGCGGCCTACGAAAAGGATATTGAGGATGGCGTCCTGAAGTTCGTCTCCGATGTGGCGTCCGGACGCGTTGAGATCCGTGCTCATCCGAGGCGTCGACTGCACGCGAAGGTCTATGTGTTTCTTCCGAAGGGCTTCTGCGAGCACAAGCCCGGTGCGGTCATCACTGGCTCGTCGAACCTGACGGCGGCCGGCCTTGGCGTGGAAGACGTTGAGATGAACTACGAATTCAACGTCCTCCTACATCAATACGAAGACGTCAAGTTCGCGGGCGACGAGTTCGAGCGCCTCTGGGCCGAGTCGGTGAAGATCCTTCCCGAACAGGTAGAGGAGGTCAAGGGGGAGACCTTCATCGGGGCGCAAGTGCTCCCGCGAGAGCTCTACTTTAAGCTACTGTGCGAGTATTTCGGCTCCGCCATCGAATACGACCCCAACGCTGTCTCCGACCTGCCTGCTGGCTACAAGCGGCTGTCCTATCAAGCCGACGCCGTAAGCGCCGGCTACCGGCTTCTCGAGAAGCATGGTGGATTCTTCCTTGCCGATGTGGTGGGTCTCGGGAAGACGATCATCGCTACGCTGGTCGCCAAGAAGTTTTTCTTTAAAAATGGCTTTCCGGAGCATCGCTCGAATACATTGATCGTTGTGCCGCCCACCGTGGAGGAGAGCTGGCGCGAGACGACCGATCGCTTCAAGCTCGACAACTGCAAGATCATCACGCTGGGGAAGATCGCGTCTGTTCGGAACCCTGAGCGATACGACCTGGTGATCGTCGATGAAGCGCACCGCTTCCGGAACGATTCGACGGGGCAGTTCGAGGAACTCCAGAGACTCTGTAAAACGCCGAGCGAGAGACTCGACGAGGACGGCGCTAGAACGGCTAAGAAGGTCATCCTCGTGTCCGCAACGCCACTGAACAATCGTCCCGCCGACCTGCGCAACCTGATCTCGTTATTTCAAGACCTCCGCCGCTCGTCGTTGGCCATCCTCAATCTTCAAGCTTACTTTGCTGCTAAGGAGAAGGCCTACGCGGATGCGAGTGCATTGCGCATGGACGCGGCACGCGAGGTGGTCAAGGCGATCTATACGGATATTCGGACCAAGGTTCTTTCGGAAATCATCATCAGGCGCACGCGCTCCGACCTGCTGACCCACGACGAATACCGAAACGACCTCGAGGCCCAAGGCGTTCGGTTCCCGAAGGTCGAGAAGCCAGAGCCTGTCCTATACAAGCTATCGTCGGCATTAGAGAGTCTCTACGATCACTCCATGGCGGCGCTGGCCGGCACCGGCACGCTGGCGCTGCGCTATGCCCGTTACCGAGCACTCGAATTTCTTAAGCCAGACGTCAGGCAGGGAGTTCCAATGGCCGAGATGGCGGCTGCACAGCTCGCCAAGATCATGCGCATCGGGTTGGCCAAGCGCCTCGACAGCAGCTTTACCGCGTTCCGACACTCCCTGCGCCGCTTCCGCGACGCAACGCGTGTGATGGCCGAAAACTTCGAAAAAGGCGTCGTCTACGTTTCTTCTGAGATCAATGTCACGAAGCTCATACTTGAAGGAGAAGAGGAGCGGCTCGCCGAGATCCTCGCTGAAGGCGACGAAAACAGGCTGAAGGCGTTCCCATCGGATCAATTTCAAGACCGGTTCTTGGAAGACTTGAAGGCCGATCTCGGCGCATTGGAGAATCTGTGCTCGGCGTGGGACAAGGTTGATGAGGATCCTAAGTTCGACGAGTTCCTAGCCCATATGAATGGGCGATTTTTCGATCCGACGGTGAATGTCGATGGCAAGCTGGTAGTTTTCTCCGAGGCCAAGGACACGACAGACTACCTGCGCGACCGACTCAAGGCGGCCGGGTTTTCGCGCGTGCTCTGCGTGGATTCCTCTAACCGAAAAGAGCTGGCCGACACCATTAAGGCGAACTTTGACGCTAATGCCAAGCACAAGACTAATGACTTCGATGTGGTGCTAACCACTCAAGTGCTCGCCGAAGGGGTGAACTTGCATCGCGCCAATGTTATCGTGAACTACGACACGCCTTGGAACTCGACGCTGCTGATGCAGCGCATCGGCCGCGTGAACCGAATCGGGACCGTGGCCGACAAGGTCCGCATCTTCAACTTCTACCCCTCGGCACAAGTGGACAATGACTTCGATCTGCGCAAACGTGCGGTGATGAAGCTACAGGCTTTCCACTCGGCGCTCGGCGAAGACAGCCAGATCTACTCGGACGAGGAGGAGGTGGAGACTTTCGGCCTTTTTGACCGCGACCCCGAGCAAGAGGAGCGCGACGAGCGCTTGGCGTTGCTCCTTGAGCTTCGCCGCTACCGTGATGACGAACCTGACGCATTCCGCCGCGTCAAGGCTTTGCCGATGCGTTCTCGCGTCGGGCGGCGTTCCGTGGCCATGGCTGAGGCTACGGCTGCCTTTGTAAAGACGAAGGGCCGAGACGGCTTCTACAAAGTGCGTCCCGACGGGATGGTCGACGAGATCACAATCGTAGAGGCTGCCGCCATTTTCCGCGCGACTGTCGAGGAGAAGGCCATCGCCCTACCCGCGAGGCATCATGAGCAGGTCAGGGCGGCCGTAACGCGATTCGCCGAGGACGCGGTGGCCAACGAGCCTGCCGCAGCGGCGCCTGCAGCCAAGCTTGGCCCCCGTGACACGAAGGCCATCAGTCTGCTCAAGGCATGTGCTCGCTTCCCGGGCACCTCGGCCAACGATAAGGACAAGATCCATCTTGCGGAGGCGGCCATTCAGGCCGGAACCTATCAAGGCCTTCCGAGGCGTCTTGGTCAGCTAGCGACCAAGGCCGGAAGCGACAAGTTGTCGCCCTCGCAAATTCTCGACGGCGTGCTCGACATCCTCCGAGACTTCCACCTTGAGCGCGTTGGGCGCGGGAGCGATCGGCCGGTGTTCGAGGGCTCCCATCCAGAAATTATTATTTCAGAGAGCTTTGAAGCATGACCGTCCCGTTCGACGATCTGGCCATCCTGCGCGAGGCGCTGCGGCGCCCTTATGACCGCCATTATTGGACCAAGACCCTTTTGCCGGGCCTTTTCTCCTCTTTGGAGGTCGGGGTGACGCCCACGCCACTCGAAGTCCCCTCCAAGGAGTGGGAGAAGTCATTCGACTCGGCAGTATGGCTGGGAAGTGCCAGGCTGGCAGATGCCGAAGGTCGCGAGCGTCGCGTGTGGTTCGCGGAGTTGGTCCTTCGGGACGCAGACCGTCTGAGTGCCCGTGTGACCCTTCGCCGAGGGCTCTCCAAGTTACTAGGCGCAGGTCAGGTCGAAGCCGTCTTGGCCTTTTTCACGGGGGCAGACGGCGGGGATTTCCGCGTTACCTACGCGGCAGCTGAATGGGATTTCGAGGAGGGGCGGATCGTGAAGAAGGAGACGCCACCCAAACGGTTCTCGTTCGCTCTAGGGCCAGGTGAGCTTGGCAAGACCGCTGCGCAGCGATTCCAATGGCTCGCAGATCGGCGCGATGCGCGACACTTCTCGGACGTCGCAGAAGCATTTTCGGTGGAGAAGCTCAACAAGGCGTTTTTCCAAGGCTACAAGGAACGCTTCGTGACCATCGCGAAGGCACTTGCGCAGCCGGGAACGGCGAAGGCCTTTGGCTTGTTAGGCACCGACGACTCGGTTGCAGCGTTGCAGGACCTTACCTACAAGCCTGTCCGCGATTTCGCCAAGCGCATGATGGGTCGCATCGTATTTCTGCGGTTTGTCCAGAGAAAAGGCTGGCTGGGCGCTGAACCCGGCACGCCGGAAGGCGTCTACCAGAAGGGAGACCCCGAATACCTTCGCAAGATCGTCGATGCACGGCCTGATGAGAACCCGTATTCAGGCCCGTTAGCGACCCTGTTCTTCGCCGCTCTCAACACGGACCGTTCGGCCAAAGGTGACGAGTGCCCTCTGACCGGCCGGAAGGTGCCCTATTTGAACTCAGGCCTCTTTGAGCCTGAGTCTCTCAATCCGCGAGCGCGAACAGACGCCTTTACACAGCACAGATCCTTGGATGTGCCCGCTGGTCCGTTGCTTGATTTTCTGGCTTTCCTCGACGAGTTCAACTTCACGGTAGACGAGAACAGCCCCGACGAGAGCGAGATCGGTGTCGACCCCGAAATGCTCGGGCACATTTTTGAGAACCTGCTTGAAGACAATAAGGAGAAGGGCGCTTTCTACACGCCAAAGGCGGTGGTTGGCCATATGTGCAAGGAGAGTTTGCTTCTTTATCTCCAGCGGCAGTTCGGCGAGCGGCCGGAGCTCGAAAAGCTCGTCAGGCTCCACGACGTCGGCGATTGGAGCGCTGATCGGAATTGGGTCAAGAAGCACGCCGCAGATATCTACGAGGCCCTTGAGAAGATCAGAGTATGCGATCCGGCATGCGGATCGGGGGCGTTTCCGATGGGCATGCTCAATGAGATTTTTTGGCTGCGCTACAGTTTGCGACCAGTGAAGGAATCTGCTCTGCCGGAACTGCGCAAATCGATCATAAGGAACAATCTTCACGGGGTTGACGTTGATGGAAACGCGGTCGAGATCGCGAGGCTGCGTTTTTGGCTTTCGATCGTTGTGGATGCAACAAGGCCAGAGCCTCTGCCAAACCTCGAATTCCGGTTTCTGCAAGGTGATTCTCTTGTGGGATTCGTGGGAGCCGAGGGCGGCTGGGCCAAACGGTTCTTGCGGGGCGCTGAAGGCGAGGAAGCCGGTGGCCAATTCGCGCTCCTGCTTGGCGACAATCAAGCTGCTGCTCGGATCGAGAAATTCGAGAAAGAGCGCAAGCGTATAGCGGACCTGCTTGAGGCCCATTTCAAGACGGCTGGCGGCGGCAAAGAGAATCTCGCTTCTGAGATCCTCGCGGCCGAGCGCGCTTTCGTCATTGACGTCCTTCGACATGCGCGATCGGATCTTTCAAAGCTAAAGGGCAAGAAGATCGAGGCGCGCGTGGCTGCACTAGACGCTCGCATCAAGCGGCTGCGCGCCGCGGGGCCTGGCGAGGATCGCGATTATTTTCCGTGGCTTTTTTACGAGGACTGCGGGTTCGACGTCGTCATTGCGAATCCGCCTTACGTCAACGCCATCGATCACAAGCGGGCTTACGGACAAGAGGTTCGAGACGCGCTGAAGGAGACCTACACCACTGCTGGTGGTGCGTTCGACCTCTACGTCTGCTTCTTCGAGCTGGCCGCCAACCTGCTGGTTGACGGTGGCGTCATGACTTTTATCACCCCAAACAAGTGGCTCTCGGTGTCCTATGGAGAGAAGCTGCGGACCTTCATGGCCGACAACATGGACCTACGCGCCGTTGTCGACCTGAGCTCTGTGGACGTTTTCAAGGCGGTGTCCGTCTATCCCGTGGTGTCGGTCCTACTCAAGGGGGCAGCCGACCGCAAAGGCTATGTCAGCGTTTATAGAGGAGCGGATGCCGAGGACGGCGACGTGCAGCTCACTGAGCTAAAACCGGCTCCGGAACACTTGCTGGATGCGTTGCCGGGACGTATCTGGGGCTTCTTGCTCGACGAACGGCGGCTGCTTCTGACGCGCCTGCTCGAGAAGAGTGTTTGGCTTGCCGACAAGGCGCGAGTGAACGCGCTGACGACCGCCGGAGAGGCGGATGAGCTCGGGGGGCTCTTGGCGGAGGACGAGCACGCGGAGCTGCGGGTGACCAATACCGGCACCATTGACCCCTACGTCGCCCTGTGGGGTGAAAAAACGCTGGTCAAGCAAGGCCGCAAGTTCCAGCATCCCACCTTCGAAGGCACGAACGAGGCGCTAGAGATGCGACGAAGGATCTTCACATCGCCCAAGATCGTGGTCGCAAAGATGGCATTGCGTTGTGAGGCTTTCCTAGACGAAGAAGGTATCTATGCAGGTATTGATGTGAACACGATATATGCGCCGGCCCAAGGATACACGCTCCGCTTCTTACTCGGCTACTTGCATTCAGATTGCGCTGCGTTTTGCCATCGACTCTTCTTCAAGGGCCTTGCGATGTCGGGAGGATACCTTCCGTTCCAAGCGCCTCATCTGCGCGTAACGCCGATTCCTGACCTCAGCGCCCCCGGGGGAGCGGAGCTCAAAAAGAGCGTCGAAAGAACGGTCGGCAAAATTTTGCGGAAGGGAGCGCCATCGAGAGAGGACCTGGCAGACATTGACGCGGCCGTGGCGAAGTTCCACGGACTTTCCCCCGGCGACGTCGCTGACATCACGGCATCCCTTGGAGAGGGCCCCTTTGAGTTTGATGCGACCGAAGACGCTGTGGCTTAGCGCTAAAATTCAGAGGCGATCATCGCTACATGCACTTGCCGTGCCTTGGCGGTGACTTGTGTCGTGCTGCCGGAAGCGCGATCGCAGGCTTGCCAGCACCTTACCGCTGCCATCGCAGAGAGCACCGCCACTAGTCGGCTTGTCCGGCAGGCGAGGGACATCCGCGGTGGGTTTGGGCAAAACGCAGCATGGACGAGCCGCGCATCGTGACAAAGGTGACTCACACTCATTTCGGCGCCAACTAGGCTCGAGAAAGAAACGGACCAGCGTCGGCACAAGCTGGTGGAGTGAGCGGTCCCACTTCGGTAATATGAAAGGCGCATCTGAAGATGCGGCGGAGTTGCTCCCATTTATCCGCAGTTCCCCTAGTGTCGTCGACGCCATTGTTGCCAGATAGGGATCAATCGGCGACGGCAAAGATTCGGTGGGAGGCCCATCGACTTTGGTCAGCATGTCTGGGCGGCCGTTGCGAGATCACCAACAGGTCTGTTTGCATTTCCGCTGGGAGTTAACTTCCAGTCTTGTTTTACCTGAGGGAAGGAGATGTCCGAGGATCTCATAGACGACGAACTATGGTCAGTCATCGAACCGTTGCTGCCAGTGAGGGAGTCGCGTAACCGCCGATACGCCGGGCGCAAGCCGACACCGGATCGCGCGGCGCTGACCGGCATCCTGTTCGTGCTGAGTTCAGGAATCGGGTGGAATCAGCTACCCCAAGAGATGGGCTGTGGCTCGGGCATTGCCTGCTGGCGACGCTTGGTTGCGTGGCAGGAGATGGGGGCTTGGCAACGCATCTATGAGACGATGCTGGCTGAGTTGCGCCGTCGCGGTAAACTCGATTTGGCGCGTGCCCTCGCCGACAGCTCATCTGTTCGCGCGATGCCGGCGGGAAAGCAGTCGAACGGAATCCGACGGAACGCCGCAAACTCGGGAGGAAGCACTACCTCGTCGAAGAGGCGTAACGTATCCCGATCGCGGTCGTCCTGACCCGCAATCCGCTGCGATATCATCCAGCTTGATATTTTCGTTCGACAGATAGGTTTGTCGAGAAAGATGTCTTCGCCGCGCAATGCAGTTTGCGCACGGTGCAGGTCGCTGAGCCAGTCCATAAGTGATCGCTCGGAATACTATCGGCGATAGACGCCGAGCACGAAGCGCCACGTCGAAGGGGGTATCTGGGGCAGCGGATTCCCCATTTTCCTTTTGTCATCCTTTCAGAATCAGTTGCGACCACCGAGTGCAGCACAAGCTACCTCGTGCCTCTCCCGCGTGTTTGCAATAGTAATCGCTCGAGCATCATCGAGATCTTCGAGATCGATGCGCCTATTGTCATCGGAGTCACTGCGACTCGCTGCACCGGCGCGATGCGTCAGCTTCCGGCGAGGGGGCCGCACGCGTCATCAGGCTCGTCGGCAGACTGCTCCGTGGCATCGTCGATCGCCTGCTCGTTGACTGAGATAAGCTCGGCAGACGTGACGATCCAATCTTGGAGGAACTCGTGTTGCCGTGCGGTCCGTCGACCGCCGAGACGGTCCGAGAAACTGCAGAAACTAGGTTTCGAGATGTGTTTTCTACGAATCTATTCGCGAACCAGATCGCCGTGTATTGTGCCTCGCGATTGCAAACTCCGACGCCGTAGTGCACCTAGACTTGACGTTTTAAACGGAAACTTGAAAGGTGTAGTATGCGTGGACGAAATTCAGACCATGTAGGGTATGAAGCTGCGTTAGCTCGCCTTGTCGCGGAAAATCGGCATTACAGCGGCAATCGAAAAGATGACACGGAGCTACTTAAACAGTTGTCTCCTGCAGCTATAGCACATTGGCCCATAGTGGCGAGACAACTGAGCGACGCTAATTTGCTGGACGTTGTTGACGCTTGTTCATTGGCTGCCTACTGTGAAGCGTTCGCGCATTGGTGCGCCGCCGGGGAGCAAGTCGCGAAAATGCTGATCGACTTTGGTGTAAGGTCGGGCCGACGGGCAAAAGGGGAGGTCAGCGCTTCGGAAAAGCCTTCGCAGTCTGTCGTGGCTGCCGCAGGCAATATAACGGAGCCGGGACGAGCACAAAACGCAATTATGCGTCGCGATGAGGTCGAGAGGGAAACGGGCCTGTCTCGCTCAACCATTTATAAGCGCATCAAAGAGGGCACCTTCCCTGTGCCACTGAAGATCGGCTCGGGTTCAATCGGATGGCGCGTTGCCGACATCGAGGCTTTTTTAGTTTCCCCCGCAGACTACAAGGCAGCTTTTTGAAGCCTCGTGCAGAAGCCTTAAAGATTGGTGATCACCAGGGACCGTTGAGAGGGTAGGGCTCGCGTATGTCTTCGTTAGAGCAACGCTTATTTCGCCCTCGTCAGCGGACGCATGAATTATGCTGATCATGGGTTAGTTGTTAAAATTGAGACGCCGACGCTTCCGGCCAGCCTGTCACGACGAAGTGTCACGTTTCACTTAATGAAGAATGGTCCAAGCAGGACCGGCGGTCGTTTAATCTCAATGACTTACGAGCTGGGAGAGCGTCGCGTTCGCAATGCGAAGGTCGGGAGTTCGATCCTCCTCCTCCCACCAACCGGATCCCAAGCCACACCACAAGCTTCAAAACAAAAAACCCCGACAGCTCAACCTGCCGGGGTTTTTAATTCCCGCATCAAGCGCTTCCCCGCGAACCACCCAAATCAAAACTGATCCCACCCCGCATCGTCGCCAGCGG
>Ga0256909_1000222_pt1 | contig 21718 bp, 19 predicted proteins | sample MC6MC0762MT_FD_190203 | JGI IMG/M metagenome (GOLD analysis project Ga0256909, IMG submission 190203) | Metatranscriptome of enriched soil aggregate microbial communities from Iowa State University, Ames, United States - MC6-MC0762-MT... | ecosystem: Environmental > Terrestrial > Soil >...
CAAAATTATATTTGGAAATTTAAAAATATACAAAATTATTGGTGATTAATAGATTTTGACTATACAATTGTTTTTCCTTTATAGATTTAATTGATTCAAAATCATTTGACTGTCATAATCGTTTGAAATGTGCGCATTTCAATGAAATGGAGTGATAAATGTCATTTTTTTATTAAAAATACCTGTTTGAGGGTACATAAAATGTATTTTATTGGCTTTGAAATTGTAACTTTGCAGTTCGATAGTTGCGGAGGCTAGACCCCTCCCGAATTAGTTAAACCGTGAGAGCGCAATATGAGTACTAAAGACGACGATTTATTAAAAGAGCTGGAGCTCGAAGAATATAAATACGGGTTCACGACAGATATCGAAATGGAAATTGCAGCCAAAGGCCTTACAGAGGATACGGTGCGTTTTATTTCGGCAAAAAAGAATGAGCCTGAATGGTTATTGGAGTGGAGATTGAAAGCTTTTCGTCATTTCTTGACGTTAAAGATGCCTACTTGGCAAAATTTCAGAGCTCCAGAGATTGATTTTCAAGATCTATCTTATTATGCTGCCCCTAAAGCAAAACCACAAGTAAATTCCATGGATGAAGTTGATCCTGAATTGATTGCGACTTTTGAAAAGTTGGGTATTCCTTTGGATGAGCAAAAGATTTTGGCAGGTGTGGTTGCTGTCGATGCTGTTTTTGATTCTGTATCGGTAAAAACAACTTTTCGCGAGAAGCTGAAAGAACAAGGGGTGATCTTCTGTTCATTTGGTGAAGCTGTGCAAGAGCATCCTGATCTCGTCAAGAAATACTTGGGAACAGTAGTTCCTCAAACAGATAATATCTACGCGGCATTAAACTCTGCTGTTTTTTCGGATGGATCATTTGTCTATGTTCCAAAAGGAGTGCGGTGTCCAATGGAGTTATCAACTTACTTCCGTATTAATGCACAAAATACAGGTCAGTTCGAACGTACGTTAATCGTTGCGGATGAAGGCGCTTATGTATCCTATTTGGAAGGTTGTACTGCTCCTATGCGGGATGAAAATCAACTGCACGCTGCTGTAGTGGAATTGATCGCTGAGCGCGATGCGGAGATTAAATACTCTACCGTGCAGAACTGGTATCCTGGTGATAAAGATGGTAAAGGTGGTATTTTTAACTTTGTGACGAAACGTGGTATTTGTAGAGGGGATAACAGCAAGATTTCATGGACTCAGGTAGAGACTGGATCTGCAATTACCTGGAAGTATCCAGGTGTAATCCTAAAAGGAGATAATTCAATCGGTGAATTTTATTCGGTTGCAATGACCCGTAACTACCAAGTTGCTGATACGGGTACAAAAATGATCCACTTAGGTAAAAACACGAAGTCTAAAATTGTTTCAAAAGGAATTTCTGCTGGAAAAAGCCATAATAGCTACAGAGGTTTGGTGAAAATCGGACCTAATGCAGATAACTCCCGAAACTTTACACAATGTGATTCCTTATTGATCGGTGATAGATGTGGTGCACATACTTTCCCATATATCGAAAACCGGAATAAGACCGCAAAATTAGAGCACGAAGCAACTACGTCAAAAATTGGTGAAGATCAGGTGTTTTATCTGAATCAACGTGGTATAGACTCTGAAAAAGCGGTGGGATTAATTGTTAATGGTTATGCCAAAGAGGTGTTAAATCAGCTGCCAATGGAATTTGCTGTTGAGGCACAGAAATTATTGGCGATTTCTTTAGAAGGTTCAGTAGGATAGATAAAAAATAATTGAGCAAGCTAGCTAATACTGGCCTATCGTTCAATACTCAATAAGAATAAAATGTTAAGCATTAAAAATTTACATGCGTCTGTAGAAGACAAACAAATATTAAAGGGATTAAACCTAGAAGTTAAAGCAGGGGAAGTCCACGCTATTATGGGACCTAATGGAGCTGGAAAAAGTACTTTAGGTAATGTATTGGCTGGACGTGAATCATACGAAGTGAGTGAAGGTTCTGCTTTATTGGATGGAGTAGATCTATTGGATCTTTCTCCAGAAGACCGGGCCCGTGAGGGTCTGTTCCTAGCGTTCCAATATCCTGTTGAAATCCCTGGTGTATCGAATATCAATTTCCTGAAGACAGCAGTGAATGATATCCGTGAATATAAAGGTTTGCCTCCTATGGAAGCGAAAGAGTTCTTACAAATGGTAAAAGACAAGCAAAAGCTGGTTGAATTTTCAGCCAACTTAGCTAACCGTTCGTTGAATGAAGGATTTTCCGGTGGTGAGAAAAAACGTAACGAGATTTTTCAGCTGGCGATGTTGAATCCTAAATTGTCAATTTTGGATGAGACAGATTCAGGCTTGGATATCGATGCACTTCGCATTGTCGCAAATGGTGTGAATGAGCTGCGTTCTAAAGACAATGCTTTTATTGTCATCACACACTACCAACGTTTATTAGATTATATCGTTCCAGATTTTGTTCACGTATTATACAATGGTCGTATCGTGAAATCAGGCCCTAAAGAATTAGCTTTAGAGCTAGAAGAAAAAGGATACGATTGGTTAAAAGAATATGATACACAAAACGCCTAATCTTTTACACCGGTAAAATAGGAGTGGAAGAGAATTTTGGCGATTTGATTAAAAAATAACATGAGTACATTAGTTTCAGAATCATTACTTCAACAAGTGTTGGGAGCTTTTAAAGAGCAAGGTGTTTCAGACGAACCTGCTTTCTTTACAGAGGCACGTCAACAAGCATTCGAACGTTTCGAAGCAGCAGGCTTTCCCACAGTTAAGAATGAAGAATGGAAATATACAAACATCCACAGTATTATCAATAAGCCCTATGCGCTTGATGTAGATGTGGATATCGAGGGCTTGGATTTTAGTGCGGGAGAGATTCCAAATTTGGATGCGTACCGTATTATTCTGGTTAATGGCCAGTACGTATTGGCGGTGAGTGAGCTGGAAAAGGTAAAAGGACTTGTTGTTATTCCAATGGATGACGCTGTTGCTGAACCTGCATTTCAAGCGCATTTTGCGAAGTACGCTGATAAATCTGATAATATCATGGTGGCGCTTAACACAGCTGCTTTTACCAATGGTGTATTCATCCATTTGAAAAAAGGTGTTGTACTTGATAAGCCTATACAGATTATTCACATCGCTACAGGAACAGAAGATTTCTTTGCGCAAACACGGAATTTGGTTGTTGTTGAAGCTAACGCTGAACTTGAATTGATCGAAAGCTTTATCACTGCAGATGGTGCCGCAAGCAATGTGCATAATAAAGTTTCAGAGATTGTCGTAAAAGAGAATGCTAAAGTTCAACATTACTATCTTCAAGTGGCTCAATCTGTAAGCCGTTACTTTAATCATACGGAAGTATACCAAGAGAAATACAGTCTTTATAATAACTACAACTGTAATTTCCCAGGTGCATCTTTTATCCGTAACAATATTAATGTGCGTCTGGATGCAGAAAATGTAGAAAGTCATTTGTACGGTATTAACCTGACCGCAGGAGATCAATTGGTCGATAATCACACTGTCGTAGATCATCTTAAACCACATTGTGAATCATACGAATGGTATAAAAATATCACGCAAGATAAATCTACAGCTGTTTTCAACGGAAAAATCTTTGTTCGGGAGGATGCACAAAAAACTAATGCTTTCCAACAGAACAATAATATGTTGATGTCCGATAATTCAGCGGTTTATACAAAGCCCCAACTGGAGATTTTTGCAGATGATGTGAAATGTTCACACGGATGTACGATCGGTCAGTTTGATAATGAAGCTTTGTTTTATTTGAGAGCACGCGGAATTGGTGAGGAGTCAGCACGTATTCTTCTTGTACATGCTTTCGCATTTGACGTAACAACTCGTTTTTCAAATGAGGTTGTTCGGAGATATGTGGAAGAATTGGTCGAAGAAAGTTTAAGAACGAACTAAACTAAATCACACAAACTATAAATAGGATAAGGCGTTTACTGATTCGGTAAACGCCTTATTTTTTTGATAAAGATTCCTTTTTTGGTCTTTTTCTTTTACTTTTGTAGTGCTATGTACATGTCTTTATATACAACTTACGCTTATAAACCTTGGGTTTTATAGCTCATTTACGTTTTTAAAATCTTAATAGAACGCATCCGTTCACGAAACGAATGGCTTGTTTCATACTGAGATATCAAAAAGCCAGCTTTAACTGATTTGATATTCGGGAAAGAGCTTCCTTCTATTTTCTTTCGTTGGTTCGGCGTGCGTAATAACGTTTTATTTCAATGTGTTGGTCATTCTTGATCATACACCTGTTGTATTTTATATAAAATTTTATGGAAAAAAATAACTGGTTTCGTACCTATAGTTATATATGGACTGGGCAATTTATCTCTTTGCTGTCTAGTTCAGCTGTCAACTTTTCGATCATGATATGGTTGAGTTTAACGCACAAGTCTGCTGAAGTATTGGCTTTTGCTGCTATCGCAGGCTTATTGCCACAAGCGATCATCGGGCCATTTGCTGGCGTCTATATTGATCGATGGGATAGAAAGAAAGTCATGATCTTTGCAGATGGCTTTATTGCACTCTGTACATTAGGTATGACCTTTGTACTCAAAAGTGATGGTGCCAATATGTTTCTGATTTATCTGTTAATGGCCTGTCGTTCGATCGGTTCAGCATTTCACTCGCCAGCCATGCAGGCAATTGCGCCACTTCTCGTTCCGGAAGATAAATTATTGCGTGTTTCAGGTATTAATCAGATGCTACAGTCGGTAAGTAGTATTGCAGGTCCCGCATTGGGAACATTGGCTATTAGCTATTTTCCTATTTCGAGTGTCTTGTATCTGGATGTTATCGGTGCCGCAGTAGCTATTACATCTTTGCTCTTTGTGACTATCCCACACCTGTCCCGTTCTGATGTGAAACCTACTATTGCTGCCGTTTTGGAAGACCTTAAACAGGGAATGAGCGCTATTTATCACAATAAAGGACTAAAGATGTTGTTCCTATATGCCATGGTGGCGACTTTCTGTATTATGCCTGTTGCCATTATGTTTCCTTTGCTGACGATTGGTCATTATAGCGGTGGCAAGTGGGAGATGAGTATTATTGAGATTATTTGGGGAATAGGTATGCTTATTGGAGGCAGTTTTTTGGGACTTGCAAAAGTATCCCTATCAAAAGTAGTATTGGTAAACAGCATGCATATTGTATTGGGGATAACCTTTGCGCTATCGGGTTGGTTTCCCTCGACCTGGTTTATTCCATTTGTCATCATGACAGGTTTAGGCGGAGTCTCCATGTCTATCTTCTCGGCATCATTTATGACAATTATTCAAGAGCAGGTTCCAGTAGAAATGTTGGGGCGTGTTTTCTCGCTTTATTTTAGCATAGCAATATTACCGAGTATGATAGGACTTCTTTTTACAGGCTTTATCGCAGACGCAATCGGAGTGGCAACAGCTTTTATTATTGCAGGTCTTATTGTTGTATTGGTGGGCTTGTTGTCTTTTTTCAACAGCTCAATTATGAGCTTGGGGGAAGGGCGTAAATTAAGCTAAAAGAATAAATAAAAAAAGCTTCCAAATTTTGGAAGCTTTTTTATTTGGAGCGAAAGACGAGATTCGAACTCGCGACCCCAACCTTGGCAAGGTTGTGCTCTACCAACTGAGCTACTTTCGCGTTGATGCTACAAAAGTAAGGCATTTCTTCTTATTCTGCAAGAGAAAAAGTAAAAAATCTTAACATAAATCAATTGCATCGACACAATTAATTCCATCTATAGCCGCCGAAATAATACCCCCTGCATAGCCTGCTCCCTCCCCGCAAGGGTAAAGTCCTTTGACCTGAGGATGTTGCAGATTTTCTTTGTTTCGAGGTATACGTATGGGTGAAGATGTCCTCGATTCTACACCGACCAAAATCGCATCATTTGTATAATACCCTTTCATCTTTTTTCCAAATATTGGTAAGGCACCACGAAGAGCTTCATGCACAAAAGCTGGTAAAACCTCCCTCAAGTCTGCTGAAGATGTCCCTGGTTTGTACGAATTCTCGGGTAGGTCCATTGAGACCCTTCCCTCCACGAAGTCAACCATCCGTTGTGCGGGGGCAACAAGACTTCCTCCACCAACCTCGAAAGCTTTGCGTTCAATTTGCTTCTGAAAATCAAGTAAAGCAAAGGGATCATTTAGTGCATTAGGTACATCTTCGAGATTGATCTGAATAACGGTGCCTGAATTGGCATGTGGATTATTACGTTTGGAAGGAGACCATCCGTTGACCACGATTTCATCACGGTCTGTTGCACAAGGAGCGATAACGCCACCAGGGCACATACAGAATGAGAATACACCACGATCATTAACCTGTTCGACCAGACTATAATAGGCTGGGGGTAAATGCTCACTTCTGACCTGGCAATGGTATTGTGCCTGATCGATAATAGCCTGTGGGTGTTCTATGCGGACGCCTAGCGCAAAGGCTTTTGCTTCGATCAGCCAGTTGTTGCGATGAAACAGTTCAAAAATATCCCTTGCGGAGTGGCCAGTCGCCACGATAACATGATCAGCTTTGATTTCCTCCCCACTGGCTAATTTTACACCACGGACCTGACCAAAGGATTCCAAAATATTATCTACACGTTGGTCGAAAAGAAATTCCCCGCCAAATTCGACCACACTTTCCCGCATCGCCTCAATAATATGAGGAAGCTTGTTTGTGCCGATATGGGGGCGGGCATTTACTAAGATGTCTGTTGTCGCTCCATGAGATACAAAAAGCTTAAGAACTTTGTCTACGTCCCCCCGTTTATTGGAGCGGGTATAAAGCTTCCCGTCTGAATAAGTTCCTGCACCACCTTCTCCAAAACAGTAATTGGATTCAGGGTTTACAATACCTTCGCGGTTCAGTTTCGCAAGGTCACGTCTTCGGTCCTGTACTTTTTTTCCTCTTTCGATGACAATCGGTCTGAGACCACGTTCAATACAGCGAATTGCCGCAAATAAGCCAGCAGGGCCAGCACCAACGATAATGACAGGTTTGCCATCCTGTACAGATTTAAAGTGGTTTTCATAAATCTCGGGTAGCGGGAGTTCGTCGATATAATAAATGACCCTTGCTCGATAGACCACCTGCTTACTGCGGGCATCGATAGAACGTTTACGGATTTTATAACCTTTGACCTGTTGTGGTTTCAGACGTAAGGCTTTTACGCCTTGTTGTAGAATATATTGCTCATCTTCGATTTTTTCGGGAAGGATAGCAATCTCAATTTCTTTTTGCATAAGATAAAGGGCTGGGTTTTTATCCCAAAACCGCGACAAAGTTACGGAATATTGGCTGTTTGCCGATTTGGAAATAAAAATATTCTTATCTTAGTAAGAGCTTGGTATATGCTTTGATAGTGTAACCGTATAATTTGAATAGTATTTAATTCTTTGAACAATGAAAATGAAAAGATTTTTAGTAGCCCTATGCGGTTTATTTGCATTAGTATCATTAAACTCATGTGGTTACAATACGATGGTTTCTCAAGATGAGAACGTCAAAGGGAAATGGGCACAGGTTGAAAATGCTTACCAGCGCCGCGCTGATTTGGTGCCAAACTTGGTGAATACTGTCAAAGGTGCAGCAAAACACGAAGAGAGCACATTGACGGCAGTGGTTGAAGCGAGAGCTAAGGCAACATCTGTTACAATTAATGCAGATGACTTAACAGAAGAGAATATTGCGAAGTTTCAAAAAGTCCAAGATCAATTCAGTGGTTCTTTGAGCCGTCTATTGGCTTCGGTAGAGGCATATCCAGACTTGAAGGCAAATCAAAACTTCTTGGAATTACAGGCTCAATTGGAAGGTACAGAAAACCGTATCTCGACTGAACGCAGATCATATAACGAGGCTGTACAGCAATTTAATACGACTGTACGCAGCTTTCCAAATAATTTAATGGCTGGTATGTTTGGATTTAAAGCTAAGGGAACATTTACTGCTGCCCCCGGCTCGGACAAAGCGCCGACCGTATCATTCTAATAATACCTTTGTTAGAAATACACGATATAATGGATGATGCGGCTTGCGTATGGGCCCTTCATCCATTTTTTATACAGAATGTTTTATAGGTAAGTGTTTGCCCGATGGCTTAATCAGACAGACGAACGCACTAATGCAAACATAAATGAAGATATATTATGGCTTTAAATGCTGAGGAACAAGAAAGAGTCGTCCATGCCATCAATGTGGCTGAAAACGAAACATCGGGAGAAATTCGTGTTGTGATAGAAAATCATTGTCCGGATGAGGTTCATGATCGTGCAACGTACTATTTTTCCAAATTGGGCATGCATAAAACCGTGCTAAAAAATGGCGTGCTTATTTACATCGCATTGGAGGATCATAAATTTTCTATCATTGGTGATAAAGGTATCAACCAACGGGTGGAAAGCGACTTTTGGAATTGTACGAAAGATCTTATGGTCGAAGAATTCCGTATGGATAAAATTGTTGAAGGCCTAGTGAAGGGAATTGAACATGCGGGCAAACAATTAGCGAAATTTTTTCCCAGGGAACATGATGATATCAATGAACTTCCAAATGATATTGTTTTCGGTGATCGCTAGTCAATAAAAAAATATAACTTATGTCGAAATTATTTTCTCGGGTTCGGATTCCAGTCATGGTGATGGTGCTGTGGGCACTGGCCCTCATGACTGCAATAGGGCAGGATTTTCCAGAGACACCCAATAAACTTGTCAACGATTATACAAACACATTGACAGCCAGTCAAAAACAGCAACTGGAGCAAAAATTGTTGGCATTTGAGGATTCTACTTCTACACAGATAGCTGTTGTTGTGATGAACTCTACGGGAGGTTATGATATCTCAGATTATGCGGTCCGGCTGGCGAAGAAGTGGGGTGTCGGTAATAAAAAATACAGTAATGGTATTTTATTATTAGCGGCATTGGGCGACCGGGCTGTTACCATTCAGACTGGTTACGGGATTGAAGGAGCTGTCCCAGATGCGATAGCCTATCGTATTATTGAAAATGATATCAAGCCAGCGTTTCGTCAGGGTGATTATTATGGTGGAGTTGACAAAGCGACGAATTCCCTGATTTCGTATGCAAAAGGAGAATATAAAGCTGATCCTAAACAGCCTAGTGGTGGTGGATCGGGATCAATTATATTTGTCATCATTGTCGTAATATTTCTTGTTGTGCTATTTTCAAATCGAGGTGGAGGAGGAAAGGGCGGTGGTCGTGTGATGAATGGTCGTGGCTCGTCCGATATTTTCTGGTGGACCTTGCTTAATGGTCTTGGTGGTGGCGGCCGAGGCGGTGACGGCGGATTCGGTGGTGGATCTGGAGGTGGATTCGGTGGATTTGGCGGCGGCGATTTCGGAGGCGGTGGTGCTTCAGGACGTTGGTAACAACTTTGCTAAATAATGTTAAATAGCATGTCAGTGCAAAGGAAATGTTTTACATTTATGGGAAGTATATAATTATGAAAAAGGGAATATTAATGGGTTTAAGCTTTTTACCAGCCTTATTGATGGCACAAGAAAGCTATACGGTAACAGGAAAAGTGAATGCAGCTTCTGACAAAGCCAAAGTATTTTTGCAGTATCCTAATAATGGTACACGTCAGTTGGATTCAGCAGCTGTCGTTAAAGGTGAATTTAAATTCAACGGTCAGGTAGCTTCACCAACTAAAGGTGTAATGATTTATTCTCCTGATGGACTTTCTTTTGGAGAACTAAGAGGTGCTCAAAAGCAACCTGAAACAGCACAATTGTATTTATCTAAAGGTGTGATCAAAGTTGATGCATCCAAAGGATTTAAAGATGCTTCGGTAACAGGTACAGCAATCAATGATGATTTTACCCAATACAAAACTTTTGTAAAACCTCATACAGATGCATACGAGGCATTAAATCAACAATATTTTGCGGCATCTGAAGCTCAGAAACAAGATCCAAAATTTATTGAGGGATTGCAAAAGCAAGCTGGTGAGATTTCTGAAAAGATGGAAAAAGCTGACGCAGAATTTATCAATAAGAACCCAAAAAGCTGGTATACATTGGATCTATTGGCGGAAAATGTAAGTGGTGAAAATGTGAATGAATATGTGGCTTCTTTTGAGAAATTGACTCCTGAGCTGAAAAATTCGGAGAAAGGTAAAGAACTTGCTGAACGTATTCAAAAATTGAAAGCAGTTGCTGTTGGTTCGCTAGCGCCAGATTTTACATTGCCTGATACGACCGGTAATAATGTTTCTTTATCTTCATTAAGAGGAAAGTATGTGTTGTTGGATTTCTGGGCAAGCTGGTGTGGACCTTGTCGTCATGAAAACCCGAATGTTGTTGCAGCATTCAATAAATTTAAAGACAAAGGATTTACAGTTTTTGGTGTTTCCTTAGACAATCCAGGTAAGAAAGATGCATGGGTGAAAGCGATCCATGATGATAATTTGCAGCAATGGCCGCATGTATCCGATTTACAAGGTTGGAAATCTGCTCCTGTTAAGTTATATGAGGTGCGTGGAATTCCGCAAAACTTCTTAATTGATCCTTCAGGCAAAATTGTCGCTTCAAATCTAAGAGGAGAAGCTTTGGAAGCTAAATTAGCAGAATTGTTGAAATAGTCTGATCTTACAGTCTAAGACTGCGCTATTCAAAAACACTTATTTAAAATCTTTTATTTATGAGAGATTTTAAATAAGTGTTTTTTGTTAAGGGTTTGCCTACATATCTTTTCTTTAACTTTGTTTAAGAAATTGATTTGGGTTTCTCCCCTTTAAGCTGTTGAGGGGCGAATGGATGCTTTGGAGGGAACCGATCAAGTAAGAGACAAGAGGGATGATTTTTTTGCGATTGTCGATTTACATCTGTCAGGCGATCGAATTTGGGTGATTTGTAGGGATGAAATCGAGCAGGAAATAATCTTGACCCGAGAATAACTACTCAGGTCTTCATAAGTAATCAAACCGGGTGTAGTAGTACACTCAGACAATAATAAAATGAGAAAGAAACTGATTGTGGTGATGGCTTTGGCTATATGTGCTGTTGCCTGTAATTCGAAGAAAGAAAATGGCGTCCCTGTGGTTAACCTGGAAGCGCTCAGTGCAATTCCATTAGATCATTCTATTGATACACTGGCTAAAGGAACAGCATTTATAGATGTGACATTACCCCCCAATGCACGTATAGATGAGTTGTCGCAACAGGAACTAGGCTTGTTGAAGGCTGCTGCCTATCGCTTCTATCATCATGTAACGTTAACGGACAACCAGTATAAGGTTAATATCAAAGACCCGAAATCCTTACATATTTCCGATCAGGTTGTCAAAGCCTATGAGCAGGCAATTCTAAATACCAATCATTTTGCCGATTCAATGGCTAAGGTTGGACAGACCATTCAATTACCTGTTGTAAATGAAGAATATCTAAATAATTTGCTGAAATAGTTGTCTCAAAAGAAGATAAAAAAGATATTGAGACGGGAGTATAGTACTAAGAATTCATAAAAAAACGGTGTATCCAAGCTTGTTGGACACACCGTTTTTTTCTTTAGTTTTATTTGTATCTCCCACAGTTGGTTTTCAGATATTCAACTTTTACAGGAAGTACTTCTATTTTTTTGCAGCTTCGTTTTCTTATATCCCAATTTGGAAACCTGTCTTTTTATAGCGATAGAATCTCAATGATACGGAGTAGATCCTCATTAAGTTTGACGTTATGTTTAATAGCGCTCTTAAAGGGAGTGAATCTGATTTCACTACAGATTAGTCCAGCCATTTCACCTCTACGGCCTGCTACAAGCGCTTCTACTGCGGCAACACCAAGTCTGCTTGCCAGTACACGGTCCATGCATGTTGGGCTACCACCACGTTGGATGTGACCTAAAATAGAAAGCCTTACATCATAATGCGGGAAATTTTCTTTTATTTTTTCCGAAACGATCATTCCACCTTCTTTGTCCCCTTCAGCAACGATAATAATACGCGAAGATTTGTTCTTACGGCTCTTATCCAATCTTTTCATGATTGCATCGTAATCTACCTCAAATTCAGGAACCAATACCGCTTCGGCTCCGGTACTTATACCAGAACGGATGGCGATCAAGCCAGAGTCACGTCCCATAACCTCTATAATAAAAACACGATCGTGAGATTCCGCAGTGTCACGGATCTTATCTACCGCTTGAATAACGGTGTTTATTGCTGTATCATAGCCAATGGTAAAATCAGTTCCGGCCAGATCATTGTCGATTGTACCTGGTAGACCGATAATTGGGAAGTCAAACTCGTCAATGAATTTTGATGCACCTGTAAATGTTCCGTCACCACCGATGACCACCATAGCATCAATTTCATGGCTACGTAAGTTATCATAAGCTTGTTTACGGCCTTCTATAGTCTTGAAAGCCTCACTGCGCGCAGTTTTTAGGATTGTGCCGCCGCGTTGTATGATATTGGCCACGGATTTGGCATCCATAGGGAAAATTTCTCCATTTACCAAACCATCATAGCCCCTGCGTACACCAAATACCTCAAGATTGTTAAAGATACCCGCTCTTACTACAGCGCGAATACCGGCATTCATTCCTGGAGCATCTCCTCCAGATGTCAAAACAGCAATTTTTTTAATGTTACTCATACGTACTCAAACTTAGCTATTTTTGTGCTTATATACAATTATATTTCCGTTATAAAAAGTTCTGAATAGCTTAAAAGTGCTTAAATAATTGCCTTCTGCTGTGCAATTAATCTAAGCGAGTAGCAAACTTCATGTAAACTTTACAATGCGGCTGTATCAAAAGTAGATTTTCCTGAAATGGCTCTTAAAGATTTGAGACTTTGTTCAACCAAATGGAAAACGGACCAAAAATTCAACTAGAAATTTGGTCCGTTTTCTGATCTTTTAGTCATTTTATTGGGGTAGCCCAATTTTAATTCTGATTTGCAATCAAAGTTTTCAATTAGGAGGCAGTCCCATTTAAACACCTTTAACAGGAGTTAACTTACTTTTTCGCTTTAAAAGCATCAATTCCGCTTTGTAAAAAGGCCTTGTATTGTTCAATATTATAGTTAGCACCAGTTTGTGGTACTAATACCTTACCAGAGGCGTCTACAATGACATATAAAGGCTGCGAGTTGCTATTGAACGTCGATGCCTGAAAATCGCTGTTTTTATTGCCGATTGTTTTAATTTTCTTGCCGCTATACTTTGAAATGGATTGTTCGTTTGCAGGCAATTCTGTTTTATCATCAACAAACAGTTCGGCCATAACAAATTCTTCTTTTAATAGTTTGGCAACACCTGGATCAGTCCATACATTTGCCTCCATTTTTCGACAGTTGACACAGTTCCATCCTGTAAAATCTATTAATACAGGTTTGTTCAGTTCTTTTGCGGCTTCCAATGCCTGGTCATAATCGTAGTATGGATCAAATCCTTTTGGAGTACCGCGCTCATGGAAGATTTCCGCATATTTTTTTACTTTACCATCACTGTGAGCAGGTGTACTTGCTAGTCCAGCCGAAAGGTCGAAGTCCTGCGTTGCAGAAGGCGGTAAGAAAGCGGAGATGGATTTCAACGGTGCCCCCCATAGACCAGGGACCATATAGACAACAAAAGAGAATACAATGATTGCGAGTAAGGTTCTCGGTACAGAAAGGAATTTTAGTTCGCTATCATGTGAAAACTTGATCTTCCCAATAAGATATAAGCCCATTAGACCGAATATGGCAATCCACAAGGATAGGAATACCTCACGATCCAACCAATTCCAGTGATAAGCCAGGTCTACATTGGACAAAAACTTTAAGGCCAAGGCAAGCTCTAAAAATCCAAGAACTACTTTGACCGAATTGAGCCATCCGCCCGATTTGGGTAATGACTTTAACATGGAAGGAAACATCGCGAATAGACCGAAAGGAATCGCTAATGCAATAGAAAAACCCAACATACCGATCGCTGGGCCCAAACGTTCACCTTTTGATGCGGCCTCAACAAGTAAGGTGCCGATGATCGGACCTGTACAGGAAAAGGATACAAGCGATAGGCTGAATGCCATAAAGAAAAGTCCAATAAGGCCCCCTTTATCTGATTTGGCATCCATTTTATTAACAAAAGAACTTGGTAATGTGATTTCGAAAGCACCAAAGAATGATGCCGCAAAAACAACGAGCAATAGAAAAAATAGGAAATTGAATATTCCATTGGTTGATAAGGCGTTCAGCGCATCCGAACCAAAAGCAATTGTAATAATCATTCCGAGCGCCACATATATCACAATGATAAAAAGGCCATACAGTAGCGCTTTGCTAATACCGCTCGCGCGAGTACCAGATTGTTTTGTGAAGTAGCTGACCGTCAGTGGTAACATTGGAAATATACATGGCATCAAGAGCGCGGCAAAACCGCCAATTAATCCAGCGATAAAAATACTCCATAGAGATTTTTTTCCAGTTTCGGAATTACCGGAGGGAATATTTATTGCTGCCTTATCCAATTTGCTGCTATCTTGACTCAGGGTTGTATCTGGAGCGTCTGAAAAAGCCAGGTCGTCCGGTACAGCCTCCACTGCTGGAGCAGTATCAGGTGAAGATTCAAATTGAAGCCCTTCTGTACTCGTTAAACTATCCTGCTCAAAGGCAAAAGTCGTCGTTGTAAAAGAGAGGCTGAAAAAAGCAATTAAAAGTAGAATAAATGTGTTTTTTAACATGAGTATCTGTTTCTGATGTCAGTTTCAAAAATAAAAAAAGGCGATGAGAATCGCCTTATTATTTTATCCGTGTATGATCATTTTTACTATTTGATTGTCACAGCAAAAGCATATTCGTCAGGAGGAAGACATTGTGATGCATCACAAGCTTGCCATTCGACGGTACCTTTGACTGTTGCTGTACCTTTATTCAATTTTACTTTTTGTTGAAAGATCACTTCATTTGTAAAGTAACCGACATCCATTTTAAATACCTCTTCGTGTTTTACTTTTGGCTTTGGCTCCGCAGTTTTACCAACTAATGCGTATTCCGCAGCTTTTGTAAAATTAAAAGAAGTTGGAATAGGTCCACCATCTTTTACATTTTGAGAATAAATGTGCCAACCATTTTGGATTGTTCCTTTGACATAGACAACAGCTTCGTTGTTGTTCAGCTTCTTGCTGGCTACAGTCCATTTTACAGGTTTGTGAATTTGAGCGAAGGCTCCAGTAACTGCAAAAATCACCGCAGTTATTAACAATACTAATTTTTTCATTTTCCTAAATAATTATTGCAGTTCGTTATACACCTTTGATCACTAAAGTTGATAAAGGTTTAATTTATCCACTTTACAAATTTAGCATATTCTAAAATGGTTTATCTGTATTTAGTGTAAAGATTAGGATATAAGATGGCGTATCTCTTTGATGTTAAACTTCTGCAATTTGTTGTCAATAAGCACTTGTAATTGACCATCAATTCCCACTGCCTTAATGATCCCAGTCTTTTTCTCGCCTGCGATTAAAAATGGGCGCTCCAGGTCTCTCCAAAATAGTGACTCATTGTAACGGTCTAATATAGGCTGCCAGGATTGGGTGAAGAGGTTGTTGTATTCCTTTTGGATACATTCAAAAAGCTCGACGGCCAGGTCCTTTATGACATAATCGGCTTTGTTTGTAAGAACAGCTAACGAAGTAATTGTTGTCGCTGTGTCAAAATTGACTTGATTAATATTAATGCCGATTCCGACAATAGACGCTTCAATTTTATTTCCCTTTAATTTATTTTCAATAAGGATGCCTACTATTTTTTTGTTGCCAACATAAATGTCATTGGGCCATTTTACGGTCACAGCCTGCTCAGTCTTGCGTTTAAGCCAGTTGACTACAGCGATTGCAACTGTCGCTGAGAGCGCAAATTGTTGGGCTATTGATAAGAAATACGGTTTTAAAAGAATTGATGTGGTCAGGTTTTTACCAGGTTCGCTGACCCAGGTGCTCCCTCGTTGCCCTTTTCCCTGAAACTGTTCTCCTGCTAAAATGGCAGTGCCCTCTGCGAGTGGCTTGAAATTTGACAATAAATCTCTTAAATAATCGTTTGTAGAGGCAACTTTGTCAAGATATATTGTATTTTGACCGATGATAAGTCCCGAAATATTGTTATTTTGCAAACTGAAAGTATTAAATAAATATTAAGTCAAAACTATCATATTTTTTAATGAGTAAAAATAAAAGTTCAGAATTGTCGCAACGTCTATCAGAAATTATCGTTCATGGTATGCAGGAAAAGAAAGCAAACGAGATTGTTCGTTTGGATTTAAGAGATCTTCACAGTTCTGTTTCTGATTATTTTGTGATTTGCCATGCCGACTCCAACATTCAGGTTAACGCTATTGCCAAGAGTGTAGAGGAGGAAGTCTATAAGGCTTTTGGTCAAGAACCCCAATATAAAGAAGGACAATCAAATGGAGAGTGGTTGATTTTGGATTTTGTGGATGTGGTTGTGCATATCTTTAAGACCGAAAAAAGAGCGCATTATGCAATCGAGGATTTGTGGGGAGATGCACAAGTTCAGCATTTCCAAAGTGCTTAATAACAGCCTCAATTCAATAATTTATACAGAAAATATAATTACGATATAATGAAAAAAATCCCAAGTAGTAAGGTAAGCCCGAAACCGCCAAAATTCAATTTTGTGTGGCTTATGATTGCCATGTTTTTAGGTTTTTTTGCCTTGCAATATGTTTTTGGAGAAAACCCGGCTAAGGAAATTAGCTATAGTGATTTTGAAACACGCATGTTAAAAACCGGCGCTGTTGAGCGTCTGGAAGCATATAAGAAAAATGATCTTGTCGAGGTAGAAGTCTATCTAAAGAAGGGCTGGAAAGATAATCCCAATTTTAAAGACGTAACCAAGAGTAATGATCCAATTCCAAGTCTTGCTGGTCAAGAGGAAACAGGTCCGCAGTATATCTTCAAGGATGCCTCAGCAGAGGTTCTAGAAAAGAAATTAGCTGCATCCCAGGCTGAACTGGCGCCAGGAACACCTAAAGTGCAATTAAAATATGCCGATCGTTCTAATCCTTGGGCGAGCTGGTTTGTGACATTTATGTTGCCGTTGTTAGTATTGGCAGCGATCTGGATCTTCTTGATGCGCCGTATGGGCGGTGGTGCTGGTGGTGGCGGTGGTGCGATATTTAATATCGGCAAATCCAAAGCACAGTTATTCGATAAAGAATCACAAATCAATATCACCTTTAATGATGTCGCAGGCTTAGAAGAAGCAAAACAAGAGGTCATGGAAATTGTGGATTTCTTGAAAAATCCGCGTAAGTACACGAATTTAGGAGGTAAAATCCCAAAAGGAGCATTACTGGTAGGCCCTCCGGGAACAGGTAAGACCTTATTGGCAAAAGCTGTTGCAGGTGAAGCACAGGTGCCTTTTTTCTCACTATCTGGTTCAGACTTCGTAGAGATGTTTGTCGGTGTGGGTGCTTCACGTGTCCGTGACTTGTTCAAACAAGCCAAAGAAAAAGCTCCATGTATTATTTTTATTGACGAGATCGATGCGATCGGTCGTGCCCGTGGTAAAAATTCGATGATGGGTGGCAATGACGAACGTGAGAATACATTGAACCAGTTATTGGTGGAAATGGATGGTTTCGGTACGGATTCAGGTGTTATTATTTTAGCAGCGACAAACCGTATTGATGTATTGGACACAGCATTATTGCGTCCAGGACGTTTCGACCGTCAGATTTCTATTGATAAGCCAGATTTGATAGGTCGTGAGCATATTTTTAAAGTGCATTTAAAACCATTGAAGTTATCAGCGGAGGTGGATGCAAAAAAATTATCGGCACAGACCCCAGGTTTTGCTGGTGCAGAGATCGCCAATGTTTGTAATGAAGCGGCGCTGATCGCTGCACGTAAAAACAAATCTGAGATAGATATGCAAGATTTTCAGGATGCCGTGGATCGTGTGATCGGTGGTCTTGAGAAAAAGAATAAAATCATTTCTCCTGAAGAGAAGCGAATCGTTGCTTATCACGAGGCGGGACACGCTATTGCTGGTTGGTATTTGGAACATGCAGATCCTTTGGTAAAAGTTTCTATCGTTCCGCGTGGAGTAGCAGCTTTGGGATATGCACAATATCTTCCTCGTGAACAGTTTTTATATACAACAGAACAACTGGTAGACAGTTTATGTATGACTATGGGTGGACGTGTGGCAGAAGATATTACTTTCGGGAGAATTTCCACAGGAGCTCAGAATGACCTGGAACGTATCACGCAACTTTCTTATGCAATGATTGCCATTTATGGTATGAATGATAAGGTAGGAAATGTGTCTTTCCGTGATAGCTCAGAGGCTTCTTTTCAAAAACCATACTCTGACAAAACGGCAGAGCTGATTGATGCCGAAGTTCGTAATCTGATTACAGATGTCTATGCACGTACAAAACAACTTTTGTTGGACAAACGTGAGGGGCTGATTAAGATTGCAGAGAAGCTATTGGAAAAAGAGATCCTTTTCCAATCTGATCTTGAAGAGATATTAGGTAAGCGTCCTTTCGATACCAAGACAACTTATGATGAGTTTGTCAATGGTGCTGACGGTGGCGGTGTACCACAGACCGATTTACCATTGGATGTTCACCCTGAGGAGGCAACTTCAAAAGATGAACAGCGATTGGATAATCCATCACCGAATAGTTTAAACTAATTTAGATTTTACAGCGCTAGAAAAACTCTAGCGCTGTATTTATATTGCTATTGAGCCATGAACGTGAAGAACGCGACAGCGAAGGAGGTAATGTTAAAACGTATACGTCAGGCATTACTTCAAAAAAACGATAATCCACATCCTAATTTCAAAGAAACACCCCTTTATAAAGAAGAGGATGAATTGGTTGATCTTGTTTTTGTTCGTGAACTGACAGCCGCTGGTGGCAAGTTTCTTTATTGCGACGGTGAGATTGGCCTCATCGAAAATTTGATTACATTAACAGAGGTAAACAATATAAAAAATATCTATGCTTGGGAGCAGGGAATCCAAAATCTGCTGACTCCCTATGGTTTCCCTTTTTTCAAAACAGAGAAAGACTTCGAGTCTGCTAATGCGAGTATTACCTCCTGTGAAGCGTTAATTGCGCGTAATGGAAGTATTATGGTTAGTAATGCAAATGCTTCCGGACGTCGCCTAAGTATCTACCCTCCAATTCACATCGTTGTCGCCAAAGCTTCTCAATTGGTGTGGGATGTGAAAGATGCCTTAGCTTATATGCAGAAACGTTATGGCCAGGAAATTCCGACGATGATATCAACCATTACAGGCCCTTCACGTACTGCAGATATTGAGAAAAGGCTGGTTTTGGGAGCTCATGGCCCCAAAGAGTTATATGTTTTACTTTTAGAAGACCGTTTCTAGCAATGCTTACTTTTTACTTACAACAAACTCCCGTAGCAAGTGTTATTTTCTTTTTTACGCTTGTAACGAGTATCTATACCTTTTCTCACGAGCAGCTTTATGGTAAGTTAATGCTTCATCCATACAGTATCGCCCGCAAGCAGCGCTTGTATACAATATTAACCAGTGGTTTTATCCATAAAGACTGGGGGCACCTGCTGTTCAATATGATCACTTTTTATTATTTCGCATTTGGTTTGGAACAGATGCTGGCGCAGGCAAGTCCCTATGGACATCTTCTCTTTGCTGTCATTTACTTAGGTAGTCTGGTGCTGAGTGATATTCCGACGATTATCCAACAGAAAAATAATTACGGTTATTACAGTCTGGGTGCTTCGGGCGCTATCTGTGCCGTTTTATTTAGTTATATCCTTTTTAACCCGAAGATGACTATTGGAGTCATGATGATTATCCCAATGCCGGCTTATTTATTCGCCTTTCTGTTTTTGGGTTATTGTATCTGGGCTTCTAAAAAAGCGCAGGACGGAGTTAACCATGATGCACATTTCTTTGGTGCATTATCCGGATTGATCTTGACTATTATCTGCTTTCCTTGGGTCATAAAGCATTGTCTTGCACAGTTCTAAAATTTTCCGCCCCAAGTTTCCCTATCCAAATTTCTGTACTGGATCGCTTCAGCGAGATGGTGGTTTTCGATCGTAGGACTATTTTCCATGTCTGCGATGGTGCGGGCGACTTTTAATATTCGATCGTAAGCCCTAGCGGAAAGATTTAGACGATCAATAGCTGTCTTTAGTAATTTCTTTTGTGGTTCACCGATCTGACAGATATCTCTGGTTAACTTGGTGCTCATGTGTGCATTACAATGAACATCTGGATAGGATTCGAATCGTTGTTTTTGAATCAGCCTCGTTTGGATAACACGATTGCGGACCGTCAGGCTATTTTCAGAAGGACCAGAGGCGCTCAGCTCGTCGAAGAGTACGGGAGTGACTTCTACATGAAGGTCAATCCGATCTAATAAAGGTCCCGATATTTTACTTAAATACCGTTGAACGGTATTACTGCCGCAGATGCATTCCTTTTCGGGATGGTTAAAGTATCCACAAGGACAAGGGTTCATCGCTGCGATCAACATAAAGCTAGCCGGATAATCTATGGTTAATTTTGCTCGTGATATGGTGATACTCCGGGATTCGAGTGGTTGTCGCATGACTTCAAGGACACTTCGCTTAAATTCAGGAAGTTCATCGAGAAATAGTACACCATGATGTGATAGTGAAATCTCGCCGGGTTGCGGATTGGAGCCTCCGCCCACCATGGCTACATCAGAGATTGTATGGTGAGGAGCGCGAAATGGCCGTATCGTTAGTAACGCGTCTTTGGCTTTAAGATTTCCTGAAACAGAATGAATTTTGGTTGTTTCCAGCGATTCGATCATATTGAGGGGCGGTAATACCGTTGGTAATCTTTTCGCTAACATGGTCTTCCCCGCGCCTGGGGGGCCTATTAGAATAACATTATGCCCTCCAGCTGCGGCTATTTCTAATGCTCTTTTGATATTTTCCTGTCCCCGAACATCCGCAAAATCAACATCATACTTATTTGTTTCAGTGTGAAAGAAAGATTGGATATCGACTTTGGTCGGAATGATATTTTTTGAGTTATTAAGAAAGTGTACTACCTCTGTCAGGTTTTCGACGGCAATTACATCGATACCAGCAACAATGGCGGCTTCCTGTGCATTTTGTAGCGGAAGTATAATTCCCTTAAACCCGTCATTTAATGCCTGTAGGGCAATGGGTAATACACCTCTGATAGGTTTTATGCTGCCATCCAGGGATAGTTCGCCCAAGATCAGATACTGCTCTAATAACTCATTTATAAGTTGTCCTGAGGAAGCAAGTATGCCAATGGCGATCGATAAATCATAACTAGAACCTTCTTTTCTGATGTCAGCTGGTGCCAAGTTGACCACAATTTTCTGTCGTGGCATGTGAAGTTGACAGGAAGTAATGGCGCTTTCGATACGTCTGAGGCTTTCTTTGACAGCATTGTCAGGAAGCCCGACTATATAATAATGCAGCCCAGTAGAAACAACTACCTCAACTGTTATGGTACATGCTTCAATACCATAGACGGCGCTACAATAGGTCTTGTTTAACATAAATTTTATAATCGGTTGATTTAAAGATACTAAATATTAAATCATAAATAATAATGCTTTAGTGAATTATTGTGAATCGATAGCGAATTGTTGAAAAATGACTATATTGTAATTATATAGATTCTAGTAAATAATGGATAATTGTGG
>Ga0256909_1000228_pt1 | contig 21436 bp, 19 predicted proteins | sample MC6MC0762MT_FD_190203 | JGI IMG/M metagenome (GOLD analysis project Ga0256909, IMG submission 190203) | Metatranscriptome of enriched soil aggregate microbial communities from Iowa State University, Ames, United States - MC6-MC0762-MT... | ecosystem: Environmental > Terrestrial > Soil >...
GACCTCACCGCCCAGGTGCGCGCCCTGGCCGCCGGCAGCACGGCGACCATCGTCTACCTCCGCGACGGAAAGACGGCCTCGACCGAGGTCACCCTCGGCACGCTCACCCAGTAAGCGCTCGGAGTTCGGACGCCACCCCGCGATAGGCTCGCGGGGTGGCGTCCTTCTCGTTCGGAACCGGCAACGCGGCCAAACTGCTCCGCCTGCCGTTGTATGCCGCGGGACGCATAGGAACCCTGATCGTCCCGCGCGGACGCACCTGGGTGTTCGGGTGCGGGGCAGGAATCGGCGACGGCGCCCTCGCACTGCTGCGCGAGGCTCAGGCCCAGGGGCACCGTACGCTCTGGCTGGTGCGCTCGCCGCGAGAGCAGGCGGATGCCACGGCCCTGGGCATTCGTACGCGGCGCCGCGACGGCATCCGCGGATGGTGGGCGACCGCCCGCGCCGAAGTCATCGTCGTCACCCACGGCCTGGGGGATGTCAACCGCTACGGCAGCACGGACGGCTTCGTCGTGCAGCTCTGGCACGGCATCCCTCTGAAGCGCATCGGCCTGGATTCACCGGTCACCGCGCAGGTGCCTGCGCGCCTCCCGGGCGCGGCCCTGCTGCGCCGGCTGCTGACCGTCGCCTATCGTGGAGCGGCACAGCGGATCCGCGTGCTCCCGGCCGCTTCCCACCGCTCTCGCGGTCGCCTCGAATCCGCCTTCGGTCTCGGCGACGACCGGGTGGTCGTCACGGGAGAGCCGCGCGTGGACGTGCTCTCCGCGGGAACGCCGGAGGCCCGGCGTGCCGCGGCGACCGCCCTGCTCACCCGCACCGGTCCGCTGCTGCCGCAGCAGCGCGTGCTGCTGTACGCGCCCACCTGGCGAGACGGCGCAGCCGACCCCGCCGTGCCGGACGCCGCGCAGTGGGTTCGGATCGTGCGGATCCTGGAGCAGCACGACGCCATCCTGTTCATCCGCTCGCATCCGCTGGGCGAGGGATCGTACTCGCCGCCGTGGTCCAGCGGCAGGGTCCGGATGCTGAACTCGGAGCTGCTGCCCGACGTCACTCCCGCGCTGCCACGGGTGGACCTGCTGGTGACGGACTACTCCTCGATGGCCTATGACGTGGGACTGCTGGCCATCCCTGTGGTGTACCTGGCGCCGGATGTCGAGGACTATGCGCGCGAGCGCGGCTTCTACGGGCGCTACGAGGATGTCGCAGGCGACGACTACGCTCACGACTGGGACGGCGCGATCGAGCAGCTCGATGTCGTGCTGAGCGACGACGACGTGCGCGCCGAGCGTGCGGAGCGGTCGGCGGCGCTCAGCGAGGACATGCACTCCTACCGCGACGGGCGCAACGCCCACCGCGTCTACAGGTCCATCCGCGCGCGAGGTATCCCCGCGCCGAAGGGAGCACGATGACCACCGCTCGCATCGATGAGCAGACGCAGACGCTGATCGTCGCGGGGACCGGACCGCGCCCGGCGTCCGCGTCACTGGCCGGGTCGCGGGCGCAGGTCGCGGCGAAGGTGACCGGCGGCGGCAGGACCTGGAAGGCGACGTTCCCCCTGCGCGCCTCGCGCTGGGGCGGCGCGGAGCTGCCCCTTCCCGCGGGCGAGTACCAGCTGTCGGTCGAGGGGGAGGACCTCTCCGAGGTCGACATCGAGCCCACGCTGCTGCCGATCCTGCGCGTGGAGGCGCGGGGTCCCGTCGTGACGATCGCCGCGCCGCTGGATCCGGTGTACGAGACCGCCGAGGGGCAGCGCACCCTCGAGGAGCGGTACGTGTCGCAGATCGGCGCCGGCGAGAACGCGGTGTTCTTCGAGAGCTTCTACGGGCAGACCTCCGGCTGCAACCCGCGGGCCATCGATCGGGTGCTCGCCGAGCGCGCACCGTCGGTGACGCGGTACTGGGCCGTCACCGACCTGTCGGTGGAGGTGCCCGAGGGCGCCGTCGCCGTCGTCGAGGGCAGCCCGGAGTGGTGGCGGGCTCGGGCTGACGCGCGGATGCTGATCGTCAACGACTGGCTGCGGCGGCGCTTCGTGCGCAAACCCGGCCAGCGGGTGCTGCAGACCTGGCACGGCACGCCGCTCAAACGGCTCGCTCTGCACCGGCCGGGCTTCGACCCCCGGCGGATGGCCGCCGTGGTGAAGGAGTCCCGCCGCTGGGACGCCCTGCTGGCGCAGAACGTGTATGCCGCGCGCGTGCTGAAGAAGGCCTACGCGTTCTTCGGCAAGCCGATCTGGACGGACGGCTACCCGCGCAACGACCTGCTCATCACCGGGGACCCCGCACCCGTGCGCGAGGCGCTCGGCATCGGACCCGACGAGCGCGTGCTGCTGTACGCGCCCACCTGGCGCGATGACCGCTCCGAGATGGTGGACTTCGTCGATCCGGAGAAGCTGGCGTCGAAGACCGACTCGGTGGTGCTCGTGCGCGGACACTCCCGCACGATCAAGCCCGGTCGCGACAGGGCGGGCTCCCGAGTCATCGACGTGACCGGTTACCCCGAGACCTCGCGACTGCTCCTCATCGCGGATGCCCTGATCACCGACTACTCGTCGGTGATGTTCGACTTCAGCGTGACCGGGCGGCCGATGTACTTCCTGGTGCCCGACCTGGAGCACTACCGGGGCGAGCTGCGCGGCTTCTACTTCGACCTCGCCGAGCGCGCCCCCGGGCCGCTCGTGCGCTCGCAGGAGGAACTGATCCGTGCGCTGGCGGATGCCGAGGGCCCTGACGCGTATCGTGAGCACTACGCGGCATGGACCTCGCAGTTCAACCGTCTCGACGACGGGGGAGCCGCGGATCGGGTGATCTCCCGCATCCTCGACCAGGGCTGGCTGACCGCCTGAGCGACCACCGGGTCCCCGGGGCCCTCGATGGGGCTCGTCAGGGGAGCGGGGTGTTCCGCGACCCGAGACGCGAGGCGTCCACCGTGTCGCCGGCGCCGCGGAGCACGCCGGCGAGGAACCCGAGACCCCAGGCGAAGTGCATGGTGGGCAGCACGGCGAGGGTCCACAGCCGCTCGTGCAGCCCGCGCGGTCCCCGTGCGATGCCGAGACCGCCCAGGCCGACGGCGAGCACCAGCAGGACGTACGCGACCAGGGGCAGGTAGATCGCGCTCGCGATGAGCGAGGCGATGCCGTGGAGCGCGCCGGTCAGCTGCAGGATGCCGACGATCACCGCCAGCGCGGTGAGCACCACCAGCGCAGGCGGGGCGAAGAAGCGCAGGCTGTTGCTGCGCCCGTAGCGGCGCACCAGCTCACCGCGCCAGGCGCCCGTCGCGCGGAACTGACGGGCCAGACGCCACCAGCTCTCCCGCGGCCAGTACGTGACCGACAGTGCCGGATCGAACCACACCAGGTGGCCGGCCTGACGGATGCGCAGATTCAGCTCCCAGTCCTCGCCGCGGCGGATGCTCTCATCGAACAGGCCGACCTCGTCCAGCACCTCGCGCCGCATCACGCCGAGGTACGCGGACTCCGCCTCGCCCTCGGGTGCGCCGCCGTGGTACGCGCCGCCTCCGAGTCCGACGGGGGAGTTGTACAACTGCGCCACGGCGCTCTGGAACGGGGTCCGGCCGTCGGCGCGCATGACGCCGCCGACGTTCGCGGCGCCGGTGCGCTGCAGTGTCTCCAGCGCGCGCCGCGCGTAGCCGGGGGAGAGCTCGGAGTGCGCGTCCACGCGGATGATCGTGGGGTACCGGCTCGCGCGGATCGCGGCGTTCAGACCGACCGGGATGTGCGCGTGCGGGTTCTGCACCAGGCGGATGCGGGCGTCGCCGTCGGCGAGACGCTGAGCGAGGGCGGTCGTCCCGTCGCTGGAGGGTCCCAGCGCCAGGACCAGCTCGGTCGGCGCGCCCACGTCCTGCGCCAGCACGGACTGCACCGCGTGCTCCAGGTAGTCGATCTCGTTCAGCACGGGCATGACGAAGGAGACGCCGTCGGAGTCGGTCCTGTCGTTGTACTGCACCCGTCGATCATGTCATGCGGCGCGGTTCGGCGACTCGGAGGATTCGGAGGTTGCCCTGTCACCGGCTCGGAGGGAAGGCATCCCACCCCGTATTCTGGACAGATGGGTGTGGTCTCTGACGGGAAGAAGGCGTACCGGCTGCTGCGGAAGGCGCTCACCTCGCGCTCAGCTGTGCAGCGGGTCCGTCGCACGCTCGCCGCTCAGGAGCCGCACGAGCCGGGCCGCTACCGGGTTGCGGTGTACTTCGCCGACGGCGCCGTGAACATGTACCAGATGCGGCAGTGGTATCGCCCACTGCAGGAGCTCGCAGAGCGGTGGCCGGTGGTCGTGCTCTCCCGCAGCGCGACGGGCGCCGAGAAGCTGATCGAGGAGAGCGGGCTTCCGGTGGCGTTCGTGCCCACGGTGCGCAACCTCGAGAAGTTCCTCGCCAAGCAGGACATCCGCATCGTGCTGTACGTGAATCAGAACACCCGCAACTTCCAGATGTTCCGGTACGGACGCCGCTGGCACGTGTTCATCAACCACGGCGAGTCCGACAAGATGTACATGACCACGAATCAGTACAAGGCGTACGACTACGCGCTGATCGCCGGCCAGGCCGCGCGAGACCGGCTCAGCCGCACGCTGTGGGACTTCGATCTCGACCGTCGCACGATCGAGATCGGCCGTCCGCAGGCCGATCACTATTCGGGGACGCTGCCCTACACCCCGGATGAGCGCACCGTGGTGCTGTACGCGCCCACCTGGGAGGGCGATCGCCCGTCCGCGCATTACGGCTCGATCGCCACGCACGGTGAGGCGCTCATGCGCGGCCTCCTCGCCAGTCCCCGGCACCGCGTCATCTACCGTCCGCATCCGCGCAGCGGCGTGGTGAACGAGGAGTACGGCGCGGCGCATCAGCGCATCCTCGACGCGATCGCCGCGGCCAACGCCGCCGATCCGTCCGCGCATCACGTGTACGACGACGGCCCGGACCTCGGTTGGCAGCTCGCGGCCGCCGATGTCGCGGTGGTCGACATCTCGGCCATGGTCTACGACCGGCTCGCGGCGGGCAAGCCCCTCATGATCACGCGGCCCGCCGACGAGCGCGCATCGATCGACACGACCGGATACCTGTCGGCGTGCGAATGGCTCACGGTCTCCGGCGCGGAGAACATCCTCGCCGAGGTCGAGCGGGTGAGCGCGGATGCCGAAGCCGTCGCCCGCCTGCGCACCTGGGTGCAGCACTACTTCGGCGACACGACGCCGGGTGCCGCCACTGCGAAGTTCCACGGTGCAATCGAGCAGCTGATGCAGAAGTGGGAAGAGTGGCACGCGCGTGACACCGTGGAGTCCGGGCCGGATGACGACGACGTGAGCGACGACGACGAGGACGACGAGGACTGAATGGACCTGACCAGGACCTCCGCCGCCGCCTCGCGACTGCTCGTGCTGCCCGAGTGCGGGTCGACCAACGCCGAACTGCGTGGCCGGGCTGCGGACGTGGTCGCCTGGCCGCACCTCTCGGCGTTGCTGACCGACACGCAGACCTCGGGGCGCGGGCGCCTGGACCGCACCTGGACCACACCGGCGGGAGCCGCGCTCGCCGTCTCCGTGCTGCTGCGCGACCTGCCCGCGGATGTCGAACTGTGGGGCTGGATCCCGCTGGCGGCCGGGGTGGCGATGACGGATGCCGTCTCCGCGCAGCTGCCCGGTCACGAGGTGGGACTGAAGTGGCCCAATGACGTGCTCGTCGACGGACGCAAGATCTGCGGCATCCTCGCCGAGGTCACCGGGGGTGCGATCGTCCTCGGCACGGGGATCAACACCACCATGACCGCCGAGCAGCTGCCGGTCTCCACCGCGACCTCCTTCGCGGCGCTCGGCGTCGAGGTCGACATCGACCGGCTTCTCTCCGACTATCTGAGCGGCCTGGCGGCCGTGGTCGACGCGCTCGCACAGCAGGCGGATGCCGCGGCATCCGGACTTCACGACGCCGCGACCTCGCGCTGCCTCACTCTCGGCCAGGACGTAGACGTGTCCCTGCCGGACGGCAGCGTGCTGACGGGACGGGCCGTGCGTCTCGCATCCGACGGCCGCCTGGTCGTCGACGACGGACGGACCGAGCACGAGGTGGCCTCGGGCGACGTCGTGCACGTGCGCCCCGCCTGATCAGGACACACCTGGGTCCCTGAGCTCGACGACGAGCCGTACGGGCACAATGGAGGGGTGACCCAGCCCGTGACGCTCGGCGGACGGCCGATGATGCCGCCACCGGGCGCGCCCGTGGAAGAGCTGCTGGTGGCGCGGTTCCGCAGCCATGCGCGGCGTCTGTTCTGGTCCGCCCTGGTCCTGATCGGAGTGTGCGGCGCGACAGCCTTCCTCTACGGGAACCTCGAGCCGCCGTTCGAGGACTGGATGCTGCTGGCCGCGGCGGCCGCCGCAGTCGTGCTGCTCGTGATCGTCCCCTTCCTCGTCTGGCTGTCGCGCACCTACACGATCACCACCCGCCGCGTCATCGTGCGCGAGGGGATGGGGTCGCGCGGCAGGCGGGAGCTCTCGCACACGCGGGGCTACTCGATCGCCGTGCGACGGGGCATCCTGCAGCGGATGTGGGGAGCCGGGACCATCACGCTGAGCAACGGCGTGGACGCCCCGCTGCGCCTGGTCAACGTGCCGAGCGTGAACCTGGTGCATGAGGCGCTGGCCGACCAGATCGAGGTCAACCAGATCCTCGCGCATCGCGACGCGCAGTCCGGCACCGCGGGCGACTGAGCCCGGGGACGCGGTTCGAACGGCATCCGCACGCTTCCCGCATGCGGAAGAATGGTCGTTGACGAAAGGACGGCGGATGACTGTGCGCGTGGGTGTGATCGGCGGAGGCCAGCTGGCGAGGATGATGATCGCCCCGGCGGTGGAGCTCGGCATCGATCTGCGCGTTCTGGCCGAGGACCACGGCATGTCGGCGCAGCTGGCCGCGACTGCAGTCGGCGACTATCGCGACCTGGACACCGTGCGCGCGTTCGTGCGCGACGTCGACGTCGTCACCTTCGACCACGAGCACGTCCCTCAGGACGTGCTGCGCGCCCTCGTCGCCGACGGCGTGCAGGTGCACCCCGGCCCCGACGCCCTGCAGTTCGCGCAGGACAAGCTGGTCATGCGCGCGCGCCTCGCCGAGCTCGGCGTGCCACAGCCGGACTGGGCGGCGGTGTCGGATGCCGAGCAGCTGCAGCGCTTCATCGACGAGCACGGCGGAGGTGCCGTCGTGAAGACGCCCCGAGGCGGCTACGACGGCAAGGGCGTGCGCGTCGTGCGCGCAGGCGACGAGGCAGCCGACTGGTTCGCAGGCCTCACCGAGGGCGAGTCGCTGCTCGCCGAGGAGCTCGTCTCGTTCACGCGCGAGCTCGCGCAGCAGATCGCTCGTCGTCCCGGTGGTGAGATGGTCGCCTACCCGGTCGTGGAGACCGTGCAGCGCGACGGTGTGTGTGCAGAGGTCATCGCACCCGCGCCGGGGACCAGTGCCCGCCTGGTGCAGGTCGCCGAGCAGATCGGCCGCACCATCGCCGAGGGCGTGGGCGTCACCGGAATGCTGGCCGTCGAGCTGTTCGAGACGGACGACGAGCGGATCCTCGTGAACGAGCTCGCCATGCGCCCGCACAACAGCGGCCACTGGAGCCAGGACGGTGCGATCACCGGTCAGTTCGAGCAGCACCTGCGCGCCGTCGCGGATCTGCCGCTCGGGCGCACCGAGCCCCGCGCCGCGTGGACCGTGATGGTGAACATCCTCGGGGGGCCCGCCGAAGGGGCCCTGGAGGATCGGTTCACGAGGGCGATGACCGAGCATCCCGAGGCGAAGATCCACACCTACGGCAAGGCTCCGCGGCCCGGTCGTAAGGTCGGTCACGTCAACGTGGCGGGCTCCGACCTGGACGATGTCGTGTACGTCGCGCGTGCCGCTGCCGCGCAGTTCCTCTGAGCCCGGCTCTCACGGCGCGACTGCGTGCCGTTGCGACGTTCTCACAGGGGCGCCCCGTAGCCTGTCATGGTGACTGAGCCGCTGCATTCCTCCAGTTCGCCCCTGGTCGGCGTCGTGATGGGTTCCGACTCCGATTGGCGCGTGATGAGCGACGCATCGCAGGCGCTCACCGACTTCGGCATCCCGCACGAGGTCGAGGTCGTCTCCGCACACCGCACACCGGACAAGCTGATGAGCTATGCGCGCGAGGCGCGCGGCCGCGGCATCCGCGTGATCATCGCCGGCGCCGGGGGCGCAGCCCACCTGCCGGGCATGCTCGCCTCCATGACGGCGCTGCCCGTGGTCGGCGTGCCGGTGTCGCTCGCCTATCTCGACGGCATGGACTCCCTGCTCTCGATCGTGCAGATGCCGGCGGGCATTCCGGTGGCGACGGTGTCGATCGGCGGCGCGCGGAACGCGGGCATCCTCGCCGCTCGAATCCTGGGCACCTCGGACGCCGAGCTGGCGGATCGGGTCGAGGCGTACGCGCGCGACCTCGAGGGCCAGGTGGAGCAGAAGAACCGGCGGCTGAAGGACTCGCTGTGACCCTGGCGGCTCCGCGCGCCCCTGAGGCGGGCGCACGGCCGCTCATCGAGTCGCGTCTGATCCGCAACCCGGATCAGCAGGACTCCCACAGCATGGGGCGCCGTGCCTGGTGGCTCGTGGTGCTGAACGTGCTGATCCCCGGTTCCGCGCAGGTGCTCGCGGGCAACCGACGGCTCGGAAGGTTCGGGCTCGGAGCTACGCTTCTGGGCTGGTTCCTGGTGATCGTCGCGGTCGGGTTCGCCCTGTTCGCGCGGCAGACCCTGGTGTGGCTGGCGACCGGGCCCATGTCGTGGTTCGTGCTCACGCTGGCACAGGTGCTCTGCCTGGCCTACGCATTGCTGTGGGTCGTGCTCACGGTGGACACGCTGCGGTTGCTCAGGCTCGTGAAGCTGCCCACGATCACCCGCTGGGCGGCGCCCATCGCATCCCTGGTCGTGCTCGCGCTGGTCGGCTCCGGAGCCGTCTACGCCTCGAACATCGCCGCGGGCAGCCGGGGCGCGCTGAACGCGCTGTTCGGCAACAGCGGACCCAGCCTGCCGCCCAGCGAGGGCTACTACAACGTGCTCCTGCTCGGCGCCGACAGCGGTGACGGCCGCGACTCCATGCGCTTCGACAGCATCTCGGTGGTGTCCGTCAACGCCACCACCGGCGCGACGACGATCACGGGCATCCCGCGTGAGCTGCCCGACCCGCCGTTCCCGGCCGACAGCCCCATGCACAAGCTGTATCCGGACGGGTTCAGGTCCCACAGCTCCAGCACGTGCGGCTGGAACGCCTGGATGAACCAGATCCGCAACGCCGCCGAGGTGTGCCGCAAGGACCGCGGCAAGGCGCTGTACCCGGACGCCGCGGCGCACGGCTCCGCGCCGGGCATCGAGGCGACCAAGGATGCCGCCGAGGCCGTGCTCGGGATCAAGATCCCGTACTACGTGTTCGTCGACATGAACGGCTTCGCCGATCTCGTGGACGCGCTGGGCGGCGTCGACATCAACGTGACCGAGCGTCTGCCGAAGGGCGGCCCGCCGCCCGGATCCGGCGCGCACGACGTGGACAAGTGGGCGATCGGCTGGATCGAGCCGGGCCAGCAGCACATGAACGGCGACACCGCGCAGTGGTACGCCCGCTCGCGGTACACCACGAGCGACTACGACCGCATGAAGCGGCAGCGTCAGCTGCAGGAGGCGATCCTCGCGCAGTTCACACCGGAGAACGTGCTCACGCACTTCTCCGAGGTGATGAAGGCCGGCACGGCGCTCGCGTCCACGGACCTGCCGCAGGACAAGCTGCCGGAGTTCTTCGATCTGATGATGAAGGCCAAGAAGCAGCCCGTCACGCAGATCGAGCTGACGCCCGAGAACGGTATCGAGGAGAAGACCCCCGACTACGACCTGATCCGCGAGAAGGTGAAGGACGCGCTGCATCCGCCGACGAAGGCCCCGAGCGAGGGCTGATCGGGGAAGGGCGGCCGGTCGCCCGGTATATCGGAGCGGCTCGCTTAGGCTGACCTCATGAGTGTGCAGCTGCGGGTGGTGCTGGATCAGGCGTCGCAGGTCGTGGACGCGGATCAGGCGCGCGCGGCGCTCTCCTTAACGGCCGGGCTGGTCGCCACCGCGCCGCGAGGGTGCGTCGTCTCGGCGCTCGTGCCGCGAGGTGCCGAGGTGCCGGTGCGCGGCGTGCAGGACGTGCGTGGTCTGCCCTTGGGGCGCCAGGAGCTCGCCGCGACGTGGCAGCTGGGCATCGTGCCGGGCGTCGGAGGCGGGCTGATCCACGCGCCGAGCCTGATGGCGCCGCTGGTGCGCCATGATCGCGCGAACGACAACGACCAGGTCACCGTGACCCTGTGGGACCTGGATGCGTGGGAGGCGCCCGAGAGGCTGAGCAAGGCGCAGCTGGTCTGGCAGAAGGCGATGCTCAAGCGTGCGGCCAAGCACGCGGATGCGGTCGTGGTGCCGTCGCATTCAATGGCGGAGCGCCTGGGTGAACTCGGGCGCTTCGGAGACCGGGTCCGGGTGATCGCGGGCGCGGCTCCGGAGGGGTTCGCGGTTCCCGCGGACGCATCGCGGCGCCGCGAGGACCTGCAGATCCCCGAGCGGTACATCGCGCTCGTGGGCGACGCGGACTCCCTGCTGCAGGGTTTCCGCGCCGCGGCTCAGGCCGGTGCGGATGCCGTGGTGCTGGACGCGCCCGAAGGCTCCGAGCCTGTGCTGGCCGACGTCGCGGCGGCCGCGGGACTGCCGGAGCGGCGGGCGCACATCCGCGGTGCTCTGGGCGACGAGGATCGCGCCGCGGTGCTGGGGGGAGCAGCGGCGCTCGTCGCGACATCAGCGGCCTCGGCGTGGCCCTGGCGGGCGGTCGAGGCCATGACGCTGTCGGTGCCGCTGGTGGCGGTCGAGTCCGGCGTGCACCACGACGTGCTCGCGGACGGCGCGGCCCTGGTCTCGGCGGAGGACATCCCGGATGCCGTCATCGACGCGCTCGGCGCGGGGGAGCGGCGCCTGCGCGTGCTCGCCGCGGACCGGTCGAGGGCCTTCTCATGGGCGAGCTCGGCGGAGCGCCTCTGGGCGCTGCACGCGGAGCTCTGAGAGTCTCCTCTCAAGTTCGCGACACGCCGGCGCGGATGCGCCAATATTCCGCCCCACTGGCATCATCCGTCAACTTCAGTCACACTATTCACATGCATGCCAGCGGTTTTCCCGGTCCGCGCTCGTTCCGAAGTGCCCGATGGGTGGCGACTCTTCTCGCCATCTTCGCGCTTGTGCTCGGGGCGGCGGTGCCGGCGAACGCCGCATCCAGCCCCGTCAGCACCCTCGCAGGGCACCCCGTGAAGACCTCGCTCGCAGGCTTCTCCGCCGGCAACATCATCAGCGATGCGGTGTTCACCGCCCGATCCACGATGACTGAGGCTCAGATCCAGGCCTTCTTCAACTCCAAGGTGAAGACGTGCCGAGGCGGCATCGATGAGAACGGACGGCCGATCGTCTGCCTCAAGGACTTCAAGCAGACCACCGTGAACCGTCCCGCCGACGCGTACTGCAAGGGGTACACCGGTGCCGCCAACGAGTCGGCCGCGCGCATCGTCTACCGAGTCTCGCAGTCGTGCGGAATCAACCCGCAGGTGCTCATCGTCATGCTCCAGAAGGAGCAGAGCCTGGTCACGCACACCTGGCCCAGCGCGTGGCGGTACGACAAGGCGCTCGGGCAGGCCTGCCCCGACACCGCGCCGTGCGACCCGAAGTTCGTCGGCTTCTTCCACCAGGTGTACGGGGCCGCGCGCCAGATGCAGCTGTACATGGAAGGCCGCTACTTCACCTGGTACGCGCCGGGCAAGACGTGGAACATCCTCTACAACCCCAACAAGGCCTGCGGGAGCTCGCCAGTCTACGTTGCGAACAAGGCGACGTCAGCGCTCTACTACTACACGCCGTATCAGCCGAACGCGGCAGCTCTCAGGGCCGGCTACGGCACGGGTGATTCCTGCTCCAGCTACGGGAACAGGAACTTCTACAACTACTTCACAGATTGGTTCGGCTCGACGCAGGCGCAGCTTCCCAAGACCTTCACGATGGGAAGCGTCGCTGTCGAGGGTAAGGCGATCGTCGGGCAGACGCTGCGAGCATCGGTCACGGTATCTCCGCAGCCGGCTTCCCTCGGATTCCAGTGGTATCGGAACGGAACCATGGTGTCGGGTGCGACTGCATCGGCATACTCGCTGACAAACGCCGACAGGGGCGCTGCGATCAAGGTCAGCGTGACCGCGAAGAGATCCGGCTATGTGGACGGGACAGCGACTTCGGCGTCGGCGAACATTGCGGCAGTGAGCGTGGAGAGGATCTCCGGGGCGAATCGCGTCGAGACGGCGATCGCCGTCTCACGAGCCGCGTGGCCGTCAGGTACTGGCACGGTCATGCTGGCCACCGGTGATGATTTTCCTGACGCGCTCAGTGCGGCTGCCGCTGCGGGTAGAGCGGCGGGCTCGCTACTGCTCACCCCCGCGCGTGCACTCCCTGCTGAGGTGATCGCCGAGATCAAGCGCCTGGGCCCGAGTCGTATCGTGCTGGTCGGTGGAGAAGGAGTTCTTTCGTCCAACGTCGCCGCACAGGCCGCGGCCGCCGCGCCGGGCGCGAAGGTCGAGCGGCTTTCTGGGGCCGACCGCTATGCAACGTCCCGAGCGGTGGCGGAGGCGAGCGGAGCATCCACTCAGCTGCTGATCGCAACAGGAAACGACTTCCCGGATGCGATCAGCGCGGCGGCCGCTGGCAACAGCATCGGCGCTCCGGTGCTGCTCGTCGACGGCGTGCGGTCGCAGGCTGATGCTGCGACGATCGCCACAATCAAGAAGATCGGTGCCAAGACGGCGACCATCGTCGGCGGAGAAGGCGTCATCTCGCGCGGAATCAGCGTTCAGCTCGCATCGATCGGTCTGTCCACGTCACGGGTGTCCGGTGCTGATCGATTCTCGACTAACAGTGCAGTCGCCCAGAAGTTCTTCCCAACGACAGCGCTGAAGGTGCTTCTGGCCTCCGGCCAGGACTTCCCAGATGCGCTATCCGCCTCAGTGCTGGCTGGACGGTGGAAAGTGCCCCTGCTGTTGACCACGAGATCGTGCGTGGTCGTGAGCGCGGCCGACTTCATGCAGAAGGCGGGAGCCGAGTCGGTCGCAGTCATCGGTGGAGCTGGCGTCCTCGATGATCGGGTCGTGGCGCTGCAACGCTGCTGATCGCTTCGCGCCCTGGTGTGGCGCCCTTGGAGGGATCGAAACCGCCGCACTGGTACTCCCGGGCTCAGGCAATTGCCCGAGGCATCGCGGTAACATGATCAGCGACCTTTCGGCTGGAGCCCTTCTTGACAACCAATGATCAATTCGCTCTTGTGTCGCGCACTGAATTCGATATCCCCGGCCGGAGCCATGGGCTGATCGACGTGGTGCGCTGGCGCTATCTGCTGCGCCTGCTCGTGCGTACCGGTGTGACGACCCGGTACCGCAACTCCGTGTTGGGCTGGGCATGGTCGTATGTCCGTCCGGCCGCGCAGTTCCTGGTCTTCTGGATCGTCCTCGGGATCTTCATGAATCTCGATCGGGTTCCCAATTACGCGGTGTATCTGTTCTCGGGCATCGTCGTCATCAACCTGTTCTCCGAAGGATTCAAGAACGCCACGACCTCGATCGTCGGCAACGCTCCTCTGGTGCGCAAGGTGTTCTTGCCTCGTCAGCTGTTCGCGGTCTCGGCCGTGCTCGTGTCGTTCGTGCACTTCCTGCCGCAGGTGGCCCTGCTGCTGTTCGTCTGCCTGCTGATGGGCTGGGCCGCGCACATCTCCGTGTTGAGCATCCTCGCCGTGCTGGCGGGCATGGCGATCGTGATGGTGTTCTCGCTCGGCCTGGGGCTGTTCTTCGGCGCAGTGAACGTGCGGTTCCGCGACGCGGAGAACATCGTCGAGCTCATGCTGCTGCTGGCGACGTGGGCATCTCCGGTGCTGTACGCGTGGACGATGGTCGAGACCGCCATCGTGGAGAAGCTCGGCTGGCCGCACTGGATCGTCGAGCTCTACCTGCTGAACCCGATCACACAGGGAGTCGAGCTGTTCCATTACGCCTTCTGGCGTCCAGCCAGTCAGGAGATCGTGAACTCCGCCGGCTATGCCGGCGACGCGCTCACCGCCATCCCGCCGGATCTTGCGGTCAACACTCTCTGGACCGCGCTGATCGCCATCGGAACCCTGCTGATCGGCCAGTTCGTCTTCCGCCGCCTTGAGGGAAAGTTCGCCCAGGATCTATGAGTGCCACAGCAAGCCGGCCGAGCATCATCATCAACGGTGTGCGGAAGACATTCACGCTCAATCACGCGTTCTCGTTGAAGGACACCGTCGTCTCGTGGGTGCGTCGCCGCAAACTCACCTCGACGTTCGAGGCCCTCAAAGGCGTCGACCTCGTGATCGGCGAGGGGGAGTCCGTCGCGATCCTCGGGATGAACGGCTCGGGAAAGTCCACGCTCCTCAAGCTCATCTCGGGCGTCATGGAGCCTGACGCAGGCGAGGTGCTCACCCGTGGTCGCGTCGCCGGATTGATCGAGGTGGGCGCAGGATTCCACCCCGAGCTCTCCGGTCGCGAGAACGTGTTTCTCAACGCGGCGATCCTGGGAATGAAGAAGCATGAGATCGAAGCGCTCTACGACGAGATCGTCGCGTTCAGCGAGATCGAGGAGTTCATCGATCAAGAGGTCAAGCACTACTCGTCCGGGATGTTCCTTCGCCTGGCCTTCGCTGTTGCGATCCACGTCCATCTGGACGTGCTCCTGATGGACGAGATTCTCTCTGTCGCCGATGTGCCGTTCCGTGAGAAGTGCCGCCGGAAGTTCGAGGAGCTGATCGCGCAGGGCAAGACCCTGATCGTCGTGAGCCACGATATGGAGATGGTTCGCGAACTCTGCACCAGGGGAGTGGTGATCAGCAAGGGCGAGGTCATCTATGACGGGGAACTCGAGGGCGCGATCGCGCTGGTGGACGCGTGAGCGCGGACTGGCTGGCGCAGACGCCCGCATTCCTCGCAACCTTGGCGCTGCTGATTCTGCCCGGGATGCCGATGGCGCTGTTGCTGCGTCTTCGAGGCGTGCTGGTGCCGGGGGCGGCGATCGTCGGCTCGCTGGCCAGCATCGGCGCCGGCTCTGTCGTCGCTCCCTTGCTGGGCATGCGCTGGTCGCCGCTTCCGGTCCTGATCGTGGCCCTGACGATCACGGCGATCGCTGCGGTGTTCTGGGCGATGAAGCGCGACAAGGCGCTCCAGCTTCGCGGCGCCGACGATCGATGGGTATGGGCTGGCATCGGCGCTGCCGCGCTCGGCTGGGCGCTCATCGTCATCCTGGGCGTGAGCAGCGCCTCGCACCCGTCGCAGCTGTTCGACGGCATATTCCACCTGGACGCCGTCGAGTTCATCCTCCAGCACGGTGACGCGTCGCCGTTCCACATGACCATGGTGGTGCCCGGCGATGCGTCCGCGCTGTACCCCACCCTGTGGCATGCGCTCGTCGCGCTCGTCGTGCCCTTCTCGGGGGCGGTGGTCCCTGCGACCAACGTGGTCACTGTCGTCGTGGTGGCCGTCGTATGGCCCGTCGCAATCGCAGTGCTGACAAGCGTGCTCTTCCCGTCGGCGCGCCGAGCCGCTGTCTGGGCGCCTCTCGCCGCGTTTGGCTTCAGCGTGTTTCCCCTCGGATTCCTGAACTGGGGCGTGCTCTATCCCAACCTGATCGGGATGCTGCAGGTCCCCTTGACGCTCGGCTTCGCGCTCCTGGCGGCGCGTCCCCGTGTTCCGTGGCCGCAGCGCATCGGGCTCGTGCTGCTCGCGGTGGCCTCGGCGGGGGCGACGGCCATGGGGCACCCGTCGGCGATGCTGGGGGCGCTCGTGCTCCTGGTGCCATGGGCTGCCTGGCACGGCTGGCGAGTCGCCCGAGGTCACGGCGCACGTGGTCGTGTGCTCTTCACGTCAGCCGCGGTACTCGTGCTGGTCGCGCTCATCGGCGTGTGGCGATCGCTGAACGTCAGCACGGGCGAATGGCTGCCGAACATGACCATGGCACAGGGAATTGGCGAGGTGGCCTTCCTGAGCCCGGTCGGGCGTACGGCGGGTCTACTGATCGGCCCGCTTGCGGCGATCGGGATCTGGCGAACTGCGCGTTCGAAGCGATGGTGGATTCTCTGGAGTCACGCCGCGGCCGCCGGGTTCTACCTCGCCGCCGTATGGCTTCCGATCTTGTCCATCCGCACTGCGATCGTCGGCATCTGGTACGACGATGCGACGCGCGTCGCATCGTTGCTCGGCGTGCTGGGCCTCCCGCTCGCCGGACTCGGCGCTGCGGTGGTGCTCGAATGGCTCCGGAACCTGCGCGCGGCTGGTCGTCGTCGTCGGGCCGCAGCCGTTCTGACCACGGCGGTCCTGCTGGGCGCCACTCACCTGGTCGCCGTGTGGAACGACATCTCTTTCATGCGCAACACCAGCTTCCGATTCGACTCCGCGTCGCAGGGACTCACGCCCGATGAGGCAGCGCTGTTCGAGAAGGCGGACCGAATTCTTGAATCGGACAGCAGAGTCATCGGTGACCCCTTGACCGGAGCATCGTTGCTGTATGCCTATACAGGTCATGATGTCGTCTTCCCGCACGTGTCAGGTCGCTATGGCCCGGATGCGATGCTCCTGGCCCGATCGATGAACACCGGCTCAGCCGAGGTGTGCGAAGCGGTTCGGCGCCTCGGTGTCACCTATGCCGTCGACTTCGGCGACAAGGAGCTGTTCGAGAACTACTACACGACGTTCGATGGGCTGCACGACCTCAAGGATTCCAAGATCCTGACCGAGGTCGCGAGAGTAGGGGATGCTGCGCTGTTCGAGGTGACCGGCTGCAGCTAGATCCCACAGAGGTCAGGACCTGATCTCGGTCTCATCGTCTGTTGCGTGAGCCTCAGCATCCATCAGCGCGATCCTCCGCGACAGAAGGGTGAGACGACGCTCCAGCTGGGCGTTGCGGCGGAACTGCGTGTACACGAATGCCAGGAACATCACCACGAGGGCGTACAGCAGAAGGTCGGTGCCACGCCCGACGCCGATCAGGGTCGCCACCCATGTGAGCCACTGGGGGAACAGGATCGACAGCACGGCCGCGAGCACGAACAGCATCATCAGCAGGCGGCGGATTGCCAGGTGGCTGTCCGCACCGGTGCGTCGCATCACCACACCGCCGAGGACGACCACGGCGATGATCAGCAGGAACTGGATCCACATGGTCACCTCACCACCAGGTCGACGAGGATGTTGATGGAGTTGAGCACGCTCTGGCCCTTGCCCTTCGAGTAGTCCGTGTACAGGAGCTCGACCGGATGCTCACGCCATGGCAGGCCTGTGCTGCCGAGTGCGATCACGATCTCCGTGGCGTGCGCCATCCGGTCCTGCTTGAGATCGACCTGAGACAGCGCGTCCCGCCGGATCACGCGTAGCCCGTTGTGGGCGTCCGTCAGGTGCATCCCGGTGGTCATGTTCGTCACCCAGACGGCTGTCTTCAGCACGATGCGCTTGATCAACCCCGGGTTCGTGCGTTTGTCGAGGAAGCGCGAGCCGAAGACGATGGCGATGTCATCGCGACGTGCGACCTCGAGCATCTGGAGTGCGTCTTCGATCCGATGCTGCCCGTCTGCATCGAAAGTCACGACATACTCGCATTTTGGTTGGCCAAGGGCGAACTCGAAGCCGGTCTGCAGCGCGGCACCTTGGCCGAGATTGATCGGGTGCTGGACCAGCAGCGCGCCCGCCGCGCGGGCCGCTGCGGCGGAGTCGTCGGATGAGCCGTCGTCCACGCACACTACATGCGAGAAGTGCTGAAGCAGATCGTGGATGACGCCGCCGATGACAGTGCCCTCGTTGTAGAGCGGGATCACCACCCAGGCACTCTCGTCGATCATCGCGGGCGCGTGCACACCGGCGCCGTCGGGGGACGTGGATGATGGGGTCACCCCCACATTCTCGCAGGCCTCGTATTGATCAGCGACTCGAGTGCCTTCCGTGTCTGAGATGGAGGCCGATACGGGCACGGTAAGCTGTGAGGGCGATCCGGCAGCATCCGAGTCGGCGCAGAAAGCTGAACGTGGCAACATCTGCTTCCCCGCGCATCGTCGATTCCGCCGACGTCTCGCCCGATGCCTCCATCGGCGACGGCTCCTCGATCTGGCACCTCGCGCAGGTGCGCGAGGGTGTTCAGATGGGTGAGAACTGCATCGTCGGGCGTGGCGCATATATCGGTACAGGTGTCGAGATGGGCGATAACTGCAAGGTGCAGAACTACGCGCTGGTGTATGAGCCCGCCAAGCTCGCCGACGGCGTGTTCATCGGCCCTGCCGTCGTGCTGACCAACGACACCTACCCGCGTGCGATCAACGCCGACGGGACGATCAAGAGCGCTCATGACTGGGAGCCGGTCGGCGTCACGATCGAGAGGGGCGCGGCGATCGGCGCACGTGCAACCTGTGTGGCCCCCGTGACGATCGGCGCCTGGGCCACCGTCGCCGCCGGCGCCGTCGTCGTCAAGGACGTGCCCGCCTATGCGCTCGTCGCGGGGGTCCCCGCCCGCCGCATCGGCTGGGTAGGGGAGTCCGGCGTGCCGCTGGTGGCGGGAGACGACGAGACGACCTGGATCTGCCCGACCACGGGCGATCGCTACTTCGAAACCAATGGAACCCTGACCAAGGAGGCCGCGTGAGCGAGTTCATTCCCCCGGCGAAGCCGATCATCGGCGATGAGGAGCGCGAGGCCGTCGATCGCGTGCTCCGCAGCGGTATGGTCGCTCAGGGTCCCGAGGTGGCCGCGTTCGAGCAGGAGTTCGCAGAGCACTTCGTTCCCGGGCGCCCTGCTGTGGCTGTGAACTCGGGCACGGCGGGCCTGCATCTGGGCCTGCTGGCCGCCGGCGTGGGAGCGGGCGACGAGGTCATCGTGCCGTCGTTCACCTTCGCCGCGACGGGCAACTCGGTCGCGCTCACGGGTGGGACGCCGGTGTTCGTCGACATCGAGCCGGAGACATTCACGCTGGATCCTGAGGCGGTCGCTGCGGCGATCACCCCCAAGACCAAGGGCATCCTGCCGGTCCATCTGTACGGTCACCCGGCTCGCATGCGCGAGCTGGAGAGACTCGCCGCCGACCGCGGTGTCGCGCTGTATGAGGACGCCGCGCAGGCGCACGGCGCCTCGCTGGATGGACGCCCGGTGGGCTCCTTCGGCGAGTTCGCGATGTTCAGCCTGTACCCGACCAAGAACATGACCAGCGGCGAGGGTGGCATGGTCACCACCGCGACCGCCGAGATCGCGCGTCGGGTGAAGCTGCTGCGCAACCAGGGCATGGAGCGCCAGTACGAGAACGAGGTCATCGGATTCAACGCCCGCATGACCGACATCCACGCAGCGATCGGCCGCGTGCAGCTGACCAAGGTGGACGCCTGGACGAAGACCCGTCAGCAGAACGCGGCTTTCCTGGACGCGAACCTGCGCGGCGTCGTGGCGCCGCCGGTCGCCGAGGGCGCCGTGCACGTGTACCACCAGTACACCATCCGGGTCCCCGAGGACCGCGACGGGTTCGTGAAGGCCCTCAAGGAGGAGCACCAGGTCGGCGCGGGCGTGTACTACCCGATCCCGAACCACCGGCTGCCCTCGCTCGCGCCGTACGCCCCCGGCCTGGACCTGCCGGAGACCGAGCGCGCCGCCCGCGAGGTCGTCTCCCTCCCCGTGCACCCCTCTCTGTCGCAGGGTGACCTCGACCGCATCGTCGCCGCGGTGAACGCCGTCGCCGGAGCGGGCGCCTGATGGCGGTGCTACGGGCGGGCCTGCTCGGAGTCGGGATGATGGGGCGTCACCACGCGCGTGTCTTGCGCGAGCTGGATGGCGTCGACCTGGTCGGGATCGCCGACCCGGGCGGAGACCCGCACGGGGTCGCCGGGAACCTGGAGGTGCTCCCGGACATCGATGCGCTCATCGCGGTCGGCATCGACATCGCGGTCGTCGCGGTTCCGACGCGGTTCCACGAGGACGCCGCGCTGAAGCTCGCGGCCGCGGGCGTGCACACGCTCGTGGAGAAGCCGATCGCGCACAGCCTGGAGGCCGGCCAGCGCATGGTCGACGCCTTCAAGGCCGGCGGCCTGGTGGGCGCCGTGGGGCACATCGAGCGCTTCAACCCCGCGCTTCAGGAGATGCGCCGTCGCATCGAGTCAGGTGAGCTGGGCGCCGTGTACCAGGTCGCCACGCGTCGCCAGGGGCCGTTCCCGTCGCGCATCGCCGACGTCGGCGTCGCGAAGGATCTCGCCTCGCACGACGTCGACCTCACCGCGTGGGTGGTGCAGTCCGACTACGACCACGTCTTCGCGCAGACCGCGTTCAAGTCCGGTCGTGAGCACGAGGACATGATCGTGATCACGGGCCGCACCAAGTCGGGCGTGATCGTGAGCAACACTGTCAACTGGCTCTCCCCGATGAAGGAGCGCGTCACGGTCGTCACGGGAGAGAAGGGCGCATTCGTCGCCGACACCTCCACCGGCGACCTGACCTTCTACGCCAACGGCACCATCCCGCTGGAGTGGGAGTCGGTGTCGACGTTCCGCGGCGTGTCCGAGGGCGACGTCACTCGCTACGCGTTCGCCAAGCGCGAGCCCCTCAAGGTAGAGCACGAGGCCTTCCGCGATGCGGTGCTGGGCCAGAGCACGGACGTCGTGACCATGGAGCAGGGCCAGCAGACCCTTGCGGTCGTCGAGGCCGCGCTGGAGTCGGCCCGCACCGCCGCCGCGCATCGTCTCTGATCCGTCCCGCATCACTCATCAGAAGGCAGACCACACGATGGTGAAGATCCTCAGCGTCGTCGGCGCGCGCCCGCAGTTCGTCAAGCTCGCGCCAGTCGCGCACGCGATGGTCGGCAGGGCCGAGCACATCGTGGTGCACACCGGGCAGCACTACGACGAGCTCATGAGCGACGTGTTCTTCCGCGACCTCGGCATCCCGGCTCCGGACGTGAACCTCGCCATCGGCTCGGGGAACCACGGCGCGCAGACCGGTGCGATGCTGGAGGGCATCGAGGAGGTGCTCCTCGAGCGCCGGCCCGACTGGGTGCTCGTGTACGGCGACACCAACTCGACCCTCGCGGCCGCCGTGGCGGCCATCAAGCTGCACATCCCGGTCGCGCATCTCGAGGCCGGGCTGCGGTCGTTCAACCGCCGGATGCCGGAGGAGCACAACCGCGTGCTCACCGATCACGCCTCCGATCTGCTGCTGGCGCCCACCGCGGTCGCGGCGGCCCACCTGAGCAACGAGGGCCTGGCCGAGAAGACCGTCGTCGTTGGCGACGTGATGACCGACGTGCTCACCGGCGTCCGCGATCGTGTCGCAGGCGACCCGCTCCCCGACCTCGTCTCGGAGGGCGAA
>Ga0256909_1000280_pt1 | contig 19365 bp, 18 predicted proteins | sample MC6MC0762MT_FD_190203 | JGI IMG/M metagenome (GOLD analysis project Ga0256909, IMG submission 190203) | Metatranscriptome of enriched soil aggregate microbial communities from Iowa State University, Ames, United States - MC6-MC0762-MT... | ecosystem: Environmental > Terrestrial > Soil >...
CCGAGAAGACCGGCTTGCCGCGCGGTACCGCGACGCCGAATTTCCGCAGGATTTCCTTACCCTGGTACTCGTGAATCTTCATGCGTGATTCCCTTCAGTCTGAGAGTTGGATTGAACTTCGTTTCCGCTACCGTCCAACATGCCGGGCGCATTGCCCCTGCCTTCTTGGCGGGCCGCCCCGTTGTCTGGCGATGCCGGGCGGTCAGCTGGGCGTGGCGCATAGCCATACCAGCGCGGGTAAAACTTCTGCACTGCCTCCCCGTCGAAACGCAGCGCCTGGCAGCGTCCCAACTGGAATGGCGGTTTGTCGTTTAAACGTTCGGCGGTACCGTCGGCCGACTCATTTTCTGAACTGGCGCTCGCGCCTGCCGCCTTGTCACCGGTATCCCACACGTCGCCGGCGAACGCCTGGATAGCAGCGGTCGGCAGGATCGCGCACAACTCGGTGAGATGCGTGCAACCAGCCGTGCCGGCCAGCAAACGGGCAGCATCGCGACGGAAGTTGTGAAGGAGATTGAGCCCGATGAGGGCACGGTAGGCAGGATTGCTGGCTTGGCATAGCCCGGGATAGGGCACCCAGTCGGACGACGCCTCGGCGTCGACGACATTGAGCTTGCGATCGATGGTGATGCGAAGCCAGAGTTCATGGATCGGTTGACCATTGGGCCGGACGCCCGACGCAAGCGCCACATCGCGTGGCTTTTCGTCGGTCAAGCACGCTTCCACATCCCACAGGCCATCGGCTCGCTCAAAAGCTTCCGCTCTGATTGCGCGGCGATGGCGCAATTGACGGGGCACTGGCGAGGAAAGCGGCATGCGGAAAGGAAAGGCCGAATTGGAAAACGCGTGAATTTTAGCATACTGGGTATTTGAGACAGCCTCGAATGCGGCGAAACGGCCTGCAGGCCGCCCAGAGCCGGTTTCGTGCTCGACGATCCTGCGCGCGGTCGCGGACTACTCCCCGGCTTGCGCCTATTCACCGCTCCATTCTTCGTCGATGCCTTTGAGGATTTTGCCGATCGTGGCGCCCGAAAAACCGCGCGATGCGAGAAAGCGCGCCTGCTTCGCGCGCTCGGCCGGTGTCTGTGGAAGTTCGCCGAACTTCTTGCGCCACACCGCTTGGGCACGCGCAAGCTCCGTTTCGCGCAATTGGGCACTCGCCTCTTCGACTAGCGTTTGGTCGACAGAATGCTGCTTCAATTCGCCGACGATCCGGCTCGTGCCCATTCGCGACGACCGGCGATGAATCAGACTTTCGGTGAAACGCGAATCGGACAGCCAGTTCTCGGCTTCCAGCGTATCAAGCAGCGTATCGAGCGAGTCGTTCTCTTCGACGAACGGCTTCAGCTTACGTGCAAGTTCGCTGCGGCTATATTCGCGACGAGACAGATAGCCGAGCGCGCGCCCCTTAAGCGAACGTGCGGGACGCTGGGATTTTTTCGCTTCGTTTTGCCCGGACTTCGCGTCGGCGGATGCTCGGCGTGAGTCACGTGAGCGGCTATACGTGGGCTCGGTAGCCGTGGCATTTCCTGCAGTCTCGAATGGGTCCGAGAAATCTGCGGAATTTGGGCTAGCAGGCGGTTTGTGAGACTGGGCGCGCCGCGGGCCACGGCCCGCAGCGCGATCATGCGCGTCGAACGATTCGGACGGATCGACCGAATCGTTCTCGTCATTACGCGGGCCGCCCGCGTTGCGTCCGCTATCGGACAGTGGCCGGCCCTTGCGTATCACGTAATGGTTACTCTTCTTCGCCCGCGACTTCTGCGCCTGCGCCGGTCACCGCTTCAGCCATTGCATTCACGCCGAGCGATTCGCGGATACGGTTCTCGATTTCACGAGCGATGTCCGGATTCTCGCGCAGGAATTCGCGCGCGTTGTCCTTACCCTGGCCGATACGCTCACCGTTATAGCTGTACCACGCGCCGGCCTTGTCGACGATCTTGGCTTGCACGCCCAAGTCGATGACTTCGCCCTGACGCGAAATACCCTCGCCATACAGGATGTCGAAAATCGCCTCGCGGAACGGTGGGGACACCTTGTTCTTGACCACCTTCACGCGCGTTTCGTTGCCGATCACTTCGTCGTTCTTCTTGATCGAACCAATGCGGCGAATATCCAGACGCACCGACGCGTAGAACTTCAGCGCGTTACCACCCGTAGTGGTTTCCGGGTTGCCGAACATCACGCCGATCTTCATGCGGATCTGGTTGATGAAGATCACGAGGCAATTCGTGCGCTTGATCGTGCCAGTGAGTTTGCGCAGCGCCTGCGACATGAGACGCGCTTGCAGGCCCGGCAGCGAATCGCCCATTTCGCCTTCGATTTCAGCCTTCGGCACGAGCGCCGCGACCGAGTCGATCACGATCATGTCGATCGAGCCCGAACGCACCAGTGCGTCGGCAATTTCCAACGCCTGTTCACCCGTGTCCGGTTGCGAAACCAGCAGGTCGTTCACGTTCACGCCGAGCTTGCCCGCATACTGGATATCCAGCGCGTGTTCCGCGTCGATAAACGCTGCCGTGCCGCCCAGCTTTTGCATTTCAGCAATAACTTGCAGCGTCAACGTGGTTTTACCCGACGACTCCGGACCGTAAATTTCAACCACGCGGCCACGCGGCAAACCGCCGACGCCAAGTGCGATGTCGAGGCCGAGCGATCCCGTTGAAACGACCTGGATGTCTTCGACTACCTCACCTGCGCCGAGCCGCATGACCGACCCTTTGCCGAACTGCTTTTCGATCTGCGCGAGGGCGGCAGCGAGTGCCTTGCTCTTTTCAGCAGTCAGTCCAGCCGAGCCTTTCTTGCTTTCTTCCATGAATCGTCCTTTGCTATGATGAACGGCGTCTGAGGCAGATGTGCGGCCCACCTTTTGAAGGACAGCACACGAAACCCAGACACTGTATAAAAAAACAGTGGTTTTGGCAAGCGCGATTCTCATGCGAACGCGCATGTTTACCGCCGCGCTGCCCAAACCACCCACAATAATTTTCGGAGACCGCTGTGCGCCGCGGGGACACCCGAGGTGCCGGCCAAGCCTTGAGCTGGCGCACCATGCGAATTCTGATTGCCGAAGACGACAGCATACTCGCGGACGGTCTGGTTCGATCACTCCGCCAATCGGCCTATGCTGTCGATCACGTGAAGAGCGGCGTTGAGGCCGATACGGCGCTGTCCATGCAAAGTTTCGACCTGCTGATTCTCGATCTCGGCCTGCCGCGCATGTCCGGACTCGAGGTGCTACGCCGCCTGCGCGCTCGCAACTCCAATCTGCCCGTACTGATCCTGACCGCTGCGGACAGCGTCGACGAACGGGTCAAAGGCCTCGATCTCGGCGCCGACGACTACATGGCCAAGCCGTTCGCGCTCAACGAACTCGAAGCGCGGGTGCGCGCGCTGACGCGGCGCGGTGCGGGCGGCGGCCCGACGGTCGTGCGGCACGGTTCGCTGTCTTTCGACCAGGTGGGCCGGATCGCCTATATCAACGAGCAGGTGATCGAGCTTTCGGCGCGCGAGCTCGGACTGCTCGAAGTACTGCTGCAGCGAATCGGGCGTCTGGTTTCGAAGGAGCAACTCGTCGATCATCTGTGCGAATGGGGCGAGGAAGTCAGCAACAACGCGATCGAGGTATACGTGCACCGGCTGCGCAAGAAAATCGAGCCGAGCGGTGTGCGCATCATTACCGTGCGCGGGCTCGGTTACTGTCTCGAGAAGGCGGTCGCGCCCGCAAACCTCAGTACGAACGCCGCCGCGTCGGCGCCCGCTGAGCCCGAACCCGAGCCGCCTTCTTCGCCTTCATCGCCGCAGTCAGACGGGATGCCGGCGAGCCACCACTACAAATAGAGCACACCCATGTCCGCACGCGCCGATCGCGCGACGGCCCGCGCGGCGGATCTCGACGAGGCGCGCGACGAGCGCTACGCCAATCCGTTCGCTCCGCCCGACGAAACCGAAGCCGCCGCCGAGGCCCGCCCGCGCTCGCTATTCGGTGAAATTCTCGACTGGATGCTCGCGCCGCTGTTGTTGCTGTGGCCGATGAGTCTCGCGGTGACTTATCTGGTCGCCAAGTCGATCGCGAACGGACCGTTCGACCGCGCGCTCGAAACCGACGCCTATGTGCTCGCGCGCCAGATCCACCCGGTCAACGGCGTGGCCGAACTGACGCTGCCCGACTCCACACGCGACTTTTTACGCACGGACAACGTCGACAGTGTTTTCTATCAAGTGCTCGGCACGCGAGGCGAACTGGTGGCCGGCGAGCGCGACATGCCGCTGCCGCACGAAGAAGACCGGCCGCAACCGGGGCTCGTCGCATTTCGCGACGACATGCTGCGCGGCAACGACATCCGCGTGGCCTATACGACGGTCGAGTTTCCGCAGACGCCCGGCGCTGAGCCCGTGCTCGTTCAGGTCGCCGAGACGCTCGACAAACGCAGTCAGCTTGCCAACGACATCATCAAAGGCGTGATCCTGCCGCAGTTCGTGATCCTGCCGCTCGCCATCCTGCTCGTGTGGTTCGGCCTGTCGCGTGGTCTCGCGCCGCTGCACGCATTGCAGGCGCATATCCGCGCGCGGCGCCCCGACGATCTGTCGCCGCTGGAAGCGCGTCGCGCGCCTCCGGAAATCGAGCCCCTCGTCACGTCGTTCAACGATCTGCTGACGCGCCTCGAACAGAACATGGAATTGCAGAAGCGCTTCATCGCCGACGCCGCGCATCAGATGAAAACGCCGCTTGCCGGCCTGCGGACCCAGGCGGAGCTGGCGTTGCGGCAGGACGCGTCGGCGGAAGTGCACCGCTCGCTCGAGCAGATCGCGACGAGTTCGGAACACGCGGCCCGCCTCGTCACGCAGTTGCTGGCGCTCGCTCGCGCGGAAAACCGCATGTCCGGACAGATTTTCACGCCGGTGGAAGTGACAGAAGTGGCCCGCAACGCCGTGCGCGACTGGGTGCAGGCCGCGTTCGCCAAACAGATGGATCTCGGCTACGAAGCGCCGGACGAGCCCGTCGAAGTCGAAGGCAATCCCGTCATGCTGCGCGAAATGTTGTCGAATCTCATCGACAACGCCATTCGCTACACGCCGGCGGGCGGCCGCATCACGGTCAGGGTGAGACACGAGAAAGCCGCTCGGCTCGTGCATCTGGAAGTGGAAGATACAGGCCTCGGCATTCCAGTGGCCGAACGTTCGCGAGTGATCGAACGGTTCTACCGGATTCTCGGCCGTGAGGGCGACGGCAGTGGCCTCGGGCTTGCGATCGTTCGCGAGATTGCGACGATGCACGGCGGCGAGCTGACTATCGACGACAACATCTATCAGAACTCTCCGCGGCTCGCAGGCACGCTCGTACGTGTCAGTTTGCATGTGCTGGAACGGGGCAGGACTTACCCTAACGCGAACTGACCGCGACGGGCGCCAGATAGCGAGATAGGCGGCGTTCATGCCACGCGAGGCGACGTTGCATGCCAGTTGACGGATGTTCACGACATTCCGCCGGCGCATCAAAAGCTGCGGCAGCAGCCCTTCATGTCAGAAGGCCGTAAGTTTTCACTCCAATAATCGGTTGCACGGGAACGCCGCGGGCCGGCGCACCGCGTGCATATCAATATTGGAGACGACATATGGCTACCGTTGGCGGACACATTTCGCCCGTGCCCATGACGCGCGATGAGAAGCGGGTGATCTTCGCATCGTCGCTAGGTACGGTTTTCGAGTGGTACGACTTCTATCTGGCCGGTTCGCTCGCGGCCTTCATCAGCAAGAGCTTTTTCTCAGGCGTCAATCCGACTGCGGGCTTCATCTTCACGCTGCTCAGTTTCGCCGCGGGCTTCGCAGTCCGGCCGTTCGGTGCGGTGGTGTTCGGACGGCTCGGCGATATGGTCGGCCGCAAGTACACGTTCCTTGTCACGATCGTGATCATGGGTCTGTCGACCTTCCTGGTCGGCTTCCTGCCCGGCTATGCGGCGATCGGCATTGCTTCGCCGGTGATTTTCATCGCGATGCGCATGCTGCAAGGCCTCGCACTCGGCGGCGAATATGGCGGCGCTGCAACCTATGTGGCCGAACACGCGCCGCCGGGACGTCGCGGCTTCTACACCGCGTGGATCCAGACGACTGCCACGCTCGGCCTGTTCCTCTCGCTGCTGGTCATTCTCGGCGTGCGCACGGCAATGGGCGAAGACGCGTTCGGCGCGTGGGGCTGGCGAATTCCGTTCATCGCGTCGATCCTCCTGCTGGGCGTTTCGGTGTGGATCCGGTTGCAGTTGCACGAATCGCCGGTCTTCGAGCGCATCAAAGCAGAAGGGAAGACGTCCAAGGCACCGCTCTCCGAGGCTTTCGGCCAGTGGAAGAACCTGAAGGTCGTGATCCTCGCGCTGATCGGGCTGACCGCCGGCCAGGCCGTGGTCTGGTACACGGGCCAGTTCTACACGCTGTTCTTCCTGACGCAGACGCTGAAGGTGGACGGCGCGACGGCCAACATCATGATCGCCATTGCGCTTCTGATCGGCACGCCCTTCTTCCTGTTCTTCGGCTCGCTGTCGGACCGGATCGGCCGCAAGCCGATCATCATGGCCGGCCTGCTGATCGCGGCACTCACGTACTTCCCGCTGTTCAAGGCGCTGACGCACTATGTCAACCCGGCGCTTGAAACGGCCACGGCGAAGGCGCCGATCGTGGTGATCGCGAACCCGGACGAATGCTCGTTCCAGTTCAATCCGGTCGGCACGTCGAAGTTCACGAGTTCGTGCGACATCGCGAAGAGCGCGCTTTCGAAGTCAGGCTTGAACTACGAAAACGTCGCGGCTCCGGTGGGCACGCTTGCGCAGATCAAGGTCGGCGATACGGTGGTCTCCACCTATGACGGCAAAGCCGCCGACGCCAAAGATCAGGGGAAGGTGTTCGACAAGTCGCTTTCGACGACGCTGAAGTCCGCCGGCTATCCGCCGAAGGCCGATTCTTCGCAGATCAACTGGCCGATGAGCGTGGTGATTCTGACGATCCTCGTGATCTACGTGACGATGGTCTACGGACCAATCGCGGCGATGCTGGTCGAGATGTTCCCCACGCGAATCCGCTATACGTCGATGTCGCTTCCGTATCACATCGGCAACGGCTGGTTCGGCGGCTTCTTGCCGGCCACGGCGTTTGCGATCGTCGCGGCGAAGGGCAATATCTACTCGGGCTTGTGGTATCCGATCGTGATCGCGCTCATTACCTTCGTGATCGGCATGCTGTTCGTCCGTGAAACCAAAGACTCGGACATCTACGCAAAGGATTGAGGCGCCCTGCCCGGGCGGCAACTGAAAAAGTTGGGCGCCGGGGGTTGACAGCCCCCGGTGCTATCCTCATAATCTCGCTTCTTTCGGCGAATTAGCTCAGTTGGTTAGAGCGACGGAATCATAATCCGCAGGTCCGGGGTTCGAGTCCCTGATTCGCCACCAGTTGCAAGAAAAAGCCGCTGATCCGCAAGGTTCAGCGGCTTTTTTGTTTTACACCCGCAACTTCAAGGAGGTTTCTTGATGACGTTCCGCACCGCCGCGCGCGCCGTGGCTGCCGTATCGATCGCGCTTCTCGGCGCCGCTTCCGCAGCTGCCGTTCTGGCGCAATCGACCGACAATCAGTGGCGAGCAAGTCAGACCACGTTGTCGACACTCCTGCAAAACGGCTACAAGATCGTCGCCGTCGTCAATACGCCTCGCGGCGCGGGCGGTCCCGCCGACACGATCTTCGTGCAGCGCGATCAAAGCGCTTTCAAGTGCATCGATCCACAAGCGCCGGAAGCGGGCAAAACCGCGCCGGGCTGCTATGAACTTGCGCCGCCGTCGGGCACGGCTACAGGCTCCGAAGCGAAATAGCACGCGACCGGAAGCGGCTGCGCCAGTTGCGTCGTTGACACCCGGCGCTGGCGGTCACTTCGACGCCGTTCAACCCCGCCGTTCCAGTCGAAAATTCGCCAGCGGCTCGAACCGCGGCATGCCGGCATTGAAATGCATGAACCACGCAGTTGGCGTCAATGGTCGCTTATCTAAACGACCTCACGCTGACATTCATCGCCGCGAAGCTGCCGGTCTCCGTCTACTGACACTCCACCAGACGCATAAGACGCAAGAAGCCTCGACGGCACATGCGGCGATGAACCGGTCACGCCTCGATGCGGGCGCGCGTCACGCTGAGCAGGCGCGCCATTGCGTCGCGCGCCCTGTGCGCGTCGCGGTCGCGAATCGCCTCGAACACCGCCGTATGTTCGGCGAGCGAAGCGTTGAAGACGTCCGCACGTTTCGCATTCAGCCGAAGCTGCGCCTCGAGCGTGCGCTCGATCAGCGTGCCCAGCGGTATCAGCAGTTCATTGCTGCACGCAATCAACACGCTCAGGTGAAATTGCAGATCGGCCCGCACCCATTCATCGACGTTACGCGCACCGGTCATCGCGGCGTGAGCGGCTGCAAGTGCGCCGAATGTCTCGTCGGAATGTGAAGCGGCCGCGAGACCCGCGGCATACGGCTCGATCATCTCCCGCATTTCCTGCAGCTTGAGCGCGAACTGCATCGGCTCGGCGACGCGCGAATACCAGTCGAGCACGTCGACATCGAGCAGATTCCACGCGTGCCGTGGCCGCACCCGCGTGCCTACGCGCGGGCGCGATTCGATCAACCCTTTCGACGTCAGCGTGCGTAGCGCCTCGCGTAACACCGTGCGGCTCACGCCAAACGCGTCCATTAGCTCCGCCTCACGCGGCAGAATCGAATCGGGCGCGTAATCGCCGCGCAATATCGCAGTAGCCAGCCTGTGGGCGACGCGCCCATGCAGATCGTGCTGAATAGGTTCCTCCTTGCGGCGAGGCCGCTCAACATGTGGCGAATAGTACTATTAATAGTACTGTAGCGGCCTTTTGTTGTAGCATGAGGATCCTCGAAAATTTGGCATGCGATCGGAGACGCACACTATGAAAATCACCAAGCTCGAAACTTTCATCGTTCCACCGCGCTGGTGCTTCCTGAAGATCGAGACCGACGAAGGCATCGTCGGCTGGGGCGAGCCGGTGGTCGAGGGCCGCGCGCATACGGTCGCGGCAGCGGTCGAGGAGTTGTCGGACTATCTGATCGGCAAAGACCCGCTTCTGATCGAAGACCACTGGCAGGTCATGTATCGCGCAGGGTTCTATCGCGGCGGTCCGATCACGATGAGCGCGATTGCCGGCGTCGACCAGGCACTGTGGGACATCAAGGGCAAGCATCACGGCGTGCCGGTGCACGCGCTGCTCGGCGGCCAGGTGCGTGACCGGATCAAGGTGTATTCGTGGATCGGCGGCGATCGTCCGAGCGACGTCGCGAACAACGCGCGCGCCGTGGTTGAACGGGGCTTCAAGGCCGTCAAGATGAACGGCTCAGAAGAGCTACAGATCATCGACACCTTCGACAAGGTGCAAGGCGTCATCAACAACGTCGCGGCCGTGCGCGAGGCGGTAGGGCCGAACATCGGCATCGGCGTGGACTTTCATGGCCGCGTGCATAAGCCCATGGCCAAGGTGCTGGCGAAAGAACTCGACCCGTACAAACTGCTCTTCATCGAAGAGCCAGTGCTTTCGGAAAATGCAGAAGCGCTGCGCGACATCGTCAATCAGACGAACACGCCGATTGCACTGGGCGAGCGTCTTTATTCGCGCTGGGACTTCAAGCACATTCTGTCCGGCGGCTACGTCGACATCATCCAGCCGGACGCGTCGCACGCGGGCGGGATCACCGAGTGCCGCAAGATCGCGTCGATGGCCGAAGCCTACGACGTCGCGCTCGCGCTGCACTGTCCGCTCGGCCCGATTGCACTGGCAACTTGTCTGCAGATCGACGCCGTGAGCTACAACGCGTTTATCCAGGAACAAAGCCTCGGGATTCACTACAACCAGGGCAATGACCTGCTCGACTACATCAAGAACCCCGAAGTCTTCAAATACGAAGACGGCTTCGTGTCGATTCCGCAAGGTCCGGGCCTCGGAATCGAAGTGAACGAGGAGAAAGTACGCGAGATGGCGAAGGTCGGCCACCGCTGGCGCAATCCGGTCTGGCGTCACGCGGACGGCAGCGTCGCCGAGTGGTAATCGCTTCACTCGCTTGCTGACGGACGCCGCCTTCGGGCGGCGTTCTCTTTTGGGCACCGTGACAGATTACGGCGCTACGACTTGCGTCGCCCCGGCCTTGCCCGAAAGGCTTGCTTGCCCTTTGTTCGGCATCAGACAGATGTATGGCCTGCTCCTTGCTGAAATGCGTCCGAACAACGAATGCATCGGGGAGTCTCATGGGCGAATTCATTCCGGATTATCTGCTGCGCGAGCAGGCGGCCGTCGGCGCGCTGGTGCTATTCGGCGTGCTTCGCGTGATCGGCGCGGCCGTTGCCTATGAACGCGGCTGGCGCATCGCGGCGATTGAAAAATGGTTTGTCGTCGCCGCCGTCGTGTACTGCATCCCCCAGCTTTTCGATCTGCTCATGCATGTCTACGGCGCCCATGCGGCAGCAGCGGAACTCGAAGGCAAAGTAGCTGGCTGCGCAATTGCGCTATTTTGTGCGCCGATTCTCGGTCATCGGCTGGGACTCGAATGAATTGGTCGATCGGCCGAATGCTCGACACGCGGTTGTTCACTTGAGTTGGTGATCGCGCCGCACGTTGAAACCGTGCGGCGCATTCTTACGCGGATGCATAGACGTGTACGCAATACAGCCCGCGCGGTGACGCCGGTCCTCTCGCGTATAGAACTCAGTTCACCATCGCGAACGCCGGCACGCTATGCGACAGCGCTGCGGCTGCGACGAGAACGCCGATCATGGCAAGCGCTTCCAGATAAAGCACGTTGGTGAACGTATGGGCGTCCATCGTCGATGCAGTACGGCGCAGACGCGGAAGCGCAAGGAAGCGATTGAGGCCGCCGAGCACGAGCGCGAGACCGACAAGCGAAAGCTTGAGGATCAAAACGTGGCCCCATGTGCTCGACCCGATCGCCTCGAATGAGCCACCGGAGCCGCGCACCGCGTTGAAGATGCCGGAGAGCAGCACGAATCCCACCGCGACCACCGACACGTTCGACACCTGCGTCGCTGTGCGGATCAATATGCCGCGCGCGGTCGACAAGCCGAGCGCCGGCAACACCGCCAGTCCGGCTGTAATCGCGAGGCCGGCCCACACGCTGGTCACGAGCACGTGAAGCGTTTGCATTGCGATGGCCGCGGATGCCGGCCCTGCGTCCACCGCGTGCCCGAGCGACGCCTTGCCTGCGGCGATTGCAATCACCGCGAGCCACAGCAGCGCGTTGCGCAACATGCCGCTATGAGCCGTCATTGCCGTGCCCAGCAACACCAGTGCGCCCGCGAACGCAATGCTCCAGCCGTAGCCGACATGCGTTTGGGTAAGCACCGTCGGCACGAAGGCAAATGCGGCGGGAAGCGCAACGCCACTCATCGACGCCGCCTGATACAACAGCCAGCCGAGGTCTGCGAGCACCAGGACGACGCTCGCCGTCAGCATTGAACGTTGCGCGCGCAACCAGGCGGCACGCCCGGGCGCGACCTTCGCCTTGGCGTCGTTCGCGAGCCACGCGCCGAGCAATGCCGAACCGACGGCAAACGCAAACGCGACATTCATGAGCGCGGCCATGGCGACCTGCCCGATCCACAATCCGTCGATGCTCATTTGACGATGAACGCAAAGTCGCCTTGCGTGCGATGACCGTCGGTGGCCACGGCGGTCCAGTGCACCGCGTAGCGTCCCGCGCCCAACTGCGGCAGCGGCAGATGCATGACACGCGCGTCGTGCTTGTCGACTTCCGACGCAGCGGGCGCAGTTGCCTTGCCGTTCGCGTCGTTCAGCGCGATTTTGCTGAAGGCCGGCTCGAGCGGCTCGCTGAAGTGAAGGGTGACCTCTGCGGGTGCCGCGACTTCGGCGTTGGCTGCAGGTTCGCTCGAAACGAGATGCGCATGTGCGAATGCCGAGGACGTCATAACGAGCGCCGCGGCGCCGAGCGCGGACGAAAACCACGCCGGACTGAAAAGATTGATTAGCTTCATGTAAGGCCGATAGCGGATGAACGGGAAAACGGCGGGCGCCTGCCGGACCGGTTGAACCGGGTCCCTGGCCGCGGACAGATCTCGTCCGCGGTTCGGCGCCCGGAAGTGTACGCTTCGATGGCACGCGCGCGGGTCGGTTCAACATCGAGCGGACAAAAGTTTGCCGGGTACAGCGATTGCAGCGGTGGACCACGCAGCGAAGTCTGAAAGTCGCGGCGGTTCCGTGCGGCGATGCGCGTCAAACTGTCGCACGCCCGTGACGGCCGTAAGCTTGTCGAATGTGGCAAATAGTCATCATCACCCTTCGATGATAGAATGCTGCGTCGCCGCAGCGCCGGCTGCCCTTCACACCGAGCCGCTCGAAGTTCGGTCAGGTCCCCGATTTTGATGGAGTTACGCGTGTCTTCAAGACGCATTTTCCGCCCGTTGCTTGCCCTTCTGCTGATCGGCTCCGCGGGTGTCTATAGCGCTGCGAAAGCGCAGACTCAACCGAAGGCCCCCGATACTATGGAAGCGCGCGTGCAAGGTTGCACGGCCTGCCACGGCACGCACGGTCAAGGTACTGACAACGACTACTTCCCGCGTCTCGCGGGCAAGCCGGCCGACTATCTGTACAACCAGTTGCAGAATTTCCGCGAAGGGCGCCGCAAGTACCCGCCCATGAATTACCTCGTCACGTATCTTTCCGACGACTATCTGCATCAGATCGCCACGTACTTCTCGAAGCAACGTCCGCCCTATCCGCAGCCGGCCAAGCCGACGGTGTCGTCGACCACGCTCGCTCGCGGCCAGCAGATTGTGCTGAACGGCGACGCGTCGAAGCAGATTCCGGCTTGCGCCGCCTGCCACGGCAAGGGTCTGACCGGTATGGAGCCGGCAATCCCGGGTCTCGTCGGTCTGCACTCCGACTACATCAGCGCGCAGCTCGGCGCATGGCGTTCGGGCACGCGCCACGCAATCGCACCGGATTGCATGCACACCATCGCCACGCGTCTCACAGACGAAGACGTGAACGCGGTCGCTGCCTGGCTTTCCACGCAACAGGCCCCACAAAACCCCGTGCCGGCTCCGGCCCGCTCGATGAAGACTCCGCTTGCCTGCGGCAGCGAACCGCAATAAGGCACCGGGAGAGACACTCAAATGAAACGCAAGTCTTTGTTCGCCCTCTCGGCAGTTGTCGTTGTTGCGGCTGCTGCACTCGTTCCCGTCCTGTGGTCGGGCGGCGACAATCTGCATAACGGCTCGGCCGTGGCGGCAACGCCCGCCGACCAGGCTGCGCTCGTGAAGAAGGGCGAATACCTCGCCCGCGCCGGCGACTGTATCGCCTGCCACACGGTCCGCGGCGGCAAGCAGTTCGCCGGCGGCCTGCCCATGGCCACGCCGTTCGGCACGATGTTCACGCCGAACATCACGCCTGACGATCAGTACGGTATCGGCAAGTGGACGCAGGACGACTTCTACCGCGCCATGCACACCGGCCGCTCGAAAGACGGCAGCCTGCTCTATCCGGGCTTCCCGTTCACGAGCTACACGAAGGTCACGCGCGCCGACTCGGACGCGATCTATGCGTACCTGCGCTCGGTCACGCCGGTCAACGTCCCGAGCCGCCCGCACGAACTGAAGTTCCCGTTCAACCAGCGCAACATGCTGATCGGCTGGCGCACGCTGTTCTTCCGTGAAGGCGAGTACAAGGCGGATCCGACCAAGTCGGTCGAGTGGAACCGCGGCGCGTACCTGATCGAAGGCCTCGGCCATTGCGGCATGTGCCACACGTCGATCAACGCAATGGGCGGCCCGGTCAGCTCGGCGGCTTTTGCAGGCGGCCTGATCCCGCTGCAGAACTGGTACGCACCGTCGCTCACGTCGAACAAGGAAGCAGGCCTCGGCGACTGGGAAACGAAAGACATTGCCGATCTGCTGAAAACGGGTGTGTCGAACCGCGGTGCGGTTTTCGGCCCGATGGCCGAAGTGGTTCACAACAGCCTGCAGTACATGACCGATGCGGACATCAACGCAATGGCCACGTACCTGAAGACGATTCCGCAGAAGAGCGAAGCACCGGAGCCGCTCCAACTGGAAACGTCCGAAAAGTTCGGCGGCGAACTGTTGAAGCAAGGTCAGAAGATCTACGCTGACAACTGCGCGAAGTGCCACGCGGACAACGGCCTCGGCCAGCCGCCGGCCTTCCCGCCGCTCGCGAACAACCAGTCGATCCAGATGCCGTCGGCGGTCAACCCGATCCGCATGGTGCTGAACGGCGGTTATCCTCCGAGCACCGACGCGAATCCGCATCCGTACGGCATGCCGCCGTTCGCGCAATCGCTGTCGAATCAGGAAGTAGCCGCTGTCGTCACGTATATCCGTATGTCGTGGGGCAACCACGGCACGGCCGTGTCGCCGCAGCAAGTGTCGGATCTGCGTTCGGCGCCGCTCGACTAAGCAGCGTTCGATGCACCAGGGGCGCGGCCTGCGAAATTCGCGGCCGCGCCCTTCGTTTTTTGAGGACCGGTATCATGAGGCTTCGGCAACACATGCCTCAATGAAACCGTGCAGGAGGAAAGACCCGTGCATGTCGGTGAGCGTTTCAACAGCATTACCCACCTCGTCGGCGCCGTGCTGTCGGTGGCGGGGCTGGCTACGCTCGTGACGATGGGTGCGGTAGAGGGCGACGCATACAAGGTGGTCAGCTTCAGCGTGTACGGTGCGATGCTGTTCGTGCTGTATGCTATCTCGACGCTTTACCACAGCGTGCGCAGTCCCCGTATCAAGGCAGTGCTGCAGAAATGCGACCATTCGGCGATCTATCTGCTGATCGCCGGAAGCTACACTCCGTTCACGCTTGTCACGTTGCGCGGGCCGTGGGGATGGTCGCTATTCGGCGTAAGCTGGGGGCTTGCTGCTCTCGGCATCGTGCAGGAACTGACGCTCGGGCGACGCACCCGCAGCGTTTCGATGGTGCTGTATGTCCTGATGGGATGGCTCGCGCTCGTTGCCGTCCGCCCGCTGGTTCAAGCATTACCGGCTGCGGGCACTGCCTGGCTCGTGGCCGGCGGAGTCATCTACAGCGCCGGCATCTACTTCTTCATCAACGACGAGCGCATCCGGCACGGACATGGTATCTGGCACCTGTTCGTACTGGCGGGCAGTCTGTGTCAATTCGTCAGCGTTGCGCGCTATGTCGCGTAACGTCCACGGCGGCGAAATGCAACTTAAGGCCAGTCAACGTGTCTGCATAGCGCGTTGAAGCATTCGGCACGCATCCGAGCGTGCCGCCGATTTCTCTGCGAACGGAACTGGGCTTCGGCCTTGATCTCGATCACGCCATGCGGCGTGTTCATGCCGCATTTGTGCCCGCTGGGGGCCCACGTGTGCCGCTCGCGAAACTGCATTGCAAAGAGTTTCTATGTCTTTTGATTCCCTCGGCTTGTCCGAACCCCTGGTCCGCGCTGTACACGAACTCGGCTACACCACTCCGACTCCCATCCAGACGCAAGCGATTCCCGCTGTGCTGAACGGCGGCGATCTGCTCGCTGGCGCGCAAACCGGCACCGGCAAGACGGCCGGTTTCACGCTGCCGATCCTGCAACGTCTCAATTCCATGCCGCCGCACTCATCCGCGTCCGGCAAGCGCGCGGTCCGCGCGCTGATCCTCACGCCTACGCGGGAACTGGCCGCGCAGGTCGAAGAAAGCGTGCGCGCTTACGGCAAGTACTTGAAGCTGAAGTCGACGGTGATGTTTGGCGGCGTCGGCATCAATCCGCAGATCGGTGCGCTCAGAAGCGGCGTGGACATCGTCGTCGCGACGCCTGGCCGATTGCTCGACCATATGCAGCAGAAGACCATCGACCTGTCGCATCTCGAGATTCTCGTGCTCGACGAGGCGGACCGTATGCTCGATATGGGCTTCATTCACGACATCAAACGCGTGCTGGCCAAGCTGCCGCCGAAGCGCCAGAACCTGCTCTTCTCGGCTACTTTCTCCGACGAGATCAAAACGCTCGCCGACAATCTGCTCGACTCGCCGGCGCTGATCGAAGTCGCGCGCCGCAACACGACCGCGGAAACAGTCGCGCAGAAAATTCACCCGGTGGATCGCGACAAGAAGCGCGAGTTGCTCACGCACCTGATCAAGCAGCACAACTGGTTTCAAGTGCTGGTATTCACGCGCACCAAGCACGGCGCCAATCGCCTTGCTGAACAGTTGACCAAAGACGGCATCAGCGCGCTGGCGATTCACGGCAACAAGAGCCAGTCGGCTCGTACGCGCGCGCTTGCCGAGTTCAAGGACGGCACGCTGCAGGTGCTGGTCGCCACCGACATCGCCGCGCGCGGCATCGACATCGATCAGTTGCCGCACGTCGTCAATTTCGATCTGCCCAACGTGCCGGAAGATTACGTCCACCGGATCGGCCGCACCGGTCGCGCGGGTGCGACGGGCGAGGCAATTTCGCTGGTGTGCGTCGACGAACTGCAATTGCTGAAGGACATTGAGAAGCTGATCAAGCGTCCGGTGCCGCAGGAAGTGATCGCCGGGTTCGAACCGGACCCGACCGCGAAGCCGGAACCGATTTTGCGCCGGGGCCAGGGCGGTGGCGGCGGCGGTCGTTCGCCGCGTCAAGGTCAAGGCGCTGCGAAGGCTGGCAACGGCGGCGCCGCGAAGCCAGCGCAGCGCTCGGGGCAACGCCCGGCGAACGGCCAGCAGCAGCCGAAGCCACAAGCCGCGAAGCCGGCCGGCAACGGTGGCCAGCCGCGCCGCGACGGTCAGCGTCAGGACGACCGTCCGCGCGCTATTGCTCATGAAGGTAGCGGCGCGCAGCACGCGCCGCGCAAACCGCAAAGCGGCAATCCGGGTGCATTGCTCGGCGGCGCAAAGTCGCGCAACGACTCGCCGCGCGGGGGCAACCCGGCGCGCAGCGGCCAGCGTGGTCGTTGAGGTTGGAGGTTGAGGCGGCGGGCGGTTGAGGCTTTGGGCGGTTGAGGCTTCGGGCGGTTGCGGCTTCGGGCGGTTGCGGCTTCGGGCGGTTGAGGCTCCGGGCAGCCGAGACTTCGGCCGGCTGAGGTTGCCGGGTGAAGGTTGCCGGCTCTCAGCTAGGCCGCCGACTACCGCCGTCAAGGCCGGCAGCCAGCTCAGATGCCATCTAGCCTCACCATCAGCCGCCACGCGCAAAGCGCACTATACGGGCCAGAGGGCCCCAGAGCCCTCCTCGTCACCACGCAGCAAACACAGCCGCAGCACCGGCGCGGGGCCTCACCTCAGCTCCCCACCGCCGCAGCCCGTTTCAGCTGCTCGATCTGCCGCTCCCATCGGTCGAGCACCTTCTCCGCCCCTTCTTCCAGTTCAAACGTAATGCCGCTTGTCAGGCGCGCGTAGCGCACGCTTTGCGTTTCGCCTGAATCGATCGTGCAGCTCATATAGACGAGACCGCGGTCGTCGCCATCGGCGGGCGGCAGCGGCGCGACGAGCAACTGCACCTGATAAAACGCCTCTTCCAGGACGAAGCTCAATGCCGCCCGCCCGCTTTGCGCGATTGCGCGCGCCGCCCGGGCTTGCGGCCACAGCGCGATACACAGGGTGCGCGAATCGGGCGCATACAACTCGCCTGCGCCGAGCAGCGATGTGCGGATATGCTGATTCGCGTCGACGGTCAGCAGCGAGGCCGTGAAACCGGTCTTGCTCGCGAGCGACGAGCCGTCGAATAGCGCGCGAACCGCGTCGGGCCATTCGTCGAATGCAGTCTGTTCGAGCGGGCGCTGGGGCAAGGAGGAATCGCTCATCGCATGGGTCCGGTTAAGAGGCAAGCCTCCATGATGCCCTGAAACACAAATGGCCCGCATAGGCGGGCCATCTTCTACGCCGGCGAATTGCCGGGGTTCGCACTACCGGTTAACGGAAAAACACATGCTGCGTGATCTTGGCGAGCGGGTAATGCACCCCAGGCTGAATTTTCGCCGGCAAATCGAGCGGTTTGAGCAGCATTTTCACGCACATGTCGGCGGAAAGATTACGCCGCACGAGCGCATTAATCCGCGCGGCCCGCTCGCGGTTGTAAGCCTGGTCGCGCACCCGCTCCGGATAACGAATCGCGAACACATGACGCAACGCGATTTCCGAGTCTTCGTTCTTGATCTCCATTACACGACGCATTAACGCGCCCAGAACCGCGAGCCGGCCATTGCCCTCGATCTTGTTGTACTTCTTGAAGTACTTGAAAAAGTGTTTGTAATGACGGACCTCGTCGGTACGAATGTTGTCGGTAATCTCCTTGAGCACCGGCTCGTCCGAACACTCGCCAATCGCGCGATACAACGTGGCCGTACCTGTTTCGACGACGCACCGCGCCACCATTTCAAGCGCGCGGGTTTTTTCGAAATCTTCCACTGAACACGTTAGCGAATATTCGTCCATGAAATTACGGAACGCCGTGTCCCAATCGTATTCTGGCCACACGTAAGCGATATACGTTTTGAGTGCGCGGCCGTGTTGCATTTCCTCGGGCTCCCACTCGTTGTTGAGCCACGCGGAAACTTCCGGATCGCCGTCGAAAAACTTGCTCAGATTACTGGTGTAAAGATCGGTGCCGCTTTCAATAAATGAAGCGGCACACAGCAGCAATAACAGGTCTTCGTTCGCGACCGCTTTCTGGCGATCAATGCGCGTGAGGTCTATGTCCTCGATCCGCCAGGGCATGACATGGTTCAGCTCTGTGTGCATCGTGTCTTGCTCCGAAAGCTGTATCGACTCGTGGAGCATGCTTGGAACCGCTGCTATCGCGCTACCTCGCGTTGCGGTTCGCCGTGTCGGATACAGCGCCGTGAATTAGAGTTAACCCCTTGTGTCTGCATCTTAGCCGCTGTTTCGCAACTCTGCAGACAACCCAGCACTGACCGTACCGATCGGCCAGGGTTCCAATTTCACGATAGACGAAAGTTTCGGTGAGGCAAGCACGATTGCACGGCGCACGAAAAAGCCAGTTCAACGAGCTGGCTTTGCTTCGCAAAACGCGACAAACCGTGATTCGAAAACTACGACGCACGGATTCTTCGAGCCACCTGTCCAGCTACCTCTCGCACCCCGCCGAAAAGGCGCCGACGGGCATCAGAAGCCGGCAGCCAACCCGTCGCGGCGGCTGTCGCTGGCGCCCACGTAACCACGCTCCGGATCATTGCGATCGAGCTTCCAGATGTACTGGCCGGAACCGAAATCCATGTAAGGATCGTCGACGGATTTGATCGTGTGGCCGAGCTTCTGCAATCCTTCTGCCGTCTTTGCGTCGAGCGTCGATTCAATGTCGATCGTGAAGTCGCGGTTCACCTTCCAGC
>Ga0256909_1000289_pt1 | contig 19105 bp, 17 predicted proteins | sample MC6MC0762MT_FD_190203 | JGI IMG/M metagenome (GOLD analysis project Ga0256909, IMG submission 190203) | Metatranscriptome of enriched soil aggregate microbial communities from Iowa State University, Ames, United States - MC6-MC0762-MT... | ecosystem: Environmental > Terrestrial > Soil >...
GACGCCGTCTGGCGCTTCGCCGGCATGCCCGCCGCTTTCTACACAGACTGGCTCAAGGTCGCAGCCGAAGAGGCGTATCACTTTTCGCTGCTCACGGCGCGGCTAGCCGAGTACGGCCATGCCTATGGCGACTTTCCCGCGCACGACGGCCTATGGGACATGTGCGAGCGAACCCGTGGCGACGTGCTCGCGCGCATGGCGCTGGTTCCTCGCACGCTCGAAGCCCGTGGGCTCGACGCCTCGCCGCCTATCCGCGCGCGCTTGCAGCAGGCGGGCGATCACGCGTCGGCGTCGATCCTGGACGTGATACTGCGCGACGAAATCGGTCATGTGCTGATCGGCAACCGGTGGTTTCGTTATCTCTGCGACAAGGGCGGTCTTGATCCGCACGCCACTTACACGCGCCTCGCCGAGCAGTATCACGCGCCGAAATTGCGCGGCCCGTTCAATTTCGAGGCGCGCCGCGACGCGGGTTTCGACGACACCGAGCTCGCCGACCTGGCCGCGTTGGCGGGCATCGACGCAGGCGGCGCGCAGACCGATCGGGGAACGCCGGACTGAGGTTTGTCTCGACCCGGCTCAGGTCCGCCGTACGGTTATCTCGTTATAATCGAACGATCATTCTTTTTTGTGTGGCCGATCATGAACACTTCTCGCTCCGAGTTTGTCGCCGTGCGAGGCGTCCGTCTGCATGTGCGGCGTTGGGGCAACCCCGACGCGCCGGCGCTATTCATGCTCCACGGCTGGATGGACGTGGCGGCGTCATTTCAGTTCGTCGTCGATGCAATGGGCGGCGACTGGCAGGTCATTGCGCCGGACATGCGCGGCTTCGGCCTGTCGGACTGGCCGGTGGCGCAAAGCGGCGGCGGTCATTATTGGTTCCACGATTACCTTGCCGATCTGGACGCATTGCTCGATCACTATGCGCCGACCGGCCAGGTCAATCTGGTCGGGCATAGCCTCGGCGCGAATATCGTCTGCCTTTACGCGGGCGTGCGGCCGGAGCGGGTGCGTCGCGTGGTCGACCTCGAGGGCTTTGGACTTGCGCCTTCGCATGCGGCGCAGGCGCCGAAACGTTTGCAAAACTGGCTCGACGAGTTGCGCGATCCGCCACAGCTCAAGCGCTATGCGTCGCTCGACGAAGTAGCCGGCCGCCTCGTCAAGACCAATCCACGTCTGGCTGCCGCGCGTGCGCAGTTTCTTGCAAAGCATTGGTCGAAGCCCGATGGTGAAGGGCGTTTCATGCTGCTTGCCGACCCGGCGCACAAGCTGCGCGGCCCGACGCTGTACCGGCTCGACGAGGTCATGGCCGTCTGGCGAAAGGTGAGCGCAAAAGTGCTGCACGTCGAAGCCGCCCGTTCGCCGACGCTCGCCGCGATTGCCGGCGAAATTCCGCTTGATGAATTTAAGGCGCGTTTCCAGGCGTTTCCGGACTGGCGCGAAAAGATCATCGACGAGGCGGGGCACATGGTGCACCACGACCAGCCGGAGCAGGTGGCGGCGCTGATCGAGGGATTCTGCGCGTAGCGCGCAAGCAAAGCGGGGCGCGTGCCGCAAGCCAGCGGAAAGCGGCGACGAGAGATTGCCCTGCGTCCACTTACTGCGTTGCAGTAAAATGGACTGCAGAACCTTCTCCAGACGATGATGAACGCCGACCTCCACTGTCACTCCACCGTTTCCGACGGCCAGTTTGCGCCGGCCGATGTCGCGCGCCGTGCGCATGCGGGGGGCGTGACCTTGTGGGCGCTGACCGATCACGACGAACTCGCCGGCCAGCGCGAAGCGCGTGAAGCCGCCGCGGAACTCGGCATGAGCTATGTCAGCGGCGTGGAAATTTCGGTGACCTGGGCGGCGCGTACGGTGCACATCGTCGGGCTCGGCATCGATCCCACGAGTTCCGTGCTGATCGACGGCCTTGCCCGCACGCGCAACGGGCGAGCCGCCCGAGCGGAAGCCATTGGCGAGCAACTGGCCACGCTAGGCATTCCCGACGCTTACCAGGGCGCGCTCAAATACGTGTCGAACCCGGACATGATCTCGCGCACCCATTTCGCGCGCTTCATGGTCGAGAGCGGCTACGCCAGTTCCACGCAAGACGTGTTCAACCGCTATCTCGGCGACGGCAAGCCCGGCTATGTTTCGCACCGCTGGGCGAAGCTGGCGGACGCGGTCGGCTGGATCAAGGCCGCGGGCGGCGAGGCGATCATCGCGCATCCGGGTCGTTACGCGTACTCGCCGGTCGAATTCGACGCGTTTTTCGCCGAATTCATCGACTTGGGCGGCAAGGCGATCGAGGTCGTGACGGGCAGCCACACGCCCGACCAATACCGCGAATACGCCGACGTGGCCCGCCGCTTCGGCTTCGAGGCGTCGCGAGGTTCGGACTTCCACGCACCCGGCGAGGGCCGCGTCGAACTCGGCACGTTGCCGCCGCTTCCTTCCGATCTCAAACCCGTCTGGGAACGCTGGCTGTGAACGCGCGCCGTGCCCATGCGGCACGTCGCGTGCGGGAGCCGGCCGTCTGCGCGCGCGTCCCGCCGATTCGCCATAATTTGCCGTCGATCCTCAGCCATCGTTAGCCGCCATGTCCCAATACTTTCGGCTTCATCCAGACAATCCGCAGCCGCGCCTCGTCAAACAGGCGGTGCAAATCATCAACGACGGCGGCGTAGTCGCGTTGCCGACCGATTCCAGTTACGCGCTTGCCTGTCATCTCGACGACAAGGACGCGGTTGAACGCCTGCGCCGGATTCGCGGGCTGGATGAAAAGCAGTTGCTCTCGCTCCTCGTGCGCGATCTGTCGGAACTGGCGAACTTCGCGATGGTGGACAACCGCCAATACCGGCTGATCAAATCGGTGACGCCGGGGCCCTACGTTTTCGTGCTGCAGGCGACCAAGGAAGTGCCGCGGCGTCTGTCGCATCCGTCGCGCAAGACGATCGGCCTGCGCGTGCCGGATCATGCGATCACGCTCGCGATTCTCGGAGAGCTCGGTCAGCCGCTGCTCGGCTCCACGCTGATAATGCCGGGGGAATCCGCGCCGCTGAACGATCCCGAGGAAATCCGCGAGCGGCTGGAAAAGCAACTGGATCTCGTGATCGACGGCGGCGCCTGCGTGTGCGAGCCGTCCACGGTGATCGATCTGACCGGCGCCGAGCCGGTGCTGGTGCGGGCAGGGCGCGGTTCTCTCGCGCCATTCGGTCTCGAAGAGACGGCATGAGCGAAAGCGGACAGACGCACGCAATCGCATTGTTACAATAGCGAGTTATGGATTCTTCCCTGATACAAACCATCGCGGTCTACGCGTTGCCGGTGATTTTCGCGATCACGCTGCACGAGGCCGCGCATGGGTACGTCGCGCGCTGGCTCGGCGACAACACGGCCTATGTGCTCGGTCGCGTTTCCATCAATCCGATGCGGCACATCGATCCGCTCGGCACGATTGCGATTCCGTTGCTGCTTTACTTCGCGACGAGCGGCGCGTTCATGTTCGGCTACGCGAAGCCGGTACCCGTTGCGTTCGGCAACCTGCGCAATCCGCGCTGGGGGAGCCTCTGGGTCGCCGCTGCCGGTCCCGCGTGCAACTTCGTGCAGGCGCTCATCTGGGGCCTCTTCGGCGTAGCGCTCGCGGTGATGGCCGTCGACGAACCGTTTTTCACGCGCATGGCGGGCGCCGGCGTCGGCGTCAATCTCGTGCTCGGCGTGCTCAATCTGTTTCCGCTGCCGCCGCTCGACGGCGGTCGCGTGCTGATGGCGTTATTGCCGCCGCGCCAGGCCATCACGTTGTCGCGACTCGAGCCGTATGGCTTTTTCATCGTCATGGCGCTGGTCATGACGGGCACGCTGACGCGTTACTGGCTCGGCCCGCTCGTTACCCTCGGTTATAGCGCGATCACCGCAATCCTGACTCCACTTGTTTCGCTTTTCTAAATAACCATGTTCCCAGACCGTATCTTCTCCGGCATGCGGCCCACCGGGTCGCTGCACCTCGGCCACTATCACGGCGTGCTGAAAAACTGGGTGCGGCTGCAGTCCGAGTACCCGTGCTTCTTCTGTGTGGTCGACTGGCACGCGCTGACGACTCACTACGAAACGCCCGAGGTGATCGAAAAGAACGTGTGGGACGTACTGATCGACTGGCTCGCTTCGGGCATCGATCCGGCGCAGGCCACGCTGTTCATCCAGAGCAAGGTGCCTGAGCATGCAGAGCTTGCGCTGCTGCTCGGCATGAGCACGCCGCTCGGTTGGCTCGAACGCGTGCCGACCTACAAGGAGCAGCAGGAAAAGCTGAAGGACAAGGATTTGTCCACGTACGGCTTCCTCGGCTATCCGGTGTTGATGGCGGCCGACATTCTGCTGTATCGCGGCTCGCTCGTGCCGGTGGGCGAAGACCAGGTGCCGCACGTCGAAATGACGCGCGAAATCGCGCGTCGTTTCAATTACCTGTACGGGCGTGAACCGGGCTTCGAAGAGAAGGCCAACGAAGCTGCGAAGAAGCTCGGCGGCAAGCGCGCGAAGCTCTATCACGAACTGCGCAACGCGTATCAGCAGGATGGCGACGACGAAGCGCTCGAACAGGCGCGCGCCATGTTGCAGGAATCGCAGAGCCTGTCGATGAACGACCGCGAGCGCCTGTTCGGCTACCTGGAAGGTTCGCGCAAGATCATTCTGGTCGAGCCGCAGGCCATGCTGACCGAAGCGTCGCGTATGCCTGGCCTCGACGGTCAGAAGATGTCGAAGTCGTACGGCAACACGATCGGTCTGCGCGAAGATGCCGAGACCATCACGAAAAAAGTGCGCACCATGCCGACCGATCCGGCGCGCGTGCGCCGCACCGATCCGGGCGATCCGGACAAGTGCCCGGTGTGGCAACTGCATCAGGTCTATACCGACGAAGCCACGCACGAGTGGGTTCAGAAAGGTTGCCGCTCGGCGGGCATTGGCTGTCTGGAATGCAAGCAGCCGGTGATCGAAGGCATCCTGCGCGAACAGCAGCCGATGCTCGAACGCGCGCAGAAGTACATGGACGATCCGTCGCTGCTGCGCGCGATCGTCGCCGACGGCTGTGACAAGGCCCGCCGCTTCGCCACGGAAACGATGCGCGACGTGCGCGAGGCCATGGGCCTGTCGTACAACTGAACGACTGCGCCCAAACGATGAGCACGACCGCTGTCTTGCATGGATTGGGCGAGCCGTCGCGCTGGGTGCGTCAGTGGGCGCATCTGGTGGCGGCGGACGGTGCGGTGCTCGACGTCGCTTCTGGCGCGGGGCGGCACGCGCGCTTTTTTGCGTCGCTCGGCCATCCGGTGACGGCCATCGACCGCGACGCGGCCGCGCTGAACGCGCTGGCCGACGAGCCGCTCGTTACGCAGATCTTGGCCGACATCGAAAACGCTGGTTGGCCTTTGGCAGCGGACGCACAGTTCGCCGCAGTGGTCGTCACTAACTATCTGCACCGGCCGCTTTTTCCCCAGTTGATTCGCTCACTCGCGCCCGGCGGCGTACTGGTTTACGAGACGTTCGCGCAAGGAAACGAAAGGGTGGGCAAGCCCTCTAATCCGGCGTTCCTGCTCGCGCCTGGCGAGCTGCTCGACGTGGTGCGCGCCCGGTTGCGAGTGGTGGCCTTTCAGGACGGTTTTGTCGCGCAGCCACGCCCGGCTTACGTCCAGCGCATCTGCGCAATTCTGGAGGCGGATTGCTCAGACGACTCCGCACAGGCGGCGCCCCCGCCTTGTTACGAGTTGCCCGGCTAATCCGCTACAATCGCGGTTTACCTGATCAAATTCATGGCGTTTCATGACTAACGGCAATCAATCCGGCAACCCGCGCGGCAACGACGGCGTTCAGATTCGCGGCAGCATTCCTGCCATCATCACCCCGATGCTCGAAGACGGCAGCCTCGATCTGCCGGCATTTCGCAAACTGATCGACTGGCACGTCGCGGAAGGCACGAATGCGCTGGTCGTCGTCGGCACGAGCGGCGAGTCGGCTACGTTGTCGGTCGAAGAACACGTGCTCATGGTCAAGACTGCGGTGGAGCACACAGCGGGCCGGATTCCGGTGATCGCGGGCTCGGGCGGCAACTCGACTGCTGAGGCCATCGAACTCACGCGCCAGGCGAAGGAAGTGGGGGCCGACGCCACGCTGCAGGTCGTGCCGTACTACAACAAGCCGACGCAGGAAGGCATCTATCGCCATTTCGCAAAAATCGCCGAAACGGTAGACCTTCCGGTGATTTTGTATAACGTGCCCGGCCGCACGGTCGCGGACATGAGCAACGAGACTATTCTGCGTTGCGCGCAGGTGCCTGGCATCATCGGCGTGAAAGAAGCGACGGGCAATATCGATCGGGCCGCGCATCTGATCAAGTCGGCACCGGCTCACTTCGGCATCTACAGCGGCGACGACCCCACGGCAATCGCGTTGATGCTGCTCGGCGGTCACGGCAATATCTCGGTTACCGCGAACGTCGCGCCGCGCGCCATGAGCGAACTGTGCAAGGCCGCGCTGGCTGCGGACGCAAAGACCGCCCGCGAGATTCATCTGAAGCTCCTGTCGCTGCATAAGAACCTGTTCATTGAATCGAATCCGATTCCCGCGAAATGGGCACTGCAGCAATTGGGTCGTGTGCAGGGCGGAATCCGCCTGCCGCTTACGCCGCTCGACGCGCAATACCATGAAGTGGTGCGCGGCGCGCTGCGCGAAGCGGGCCTGCTCGGTTAGGCGGCCCGTCCGCGTACCCTCGGCGCTCACCCAGTCCACTGGCATTCCCTTAACCGACGTCGATCCAGCCCACGTTCCCGGCACACAGAACCAGGCACCGCGTTCCAGCATCACGAAGGACCTCATGAAACGTTCCGCACTTTCCCTCCACGCAACCCGCATGGCGGCGCTGACGCTTGCCCTGGTGACGCTCGCCGGCTGTGACACCCTGAACGACTGGTTTGCCTCCGATCGCGTGAATTACAAAGGCGCAGGCAGTGCGCCGCCGCTCGCCGTGCCCGGCGATCTGACCACCACGCCGACCGACCAGCGCTACGTTGCACCACCGGCTAATCTGGCGCTGGGCGGCGCCACGCAGCGCGCGGTTACGGCTGCCGGCAATTCCACGGAAGGTCAGCCGACCGCGCAGGACCCGTATGGCATGCACATCGAGCGCGACGGCGACCGCCGCTGGCTGGTGGTCGACGGCCGCTCGCCGGAACAACTCTGGCCGCAGTTGCAGGAGTTCTGGCAGGAGAACGGCTTCGCGCTGAAGACCGACGCGCCGGCCACCGGCATCATGGTGACCGACTGGGCTGAAAATCGCGCCAACATTCCCGACGACTGGTTCCGCCGTACGGTCGGCAAGGTGATCGACTTCGCTTATTCGTCGGGCACCCGCGACAGTTTCCGCACGCTCGTGTCGCGTGGTCCGTCAGACACCACCGACATTTCCGTCACGCATAGCGCAATGGAAGAGGTGTTGACGGGGCAGGACAAGACATCGTCGCGTTGGGAAGAGCGTCCGCGCGATCCGGCGCTGGAAGCGCTGTTTCTGACCAAGCTGATGCAGAAATTCGGCCTGACCGAAGCGCAGTCGAAGCAACTGCTGACGGAGGCGCACCCGGCCACCGCGCCGGCCACGCTCGACAAGAGCGCAGGTACTTCCACGCTGGATCTGCAGGAATCGTTCGACCGTGCATGGCTGCGCGTCGGCCTCGCGCTCGACCGCACGAATTTCACCGTGGACAACCGGGATCGCGCGAAGGGCATTTACTACGTGCGCTACGCCGATTCGATGCAGGAACTGAAGAAAGAAGGCCTCCTCGGCAAGCTGTTCTACAGCGGCAATTCGTCGAAAAAGCCGGGGCAGGAGTTCCTCGTCAACGTGCGCCCTAAGGGTGACACGGTGACGCAAGTGGCAGTGCTCGACGCGAACGGGCAGATCGACAATTCATCCGACGCGCAGCGCATCGTGACGCTCCTGCACGCGCAACTGAACTAACGGGCTGTGCGATTCGCAAGTCTTGGCAGTGGCAGTGAGGGCAACGCACTGTTGGTGGAAGCGCAAAGCGGCGCGACCACCACGCGCGTGCTGCTCGACTGCGGCTTTTCCGCCAAGGAAGTCGAACGGCGTCTGACGCGGCTCGGCTGTAGCGCCGAAGGTCTCGACGCCATCCTGATCACTCACGAACACAGCGACCACATCGGCAGCGCGCTGACACTGGCGCGCAAGTGGTCGATTCCGCTGTACATGAGTTGGGGCACCGCCCGCGCAGTGGGGGCCGACGAGGCCAATGTCGACCTGCAAGTGCTGTGGGGCGACGAGGCTGTGGCGATCGGCGACCTGAGCGTTCTTCCGTACACGGTTCCTCACGACGCCCGCGAGCCGTTGCAATACGTGTTCTCAAATGGCGCGAGCCGCCTTGGCGTATTGACGGATGTGGGCACTTCCACGCCGCATATCAGTTCCGTGTTGAGCGGTTGCGACGCGCTCGTGCTCGAATGCAATCACGACGTGCGAATGCTGGCCGGCAGCCGCTATCCGCAATCGCTGAAGGCGCGCATCGGCGGCAATCATGGGCATTTGAACAACGACGCCGCAGCCGAAATTCTGGCCTCGCTCGATCGCTCCAAGCTGCGCCATCTGGTGGCCGCACACTTAAGTCAGCAGAACAATCTGCCGGAACTGGCGCGGGCTGCCATGGCAAGCGTGTTGGGCGCGGCGCCGACTGACGTCGTAGTGGCGTCGCAGGCCGAAGGGTTTGAGTGGCTGGCTTTGTGAGCGTCGCGGTATTGCCCAACGAAAAAGCCCATAACGAGCAATCGTTATGGGCTTTTTCTACGGCGCGGCGGCTGGTGGGACCAAGCAATGCCGCGCCTGAGTTCGGCGCGTAGAACTTAGTTGCGGTTGCCGCCGAAGATGCCGAGCAGCGCAAGCAGGTTCACGAACACGTTGTACAGGTCGAGATAGATCGCGAGCGCTGCCGTGATGTAGTTCGTCTCACCGCCGTTCACGACGCGTTGGACGTCGAACAGCATGTACGCCGAGAAAATCACGATGGCCATGACGGAAACCGTGAGCATCAACGCCGGCAGGTGCAGGAACACGTTCGCGACGGACGCCAGCAGCAGCACGATCACGCCCATGAAGAGCCACTTGCCGAGACCGGAGAAGTCGCGCTTGCTGACGGTCGCAATGGTTGCCATCGACGCGAAAATCACACCGGTGCCACCGAAGGCGAGCATGATCAGCGATGGGCCGTTGGAGAATCCCAGCACGAAGCCAAGAATGCGCGACAGCATCAAGCCCATGAAGAACGTGAAGCCGAGCAGCACGAATACGCCGGCGGCGCTCTCCTTCGTTTTCTCGATCGCGAACATGAAACCGAAGGCGATCGCGAAGAATGCCAGCATGCTCATGGCAGGACTTGTGGCGGCGAACAGCGAGAACCCGGTGGCCAGGCCTACCCACGCGCCAAGCACTGTCGGAATCATGGACAGCGCGAGCAGCCAGTAGGTGTTTCGTAGCACGCGGTTACGCGTTTCCACCGTGCTGACCGCGCCAGTGCGGCCAAAGCTATACGGATGATCGTTCATGGTCTCTCCTTACGTCAGAAGCGTGTTGCGTGGTGGTATCAGCGGTTTATCCAGCGCTCTTGCAGCGGGCCGGGCCGGAAGCTTTTCGCCCCGGTCGCGGACTACTCGTTCCTAAGATCGGTGCGGCGGCAGGGAGTTTCAATGCCGTCAACCAACTTAAAGTGCATTAAAAAGTGCTCACGAGGCCTACGCTACCAGTATTCAGAAACTCCTGCTTTGAGTCTTTCAATGCTGTAAGGGTTCAATCGCAATCATACACGGGAACATGCTACAATAGCGGATTCATTTGAATCTGTAACCTCTTAATTTTTTGGAGTTTTTATGGCGATCGAACGCACCCTGTCGATTATCAAGCCGGACGCAGTGGCCAAGAACGTGATCGGCCAGATCTACAGCCGTTTCGAAAACGCTGGCCTGAAGATCGTGGCTTCGCGCATGGTTCATCTGTCGCGCGCCGACGCTGAGAAGTTCTACGCGGTGCACGCTGCACGTCCGTTCTTCAAGGACCTGGTCGAATTTATGATTTCGGGCCCGGTGGCCGTTCAGGTGCTGGAAGGCGAAAACGCTATCCTGAAGCACCGTGACCTGATGGGTGCAACGGACCCGAAGAAGGCGGAAAAGGGCACGATCCGCGCCGACTTCGCTGACAGCATCGATGCAAACGCAGTGCATGGCTCCGACGCCGCTGAAACGGCTGCAGTTGAAATTGCATTTTTCTTCCCGCAAGTGAACGTCTACTCGCGCTAATGCTGGATTGCCCCGGCGGTTGTGCAGCCGGTTTCGTTTAGTCACACGAATCGCTGGGCAAAGTAGTAAGGTAAAAGCAGCAGGGATGGGCGCGAACGGCTTTGCGTTCATGCAGCTTGTTGCATGAACGCAGTCTCGCACTGAATTGGCAGGATTCGATATGACGAGCAGTTCCACCGTCAACCTTCTCGACCTCGACGCCCAAGGGCTCGTCGCCTATTGCGACAGCCTGGGCGAGAAGCCGTTTCGCGCCAAGCAATTGCAGCGCTGGATCCACCAGTACAACGCTGCAGACTTCGACGGCATGACCGATCTCGCGAAGTCCTTGCGCGAAAAGCTGAAAGGCCGCGCTACGATCTCGATGCCGGGCATCGTCAGCGACCATATTTCCACCGACGGCACACGTAAGTGGCTGATCGACGTCGGCAACAGCAATGCAGTCGAAACCGTTTTCATCCCGGAAGAAACGCGCGGCACGCTATGCGTGTCGTCGCAAGCGGGGTGCGCGGTGAACTGCCGCTTCTGTTCGACCGGCAAGCAGGGTTTCTCCCGCAATCTCACGACTGGCGAGATCATCGGCCAGTTGCGCATGGCCGAGTTCGCGCTGCGGGCGTCGCGCGGGGTGGACGGCGGTCGCGCCTCGGGTGGCGACGGCAAAGGCGAGCGCGTCGTCACGAATGTCGTGATGATGGGTATGGGCGAGCCGCTCTTGAACTACGACGCGGTCGTGCCTGCCATGCGCCTGATGCTCGACGACAACGCGTACGGCTTGTCGCGCCGGCGCGTGACGTTGTCGACCTCGGGCGTCGTGCCCATGATGGACCGGCTTGGCGCCGATCTGCCCGTTGCGCTGGCTGTTTCGCTGCATGCGCCGAGCGATCCGTTGCGCGACATGCTGGTGCCGCTGAACAAAAAATATCCGCTGCGCGAATTGATGGCAGCTTGCCAGCGCTATCTGAAAGTCGCGCCGCGCGATTTCATTACTTTCGAATATTGCATGCTCGACGGCGTGAACGACAGCGAAGCGCAAGCGCGCGAGTTGCTGGCGCTCACACGCGACGTGCCATGCAAGTTCAACCTTATTCCGTTCAATCCGTTCCCCGAGTCGGGCCTCGTGCGCTCGAAACAGGAACAGATCAAGCGGTTTGCACAAGTGTTGATGGACGCGGGCGTCGTCACCACGGTGCGTAAAACACGCGGCGATGATATCGACGCTGCCTGCGGTCAGTTGGCCGGTGCGGTGAAAGACCGCACGCGCCTTGCTGAGCGCACCGGGAAGGCAGCGAAGATCATTGAAGTTCGTGCCGTGTAGGTCGCAAGGGCGGCGCCTTCGGGTATTAGGGCGCGAAACGCCCGTCAATACTCTAAAGCGCCAGGCATGCCGGCGATTGAAAAGAAAGTTTGCAGAATCGATCGGAAGCGGCACATGAGGCCGCGCATTTTGTTATAAACGGTCTGCGATTCGGACATGAAGTTTGGACCGGTCCGGTCGCACGAGTGAAAAAGAATCGACGCGAAAGGATTTGGGATGAGTGAGCCGCAGCACCCGCAGCCGCAGGACACAGACACGAACGAGAGCCACCCGGCATCTGCCTCGCGGGCGGCGCTGCAGCCTGTCGTACAGCCTGTTGCTCAGCCGGGCCTCGACTCGCTTGCGGCGGTTGGCGCGCGCTTGACGCAACTGCGCGAGTCGAAGGGCTGGTCGATCGAAGACGTGTCGGCCCGGCTGAAAGTGGCGCCCGCCAAGTTGCGCGCGCTCGAATCGGGCGACATCAGCCACTTGCCGGACACCACTTTCGCTCTCGGGGTGGTGCGCAGTTACGCCAAGATGCTCGGCGCCGATCCTGCTCCGTTCACGCAGGCATTGCGCCGCGAGAAGGGTGTGGCGGCGCCGGACCTGTCAATGCCCGCATCCTCAGGCAAGGACTTGCCGCGCGGCCGGGTGTCGCTGTCGCTAGGCGGCGGCGCACAAAAAAGCCGCTCGTGGTTGTGGGGCGTGGCGGCGGTGATCGTCGCGGTGATTTCGCTCGCCATGTGGCACACCAACGGGGGCGATTCAACAGCATGGCTCGCGCGCCTGAAGGCGAGCGCGAACGGTGGGGCCGGTGGCGCCACGGGCGCGTCGGGCACAGTCGCGCAGGGCCCGACAGCGGGCTCCGAAGCAATTTCGCAAGAGGCTGCGTCCGAGTCCGAGGCGCAGGCTGCCGGCCAGAGCGGAGCGTCGGCTACGCCGATGCCCGTGCCGCTTGCGGCCGGGACCGCGCCGGCTTCCGCGCCGCCCGTCACGGCGGCGCCTGCTGCTAGCGCCCTGGCGGTTGTCGCCGGTGACTCGGCGAAGGCGGCGGCAGCATCGGCGCCGGTCGCGGGGTCCGCAATCATTGCGCTGCGCGTGACCAAAGATAGCTGGTTCAGTGTGCGCGGCAAGGACGGCAAAGAAGTGTTCTCCGGCCTCGTGCATGCTGGCGACACAAAGGAAGTGACGGGCGAGGCGCCTTTCAAGGTCACGGTTGGCAACAAGGCCGGTCTTGAGTCGTTGACGCTGGACGGTCAGCCGGTCGATCCGTCGAAATATGCGGCGGCGAAAGGCAATGTGGCGCGCTTTGCGCTGCCTTGATACAGACGGTGTGCGCCGCGGCCAACCGGACCGCGGCGCTTTTTCAATTGAGGCGTCGCATCTTTGTGTGACGCGCGTGGCGTAAATGGGTTTTTCGATGCAATCCGAAGCTCAATCCCAATCCAGTAGCAAGATCGTGTCAAACGAGCCGGTGTTCGGCGGACAGGCTGCGCGGCGCAAGTCGCATGCGGTCGACGTCCGCTGGGGTGGTCAGCTCGTCACCATCGGGGGCGATGCGCCCGTGCGCGTCCAGTCGATGACGAACACGGACACCGCCGACGCGATTGGCACGGCCATCCAGATCAAGGAGCTGGCGCAAGCCGGCTCCGAACTGGTGCGTATCACGGTCAATACGCCGGAGGCGGCCGCGGCCGTGCCGGCGGTGCGCGAGCAGCTCGACCGCATGGGCGTGTCGGTGCCGCTCGTCGGCGATTTCCACTACAACGGCCACCTGCTGCTGCGTGATTACCCCGCGTGCGCGGAGTCGTTGTCGAAATACCGGATCAATCCCGGCAACGTTGGGCACGGCGCGAAACGCGACACCCAGTTCGCGCAGATGATCGAAGCGGCGGTGAAGTACGACAAGCCGGTACGCATCGGCGTCAACTGGGGCAGTCTGGACCAGGATCTGCTCGCGAAAATGATGGACGAAAACGCTGCCCGCGCCACGCCGTGGGAAGCGCAAAGCGTCATGTACGAAGCGCTGATCCAGTCGGCCATCGGCTCGGCCGAGCGCGCGGTTGAACTCGGCCTTTCACGCAACAAGATCATTCTGTCGTGCAAGGTGAGCGGCGTGCAGGACCTGATCGCGGTGTACCGCGAACTCGCGCGCCGTTGCGATTTCGCGCTGCACCTGGGCTTGACGGAAGCTGGTATGGGCTCCAAGGGCATCGTCGCGTCCACGGCGGCGCTGTCGGTGCTGCTGCAGCAAGGCATCGGTGACACGATCCGTATCTCGCTGACCCCGGAGCCGGGCGCGTCGCGTACCGGCGAGGTCATCGTCGGCCAGGAAATTCTGCAGACCATGGGCCTGCGCTCATTCACGCCGATGGTGATCGCGTGCCCCGGCTGTGGCCGCACGACGAGCACGCTGTTCCAGGCACTCGCGTCGCAAATCCAGACGTATCTGCGCACGCAGATGCCGGTGTGGCGCGATCAGTATCCTGGCGTCGAGAAAATGCACGTCGCGGTGATGGGCTGCATCGTCAACGGTCCGGGCGAGTCGAAGCAGGCGAACATCGGTATCAGCCTGCCTGGTTCGGGCGAGAACCCGGCGGCGCCGGTGTTCATCGACGGCGAGAAGGTAAAGACGCTGCGCGGCGAAAACATTGCGCAAGAATTCCAGCAAATCGTGAGTGACTACGTCGAGCGCCGGTACGGCCGCGCCGAGGCGCTCAACTAAACATCGGCTATCGGATACAGATGACTGAACAGAAGAAAAAGCTCGAAAAGCTGTCGGGCGTGAAGGGCATGAACGACATCCTTCCGCAGGACGCCGGGCTGTGGGAATTTTTCGAAACCACCGTCAAGTCGATGTTGCGTTCGTACGGATACCAGAATATTCGTACGCCGATCGTCGAACATACGCAGTTGTTCACGCGCGGTATCGGCGAAGTGACCGACATCGTCGAGAAAGAGATGTACAGCTTCACCGACGCGTTGAACGGTGAAAATCTGACTATGCGCCCGGAAAATACGGCGGCGGTGGTGCGCGCGGCGATCGAGCACAACATGTTGTACGACGGCCCGAAGCGCCTGTGGTACATCGGCCCGATGTTCCGTCACGAGCGTCCGCAACGCGGCCGTTATCGCCAGTTCCATCAGGTCGGCGTGGAAGCGTTGGGCTTTGCCGGTCCGGACGCGGACGCTGAAATCATCATGATGTGCCAGCGCTTGTGGGACGACCTGGGCTTAACCGGCATCAAGCTCGAAATCAATTCGCTCGGTCTCGCGGAAGAACGCGCGGCGCATCGCGTGGAACTGATCGCTTACCTCGAAAAGCACATGGACGTGCTCGACGAAGACGCGAAGCGACGTCTCTACACGAACCCGCTGCGCGTGCTCGACACGAAGAATCCGGCGCTGCAGGAAGTCGCGCAGAACGCGCCGAAGCTGATCGATTTCCTCGGCGAGGAGTCGCGCGCGCACTTCGAAGGTTTGCAGCGCATTCTCAAAGCGAACAACATTCCGTTCAAGATCAATCCGCGTCTCGTGCGCGGTCTCGATTACTACAATCTGACCGTGTTCGAATGGGTGACGGACAAGCTGGGCGCGCAGGGCACCGTCGCGGCCGGTGGCCGTTACGATCCGCTGATCGAGCAGCTAGGCGGCAAGCCCACGGCGGCTTGCGGCTGGGCGATGGGCATCGAGCGAATTCTCGAGTTGCTGAAGGAAGATAAGCTCGTGCCTGAAGACGAAGGTTGCGACGTCTATGTAGTCCATCAAGGCGACGCCGCGCGCGAGCAGGCTTTCATTATCGCCGAGCGGCTGCGCGACACCGGCCTTGATGTGATCCTGCATTGCAGCGCTGACGGCCAGTCGGCGAGCTTCAAATCGCAGATGAAGCGCGCCGACGCAAGCGGCGCCGCGTTCGCGGTGGTGCTCGGCGAAGATGAGATCGCGAACGGTACGGTCGGGGTCAAACCGCTGCGAGATACGCAGGCGAGCGGCGGTAAAAACGAGCAACATAACGTGCCCGCCGAAGACTTGACCGAATTTCTAATCAATGCGATGGTTGCAACCGCCGAAGACGGCGACGACTGATCGCGATGTCGTCGAGCCGGTTGGTGATCAATCAGGCTCGACACGCACACGTAGCAAGAAAGAGGAAATCGCCGGGCAATGAGTTACCACGACGAACAAGAATCGATTGAAGGTCTGAAGACTTGGTGGGCGCAATGGGGTAATGCCACCACATGGATCGTGCTAGTGGCGCTGGTCGTCTCGGCAGGCTGGAACGGCTGGAATTTCTGGCAGCGGCGGCAGGCGGCGGAAGCTGCTGTGTTGTATGACCAGGTGCAGCAGGCTGTGGCGTCGGGCGACAAGGCGAAGATCACGCGGGTCGCTGCAGACATGGAAGACAAGTTCAGCCGCACGGCCTACGCGCAAATGACCGCGCTCGGCGCCGCCAAGGCGCTCTATGCCGCAGGCGACGAAGCCGCGGCAAAAGCCCAGCTGCAATGGACCATCGATCACGCGAAGGACGACGAGTTCAAGCAGATCGCCAAGCTGCGGCTTGCTTCGCTGTTGCTCGACGAAAAGGCTTACGACCAGGGTCTCGCACTGCTCGCCGAGCCGCAGTCCGATGCGTTCAAAGGCATCGTCGCAAACGGCCGCGGCGATCTGCTCGCCGCTCAGGGCAAGCGTGACGACGCGCGCGCGGCCTATAAGCTCGCGCTCGAATCGCTGTCGAAAAATGACAGCTCCGCACGTCAGTTGATCCAGTTCAAGCTCGACGCGCTGGGCGGCTAAGCGCCGGGTGCGGTGCACCGCGTGCAACGACCAACCGGTCTTTCTTTAACCTATTTCCTGAATGCTTCGTCCACCGATGAATCTGCTGAAACGTTACGCTGTGCCCGTTGTCTGTGCGATGACCGTCCTCGCTCTCGCGGCATGCTCATCCACGAAAGACGAGCGCCGCGTGCCGACGCCGCTCACCGAGTTCAAACCCGTGCTCGACGTGCAGCAAGCCTGGAAGACGAGCGTCGGTAAGGCAGGTCGTTATCTGTTCTCGCCGGTTGCGGTCGGCGACGCCGTCTATGCGGCCGGCCAAAACGGCTCGGTCGCGAAGATCGACGCACAAACCGGCAAAGACATCTGGCGAGTCAAGCTGCACGACGACATTTCCGCAGGTGTCGGCAGCGACGGCACGTTGGCGGCGGTCGGCGGCCTGAAGGGCGACGTCTATGTGCTCGGCGCGGACGGCAAGCAATTGTGGACGGCCAAGGCACCGGGCGAAATCATTTCGCCGCCGCTCGTCGGCAACGGTCTGGTGGTCGTGCGTACGGTGGACGGACAGATCGTCGCATTCAATGCGCAAACCGGCGAGCAGAAGTGGAACTACCGCAACCGCGCGGTGCCGCTGAACCTGCGCGTGTCGTCGGGTATGACTTTCGCCGGCGACGCGGCTGTGCTGGCTGGGTTCCCCGGCGGTGCGTTTGCCGCGATCAATCTGCAAACGGGTGAGAACTACTGGCAGACGCCGGTTTCTTATCCGAAGGGCGTGACCGAAGTGGAGCGCATCAACGACGTGACCGGACCGCCCACGCTGGTCGGCTCGGAAACCTGTGCGGTGACGTTCCAAGGGCAGATCGGCTGTTTCGATGCGAACTCTGGCCGTGCGCTGTGGGAAAAGGCGTTCTCGAGCGCGAGCGGTCTCGCGCAGGACGACCGCGCGGTTGTCGCAGCGGACGACTGGTCAGTCGTATCCGCGTTCGACGTCACGAATGGCACGCAGCTGTGGAAGAACGACAAGCTTAAGAATCGCGAACTGGGCGTGCCGTTCATCCTCGGTCATGCGGCCGTGCTCGGCGACTACCAGGGTTACGTGCACTTCCTGTCGCGCGACGACGGAACGCTAGTCGCACGCATGAAGACCGACGGCAGCGCTATTTCGGCGGCACCGGTGCTGGCCGGCGAGACGCTCGTCGTGCAAACGCGCGACGGCGACCTGTACGGTTATCGTCCGCGTTGATTTTGCGGGAACGCCGCCCAAGCGGGCAGGCCGGCTTTGCCGGCCGAACGCTGTTGGCGGTGGATGCAGGTGCCGTGTTCTTTGCGTTCTTCGGCGAACGTGTTGTCCCGCAAGGCGGCGTCGCAAGTAAGTAGGGAAAATGGAATTCCGCCGCACTGGCTGGGTCGGCGGGCCGGCAAAGAACGGCTGAGTGAAGTGGCTAATGAAAGTGGCCAATGAAAGCGGCCAACGGCAACGGCCGGCGAAAGCAGCCAACGAAAACGGCCAATGAAGCGGCTACAAGCACCGGCTGAAAAACAGCGGCCGACCAACGCGGCGGAGAAAAACAGCTGCGAAAGCCACTTCGCGAAGGCGGCTAACAAACGCGACGACCAACCGCAGCGTAGAGCGGTGACGCACACACGGGCCGACAGAAACGACCCATGTGGCTGGTTCACCGCTCGCAGCGCCGTCCTTAGGCCGTTGCAAGACGGGCAGCGCAATTCGCGAGCGAACTGCCCGCAGCAAAACGAAGCCTCGTAGCCTCGCCGCGCTGCGCATACAGTCAAACCCCCGTCCGCCTCGGCGCGCATATGGACAGCGCAGCCGGGACTGGCCGAATTCGTGATAATTTTCGTCAAACGCTGCCGTCTAGCGGCGCAATGGCGTCGCAACGCGGACGGTCGATTCCGATCCGCGTTTCACTGTGAACAACATCTGATGAAACCCGTTATTGCCCTCGTAGGGCGCCCCAATGTGGGGAAATCCACACTCTTCAATCGTCTCACGCGTTCGCGTGATGCGCTCGTTGCGGATCTGCCCGGCCTCACGCGCGATCGCCACTACGGCGAAGGGCGTACAGGCGAGCGGCCGTACCTGGTCGTCGACACCGGCGGTTTCGAGCCCGTCGCGAAAGACGGCATTCTCCATGAAATGGCGCGCCAGACGCGCCAGGCAGTGGAGGAATCGGACATCGTCGTGTTCATCGTCGACGGTCGCAATGGCCTTGCGCCGCAAGACAAGTCAATCGCCGACTACTTGCGCAAGACCGGCCGGCCGATCTTCCTCGTCGTCAACAAGGCCGAGGGGATGAAGTACAGCACGGTCGCCGCCGACTTCTACGAGCTCGGTCTCGGCGATCCGCGCGCAATTTCGGCTGCACACGGTGACGGCGTCACGGAGATGATCAATGAGGCGCTCGGCGTCGCTTACGCGGGCCAGCCCGAGGAAAGCGACGACGAGAAGGAAGCGCGCGGCGTAAAGATCGCGATCGTCGGCCGTCCGAACGTCGGCAAGTCGACATTGATCAACGCACTGGTCGGCGAAGAGCGCGTGATCGCGTTCGATATGCCGGGCACTACGCGCGATTCGATCTACGTCGACTTTGAACGCCAGGGCAAGCCGTACACGCTGATCGATACGGCGGGCTTGCGCCGTCGCGGCAAGGTGTTCGAAGCGATCGAGAAGTTCTCGGTGGTGAAAACGCTGCA
>Ga0256909_1000312_pt1 | contig 18182 bp, 10 predicted proteins | sample MC6MC0762MT_FD_190203 | JGI IMG/M metagenome (GOLD analysis project Ga0256909, IMG submission 190203) | Metatranscriptome of enriched soil aggregate microbial communities from Iowa State University, Ames, United States - MC6-MC0762-MT... | ecosystem: Environmental > Terrestrial > Soil >...
AAATGATGCACGCCGCTCCGGCTCGCTTGCCCGCAAATCCTTTGTGGCACAGGCGCCTGGGGCTGTTACGCCTGGCTGCTTCGGGCCTTGTTGCGTGCGCGCGACGGGGGCACCGGCGAACGTCGTGCACACCATAACGACAGCAACTCGATGAACGAATTCTGGCAACACTGTTCCGCATTGCTGGAGCGTGAACTCACGCCCCAGCAGTACGTGACGTGGATCAAACCGTTGGCCCCGGTCGCCTTCGACGCCGCTGCGAACACGCTCAGCATTGCTGCGCCGAACCGCTTCAAGCTCGACTGGGTCAAGAGCCAGTTCTCCGGCCGCATCGCGGATATGGCCCGCGATTTCTGGCAAACCCCGGTCGACGTGCAATTCGTACTGGATCCCAAAGCCGGCATGCGCGCCCCTGCGGCAGCCGCGCCGGCTGCGCCGCGTCCGGCTTCGGCGCCTCATTCCATGGGCGGTAGCGCGGGCAACGGCGCTGCCGTGGACGCGGCCGTTGGCGCCGTACAAGCGGCGCACGCCGCGCGCGCGAACGGCGCCAACAGCGCGATGGCGAACCTCAACGCGAACGCCCGCGCGGCAGCTGAGCACAATGCAAATGCTCGCGCCGCAGCCGAAGATTCCGCCGACCTCGACCTGCCGAGCCTCGACGCAAACGAAGCCGCGGCCGCGCGCCGCACATGGCGTCCGGGCCAGAGCGCGAGCTCCAATGGCAACGGCGACAACGACTCGATGTACGAGCGCTCCAAGCTGAACCCGGTCCTGACTTTCGACAACTTCGTGACCGGTAAGGCCAACCAGCTGGCGCGTGCAGCGGCGATTCAGGTCGCGGACAATCCCGGCATCTCGTACAACCCGCTGTTCCTGTACGGCGGGGTGGGCCTCGGCAAGACCCACCTGATCCACGCAATCGGCAACCAGCTTCTGATGGACAAGGCCGGCGCGCGGATCCGCTACATTCACGCGGAACAGTACGTGTCGGACGTCGTGAAGGCGTACCAGCGCAAGGCGTTCGACGACTTCAAGCGCTACTACCATTCGCTGGATCTGCTGCTGATCGACGATATTCAGTTCTTTTCGGGCAAGTCGCGCACGCAGGAGGAGTTCTTCTACGCGTTCGAGGCGCTGGTCGCGAACAAGGCGCAGGTGATTATCACCAGCGACACGTATCCGAAGGAAATTTCGGGTATCGACGACCGTCTCATTTCGCGCTTCGACTCCGGCCTGACGGTGGCGATCGAGCCGCCCGAGCTCGAGATGCGCGTCGCGATTCTGATGCGCAAGGCGCAATCGGAATTCGTGAGCCTCAATGAAGACGTCGCGTTTTTCGTCGCCAAGCATCTGCGCTCCAACGTGCGGGAACTCGAAGGCGCGCTGCGCAAGATTCTGGCGTACTCGAAGTTCCACGGCCGCGAAATCACTATCGAGCTGACGAAAGAAGCGCTGAAAGATCTGCTGACAGTGCAGAACCGCCAGATCTCCGTGGAGAACATTCAGAAGACCGTGGCGGACTTTTACAGCATCAAGGTCGCGGACATGTATTCGAAAAAGCGGCCGGCGAACATCGCGCGGCCGCGGCAGATCGCCATGTATCTCGCGAAAGAGCTCACGCAGAAGAGCTTGCCGGAAATCGGCGAGTTGTTCGGCGGACGCGACCACACCACGGTGCTGCACGCGGTGCGAAAAATCGCCGACGAGCGCAGCAAGGACGCTCAACTGAACCACGAGCTGCACGTGCTGGAGCAGACGCTGAAAGGCTGAGCGGTACCGACGGAAAAATCGACCTGTTTATTTCGTAACTCGCCCCCATTTTAGTGAGGCGGTTCCTTTTTCAGGCACAATACAGGTTTAACCGCCCGGCGGCCGCGGGCGGATTTCACGCCGTGACGGGCGCTGCGTGGCGCCGGCGGGGAGCTGCGGTTGCGTGCCGGAAAAATGCCCAAAAGGGCTGAAAGGCGCGTGGGCCGTTATATCAACGAAGGAACTCTATGCAACTGGTCAAGACCGAACGCGATAACCTCCTCAGGCCGCTGCAAACCGTGAGCGGCATCGTCGAACGCCGCCATACGTTGCCGATCCTCGCCAATTTGCTGATTACCAAGAACGGCCCGGACGTGTCGTTCCTGTCGACCGACCTGGAGTTGCAGATCACCACGCGCGCCGATTTCGGCGTGGGCGGCGATTCGGTGGCCACCACGGTGGCAGCACGAAAGCTCCTCGACATTCTGCGCGCCATGCCCGACGGCCAGGTCACGCTTACGCTGAATGACAAGCGTCTGACGGTGCAATCCGGCAAGAGCCGCTTTGCACTGCAAACGCTGGCTGCAGACGAGTTCCCAACGGTCGCGCAAGCTAAAGACTACGGCGCGAGCCTCGTGGTTCCGCAAAAGACGTTCCGCCAGTTGCTCGGCATGGTCCATTTTTCGATGGCCCAGCAGGACATTCGCTACTACCTGAACGGCATGCTGCTGGTAGTAGACGGCGACCAGTTGATGGCGGTCGCAACCGACGGCCACCGCTTGGCGTTTTCGTCGATGAAGATCGAAGGTGCCTTCGCGCGCCAGGAAGTGATCATTCCGCGCAAGACGATTCTGGAGTTGCAGCGTCTGCTGGAAGACATCGACGACACGCTGAACATCGACATCGCGCAAACGCAGGTGAAGTTCACGTTCGGTCAGGTCGAACTGGTGTCGAAACTGGTGGAAGGAAAATTCCCCGACTTCCAGCGTGTGATTCCGAAGTCGCATAAAAACCAGTTCGTGATCGGCCGTGAAGAACTGCAGCGTTCGCTGCAACGCGCGGCGATTTTGACGTCGGACAAATTCAAGGGCGTGCGCTGCATTATCGAGCCGGGCCAGTTGAAGATCATGTCGACTAACGCCGATCAGGAAGAGGCGCAAGAAGAACTGGAAATCGCGTACGACGGCGACAGCGTCGATATCGGGTTCAACGTCACGTATCTGCTCGACGTGCTCGCGAACCTGAAGGTCGACATGTTGCAAGTGAGCCTTGGCGATGCCAGCTCCAGCGCGTTGATCACGATTCCCGAGAACGACGAATTCAAATACGTCGTGATGCCAATGCGCATCTAACGCGTCCAAAAACCAGAACACACCAAGGGGCGCAGCGCCCCTTTGGCGTTTTTATGGCATTTTGAAAAGTCCCGAGCAGCAACCCAGCAGTAATGCAGAACCGGAAAAAATCCATGACTGAAACGAACAATACGCAACCCGACAACAGCTACGGCGCCTCGTCCATTCAGATCCTCGAAGGTCTGGAGGCGGTGCGCAAGCGGCCGGGGATGTACATCGGGGATACATCGGATGGCACTGGTTTGCACCACCTCGTGTTCGAAGTGCTCGACAACTCGATCGACGAAGCGTTGGCCGGATACTGCAACGACATTCAGGTGATCATTCACGCTGACAACTCCATCTCGATCACCGACAACGGCCGCGGCGTGCCGACCGGCCTGAAGATGGACGACAAGCACGAGCCGAAGCGCAGCGCGGCCGAAATCGTGATGACCGAACTGCATGCCGGCGGCAAGTTCGACCAGAACAGCTACAAGGTGTCGGGCGGCCTGCACGGCGTGGGCGTGTCGTGCGTGAACGCATTGTCCGCATGGCTGCGTTTGACGGTTCGTCGCGACGGCAAGAAGCACTTCATGGAATTCCACCGTGGCGTGCCGCAAAACCGTGTGATCGAAGAGATCGGCGGCATCGCGGTGTCGCCTATCCAGGTGGTGGGCGAGACCGAAAATCGCGGCACCGAAGTGCATTTCATGGCGGACGAGACGATCTTCGGCAATGTCGAATATCACTACGACATTCTGGCCAAGCGGATTCGCGAGTTGTCGTTCCTGAATAACGGCGTGCGGATTCGCCTGACCGATCAGCGTTCGGGCAAGGAAGACGATTTCGCGTTTGTCGGCGGCGTGAAGGGTTTTGTCGAGTACATCAACAAAACCAAGAGCGTGCTGCATCCGACCATTTTCCACGTGAGCGGCGAGAAGGACGGCGTGGGCGTGGAAGTGGCGATGCAGTGGAACGACAGCTACAACGAAAACGTGCTCTGCTTCACGAACAACATTCCGCAGCGCGACGGCGGCACGCACTTGACCGGCTTGCGCGCAGCGATGACGCGCGTGTTGAACAAGTACATTGCCGATCACGAAGTCGCGAAGAAAGCGAAGGTCGAGACGTCGGGTGACGACATGCGCGAAGGGCTTTCGTGCGTGCTGTCGGTGAAGGTGCCGGAGCCGAAGTTCAGCGCGCAGACGAAGGACAAGCTGGTGTCGTCCGAAGTGCGCGCGCCGGTGGAAGATGTGGTCGCGAAGGCGCTCGAAGAATTCCTGCTCGAGACGCCGAACGACGCGAAGATTATCTGCAGCAAGATCGTCGATGCAGCGCGTGCTCGCGACGCCGCTCGCAAGGCGCGTGAGATGACGCGTCGCAAGGGCGTGCTCGATGGCGTTGGTTTGCCGGGCAAGCTCGCGGATTGTCAGGAAAAGGATCCGGCGAAGTCGGAGATTTACATCGTCGAGGGTGACTCGGCAGGCGGGTCGGCTAAGCAGGGCCGCGACCGGAAGTTTCAGGCGATTTTGCCGCTGCGCGGCAAGGTGCTCAACGTGGAGAAGGCGCGTTATGACAAGCTGCTTTCTTCGGAGCAGATCGTGACGCTGATTACGGCGCTGGGTTGCGGTATCGGCAAAGAGGATTACAACCTCGACAAGCTGCGTTATCACCGCATCATCATCATGACGGACGCCGACGTGGACGGCGCGCACATCCGGACACTACTGCTGACGTTCTTCTATCGGCAAATGCCGGAGATGATCGAGCGCGGGTATATCTATATCGCGCAGCCGCCGCTGTACAAAATCAAGGCGGGTAAGGACGAGCGGTATTTGAAGGACGAGAACGAGGTCAATGCTCACATTCTGAAGCTCGCGTTACAGGGCTCGGAATTGTTGCCGTCTGAGAATGGCACGGCAATTACCGGCGATGCATTGGGCGAGTTGGCGCGTGCTTACCTGCTTGCGCAGGCGGTGGTCAACCGGTTGAGCAGGCTGTATGACGCTGGAGCGCTCGAGGCTGTGATGGATGGAGTCGTCATCGATCTCTCTAGCGAAAATGCCGCTGAGGCTTCTGCGAAAGCGCTCGAGGCTAAGCTGCGGGACGACGCGCTGAAGCCCGAAGTCACCGTTACGACGATGTATGACCCGGTGCGCGAGTTGCGGTCGCTGCGCGTGGCGAGGACGCATCACGGGAATCAGAAGGTTTCGGTGCTGGACGAAGAGTTTCAGCTGACCGCCGATTATCAGCAACTGGTCAATACCGCTAATACATTCAAGGGATTGATTGGTCCTGGTGCCGTTATCAAGCGCGGTGAGCGGAGTATGGCTGTTAGCGACTTCAAGTCTGCGATGAAGTGGTTGTTGGCTGATGCTGAGCGTAACGTTTCCAAGCAGCGCTATAAGGGGCTTGGTGAGATGAATCCCGGGCAGCTTTGGGAGACGACTATGGATCCGGCAGTGCGTCGTTTGCTGAGAGTGCAGATCGAAGATGCTATTGCGGCTGATGGGATCTTCACTACGCTCATGGGGGATGATGTGGAGCCGCGGCGGGCGTTTATTGAGTCTAATGCGCTTAGGGCTGGGAATATTGATGTTTGAGGGTGTTGTAGGTAGACGCATAACCTGAGAAAAAAAGACCCATAAGTTGAGAAACTTATGGGTCTTTTTTCTTAATAGTTGTGAGGTCACCAAAATGTGAAATCTGCCGACGGCGGGCTGCGTGAGGCACTTGCAGTACGTCGAATCCATCCTGTTTTCGAAGAAAGCCAGGCTTGCGAAGCTCGGCCTGACTTACGTCCTTGATGTCTTCGGCACGCCGCACCTGCTCATATTCGACAACGCCCAGAGACGGAGGGGCGGCGATTGGAGGGGCTGACCCGTCTCGACATCGACCCCATGCATTGCAAATCGCGTCATGCGCACGGAAAGCCCTTCGTTGGACGGCTAAACCGCTCGCTCAAGGATTACGAGAATCTGCGCACCATCCTTCTTCTTCCAACTGAACTCAAAGCGCAGTGGTAAAAAACACCATTCACCACGTCGGAATTTCTTTCTACGGGTATTCGTGCGTGCTGACACGACAGTGAGCAAAGGCACTGGACATGATTGGATTCACAGAAACGCACATGAACAGTGTACGGAAACGGCGTACGAAGCTTAGGCGTTGTACATAAAGCCCACGCTATTTTTCGCACACATGTAAGAAGATGTAGGTAATCGATCAAATTCCGGCTCTGGTTAATTTTACCGATATTGCGAACGCATGATTTCGCTGCGGAAGAGCTACCGATTTAACATTTGTTTTTTAAAGTGGGATTGCGATAATCATTTGATTTTATGTAGAATCGCGCGATAACGCGGGGGCGCGTGCCGAATAAGAAGAGGCGGTATGGGAGCACAGGACCTGATTGGTGCGATTACTGGCGGACTCGCTCAGACGGGACGCCTCCTGAAATTGGACAGTCCGTTAGGCATTAATGTTTTACTGCCGCAGCGGCTGGTGGGCCATTCCCGGGTTGGCCGTCACTATGAATTTACGCTCGATGCCGTCTCGACGAATGACAGTATTGAACTGAAAAAGCTAATCGCCCAACCTGTCACGCTGTGGATGCAGCAAGCGGACCAGTCGTACGCCGGGCATCACGGTTACGTTCATACCGCCCGTCGTCTGGGTTCTGATAGCGCACTAACCAGTTATCAGATCGTGTTTGCCTCATGGATGCATTTTCTGCGTTTCCGTAAAGATGCACGAATCTGGCAGGATAAGTCAGTCGATGCGATTCTCACCGATGTCTTCAATATGCATCCGCAGGCGCGAGGTGCATTCCGCTTCGCATTGCGCAATCCATTGCCGCAACGATCGTTTTGCGTGCAATACGAAGACGACTGGAATTTCTGTCACCGGCTGATGGAGACCGAAGGTCTGTTCGGCTATTTCGAGCAGGCCGCCGACGGCAAATCGCATACGCTGGTCGTCACTGATAATCTTGACGCCTTTCCACCGCTGTCACCGCAAACGGTCAACTTCTATCGATCCGGTACCAATAGCGAAACCGACGCCTTCGTGCAGTGGAGCGGGACCCGGACGTTGCAGAGCACGACCCTCACGACGCGCACGTTCGACTACAAGGCGCCGTCGTCCGCCGCGAATCCGAAGGGCACCACGGTCCCCACACTTACCACACAGGGTGATCTGCCGTCGCAGGCTGAGGTGTACGAGTACACCGGCGCATATACCTATGCACAACAGGAGCGCGGCGATCAGCTGTCAAAGGTACGGATGGAGGAATGGGAATCGCGAGCGAAGCGCTTTCATGGTGTTGGAGCGGTCCGGCGTATCGACGCGGGCCGCTGGTTTGAACTCGCCGACCACCCGGATCACAGCTCCGGCGGTGAACAGGAGCGACAGTTCGCGGTGCTCGGTGTTGAATGGGCGATCGAGAACAATCTGCCTGCATCAAACAGCACGACAGACTTCCCCCATAGCCTGAACGCTCACCTTGCCGCCGCCCGCGCACAGCACGGCGCGCAGGGAATGACGATCCGTTCAGGCGACGGCAGCGAAGGCTTCTTCATGGCGAATGTCGAAACGCAGCGGCGAACAGTGCCTTTCCGCAGCCCTCTCGAGCACCACAAACCCGCGATGCATCTGCAAACCGCGACGGTAGTCGGTCCGGCCAACCAGGAGGTCTTCACCGACACACTCAACCGGATCAAGGTACAGATGCACTGGGACCGGTTGAATCCCGGGGACGAGAAGGCGTCGTGCTGGATGCGGGTCGCGCAGTCTAACGCTGGCGGCAGTTATGGCGCGGTGCACGTGCCGCGGATTGGTGAAGAGGTGATGGTGTCGTTTGTCGACGGCGACTGCGACCGTCCCGTCATCACCGGACGCGTGTACAACGGCGCGAAAGCTCCCGACTGGCATTCGAACGGAATTCTTTCCGGGTACAAGTCGAAGGAATATCAGGGCAGCGGATACAACCAGATGGTCATGGACGATGCCACCGGACAGAACCGCGTGCAGCTCTACAGCAGCAGCACGAACGCGCAGTTGCATCTTGGGTATCTCATCAGTCAGACCGGTAACGCTCGCGGTGACTATCTCGGAAGCGGGTTTGATCTGAAATCCGATGCGTATGGCGCGGTCAGGGCGGGGCAGGGGCTTTACGTGTCGACCCACCCTACCAGTGGCGCGGCGAGCCAGCCGCTCGATGTGCGCAACGCCAGCAACCAGCTAAGCAATTCGGAAGGCCTGATCGAGGCACTCTCGCAGGCGAGCGAGACGCATCAGGCGGAGAACCTGAAGGACGGGAGCGATTCGCTTAAATCGTTCGTCGATGCGACTCAGAACAGCGTGCAGGGCACAACAGGCACGGGCGGCAACACGGCAGGAGGCGGTACTGGCAGCGCCAACGCGTTCAAGGAACCAGTCATGCTGTTCGCGTCGCCTGCGGGTGTCGCGCTGTCGACGCAAAAATCCGCTCACGTTGCGACCGATCAGAACATCAATCTGGTCAGCGGGCAAAGCACGCATATCGCGGCCGGCAAATCGTTGCTGGTGAGCGCTGCGCAAAGGGTCAGCCTGTTTGTGCAGAACGCTGGAATGAAGCTGTTTGCGGCGAAAGGCAAGGTCGAGATTCAGGCGCAGACAGATAACCTCGAGATCACCGCTCAAAAGAGCTTGAAGTTACTGTCTGCAACCGAGCGTATCGATGCTGCTGCAAAGCAGGAGATTCTGCTTACTTCAGGCGGCGCCTATATCCGTCTCAAGGACGGAAACATCGAGATCCACGCGCCGGGCAAGATCGACATCAAGGGTAGTGATCATTCGTTCAGTGGACCGACGAGCCTCAGTCGAACCTACAACGCGGAAGGCAAGAAAGCCGACATGCGAATCCGCTATATGGACGCAGAGGGCAATGTGCCCGAAGGTGAACCGATCAAGCTCGCGTCGGAGGATGGTGCGTTGCATAACGTCGTTCTCGACGGAGAGGGCAAGGGCGAATTGAAGGGCATCGATTTCGGCAAGTTCGTGGCAGACCAAGTCAAGCGAAGCGGAGAATAAAAATGGGCGACCGTCCCCTTATCCAACATACCGTCTGCATTGATCTGCCGGGTGAACCGGTTGAATGCTGGGCCGAGACCGACATCACAGTTCTGCTTCGCAAGCACCGTGATGTGGTATTCGATATCCAGGTGAAGAAAGGCGCCACCTACACTATCGAGGCAACCGAGGACTGGATCTATGACGTGACCAAAAAGAAGCGCGTCAAGCAGGGGCAGTTCCAGGACGGCCAGCGCTATCACATCTGGATCAGCAGGGATTTCAAGGGGCATCTGATACTCAAGCAGGACGGCAAGGTGTACCAGAACTATTCGATGCAGATGTTCGGTTTAGTGAATACCGCCTCGTCGCCGAAAGCCAAGCCTGAGCCGATCATCATCGCGATCGGTACGAATCACGCCTCGCATCCGCCAACCGCTTCGGCATCGCCGAAGCCGACTAGCGTAGCGCCGCTGATCACGTACCCGCAGCCGCCCATCCCCGACTATCTGCGCCCTGCCCCGCCGTTTGATCCGCTACACGCGGATCAACTCTGGTCGTGCCCATTGCCGATCAAGCTGGCACCTCGCACCACCGTCGAGCCGATGCAGGAAGCGCACGTCTTTGAAGTCGACAAGAATTCGATTCCCAAGGAAGTCGTGGATACGCTGGCTGCAGGTGGCGCCGAAGATACGGCCATAGACACTAACAAGATTGCGACACGGAACTGGCTAATAGGACAACTGGCTGGTGCGACGGCATTTCTGAACGACAACAAGCAGTGGATTCAGGAGCTTTGGGGGGAGAAGTTCAGATTAATGAAGATCGTTCACAAGAACGTCGGGGAAAAGACTTACGTTGTTTTCACTGGCAACCCTCGACTGCGTAAGTTGGTGACGGCCGCGCGGTACGGCGTGAGAAACGAAAAAGTACTGACGATTGCAGGGGGAGCGGGTACGGCCGAGTCGGGCGCGGCTGCCGCGTGGGAGGGATCCAAAGGAGCATTCAAGAAAGCTGGCTTGATCGCTTTGATTTTTACCATCACGCTTGATACGGCTGAATGGCTGCATGATTACCAGGAAATCGGTCCAGACGGAAAGAGAAAGAAGGACATCGCCGACCTGCTGGGCAAGATTGGGATCGATCTTGCGAAGGCGGGTTTGAGTGCGGCGATTGCGTCTATGGCGGTCGGCGCGGCCGTCGCGCTACTCGCAGGAACCGTTGCTTTACCGGTGTCGGTAATCGTAGTAGGAACTGTCCTTGTGGCGGTCGCGGTAGGCTATGGACTTGACTGGATCGACAAGAAAACCCACACCACCGAGCATGTGACGTCATGGTTTCGGTCTATCGGGGAGTCGATGAAGCACGCAGCCGAATATCTGGAAAAGTCGATGCCCAAAGACTATGATCAGTACCCCATGATGTACATGCCGTGAGATGGCATCCACCGGAAAGCGAGCCCAGATGCAACGATCGCAATCGATGACGAAGCCCGAGACCGAACCGAAAGACGCAGTTTGGGAGATGACGAAGAAAGCCACGCCGGTGAACTTCATATTTCCCGTACTGGGCGCTGGTGTGTCGTACGCGGCATATGCGGATGATCTTGCGGTATCCGGATTGCCATGGAAAATCGGACTACTGGTTACGCTGGTTTGCCTCTTCGTACCGTTTGCTGTCTCGATGATGTACCGCCGTTCGAACCTGCTGTGGGTATGCGGGCTGATACTATCAATTGCGACATTTGCCATGTACTTCTTCTTTGGCATATTCGCCTATTTCTACTACTTCGTATTTGCACCGATGGCGCCCCTTCTGCGTTGGCCGGGGCTGCTTGGTGGGTTTGTGTTGACGCTGTATTGGGCAGTCATGACACGGCAAGCGGTGATGCATACGATCACAAACACCTCTTTCGTCAAACGGGCTTTCGAAGAAAACGCATCCGACTTTCGTTATCGAACGCAAGCAGGAATGGCACTGTTCGAGCGACTCAATAAAGAGCGCTCGCCTCTTCCAAAAATCTATTCCTATCTCGTCTTCGGTATCGCGCCGTTCTATCTGATACTGGGTCGGCTACTGTCGTCAAACTTCGGAACGAACGGTGTGTTGTTTGCCCTGGCGGTGTTGGGCATGCCCGTGTCACTCTGGTTTGCCGGCCTGATTGTTCGGCTCTATCTCGTGATGGTCAGCCTGCCCAGAAAACTGGAGAAGGAACATCGCAAGCCTGTGTTGGTCGCTGACTAGCGGCGCGGGCCACATTATGTGAAGCGATGCGGCCCGCGTTTGTTGGAACGCGAGGCTTTGGCCGCGCGTCGTGGAACGTGGCGGTGGCAAGCGATCCGCGAGCTTATAGAGTCAGACTTCAATAGAAGTCGAACCTTGGGAAGCGACCAGTTTCGGCGGTGGGTTGCAGTGACAGATGCACAGATCGTCGTTCAGCGCTGCCCGTCGCCCATCCGGTCCAGTCATCGCCAGACGCGGCCCGTCGCACTGGATCCTCCCGGTCGAATGGCAGGCTGGGCATGAGACATCGTCGCCTTCGTGCGCAATTTGACGACCCTGCAATTCGAGCGTGGTCGATCGGGCGACGACGGTCCCATTCGACGTCGTCTTGTCCCCGTTCAGAATCAGAAATCGCTTCATTGTGGACCTGTTCTTTGCCTGTTAGGCTTGGTCGCTGTAGGCAACCAGTTGCCATTCAACCTTTGCGAGATGTTGCCGGGCACCGATCCAGCGGTCCAGCAACGCAACCTTTCGCGGCTCATGTACAACAATCGAGGGTAGCGTGTCCCCCTTCAGGAAGCGCCGCTGTGCGTCGCCAATCTGACCAGCTTCGAGCTTTGCGCACCATACGCCTTCTTCCGGACACTGCTCACCTGTTTGCGCGACAGTACCAAGCGGCACCCTTGTCGCAACATTTGCGGGCTGCTCGTTCTGCGATGTCTTGCTCGAGGACCCGGCCAGCGGCAGTCCCGTAGCCGGATCAAGATTCTTCTCCTTGCTCAACCGGTCGATGAGTTCATCGGACGGCTTCTGCGGCGGAACGGCCGCCGCCCGCTCTTTCTCCCACTGGAATGTGCCATCCCACGGCGGAAGTTTCGCTGGTGGCAAAGGCACAATCTTGTCGATGTCGGGGACCTTGGGATTTCGACCTTCGTTATCGTCGAGGAAGTTGCCGATTTGCTCGTAACGGTGCGTACGTTCGGGGTCGTTTGGCAAGGCAAGATAGTACAGCCGGTCTGATTGAGGCGGTCCCTTGAATCCGTTTCCCAAAAATGATGCTGATTGCGCATCGCCGCTCTCTACACCCTTCTGGAATACTCTTACGGCATCAGCCTGAAGGTCATCATTTTTGAGGTTAACGCCAAGCGAACCCGCAGTTTTGCCATAGCCCTGATCAACCGCGCACTGGCGCATCTGTCTAGCTATTTCTGGAGCTTTGTCGTGCGGCGACAAAAGGTCTCCGACATACCCTTGCGCCTCGGGGTTTCCCAGGTCAGCCGCTTTACGGAAGTAGCGTAGCGACAACTCGGGATCCTGTTTCAAGCCGTAGCCGATTTCGAGGTAGTGGCCAATATCATAGTAGCCGCCGGGTATACCCTGTTCGACCAGTTGACTAGCAAGAGAAATGCTCTCTTTTGGCGCGTCAGGTGAGTCGGCCATTCCCTGAGAAATCAGGAGTTGCGCGTTTTGATTGGCTTTGTAGTGCCCATGGGCTGCTGCAATCCGGTAGTAACGGGCGATATCATTGAAGTTCTTGGGGCCATCAGCGTTCTGCAGGAAACGCGCGTACTTGAACAGAAGGTCTGCCTGCGGATCCAGTGTCGGCAGATGGTCAGCCTCATGCGTGCAGGTAAACGCAAGATTTGCGCGCACGGCGCTCATATCAGGCAGAGAAGTCAAGGGATCGTCCTTATGCGTACAGCCGAACAGGCAAAAAAACAGCGCTGCGATCAAACATTTTCCGAGCATGGTCAGTCCGAATAACTGCGAACGTTGGAGGTTCGCATAAAACCAACAAGAGACGCATACGGTGGCTTTTTGCCTGCGCTTTGCAATTCCGTATTGTTTGTAATGATGTCGCGCCACGCGCCAAAAGCTGCTTTAGGGTCATCGCTCGCACCTAAACCAGCAGTGTGAAGACTCCACAACCGGCGCCGTAGATCCCCGGAAACATTTCCATTATCGTGGCAGATGTTCAACTCGCTGTCGGCTTCCATGCTACGCGTATTGATGTTCGCCGAGCCCAACGTCATGAATGCGTCGTCGACGGTCATCAGCTTCGCGTGCACGTATACCGGGAGCCAATTTCCCGGTAGCGAATCGGGAGCGACCAACGTGCAGACATGAACCTTGAGTCCCGTGATCTCCGTTGGAACAATTTGCTTGCTGCGGTCGGCCACGTCGCGGCGCTTTTGTTTGATATCAGCCAGCTTTTGCCAAAGATCCTGTTGAATCATCCGGCTCTGCTGGAGGTACTGCATCGCGCCAGCAACGGATGAAAAGTCGACTCCAGTGGTTTCTACTTTCTTTTCAGCCTGCTGTTCGCGCTCAAGTTGTGCTTCCACATCTTTTTGCTCTTTCGCCAGGCTATCGGTCTGCTCGAGGCGGCTCACCTCAGGGATCGAATCATCGCGGCCCAGCGCATGAAGCATCCGGTACGTATTGACCGTTCCCGTACCTACCGCTGCATCGGTGGAATTCGTGACGACAAAGAGGTAGATAGGATTTTTGGCGAGATCGCGCCCCCAGGTGGCTTGCTGCTTGACGGCCTGTTTGATCTTTTCGGCAAGCGGGGGCCATCTGAAATACTGGTTTTCGATAAAAATGTGCTTTGTGACATTGTTCACTGCCTGCAGATACATCTTTTCGATGTCACGACTTCCCGCCTGTGATTGCGTACGCAGCACCTGCGCCATCAGGGGTGTGTCGCCTGACGTGTTGCGATACGCGCATAGTTGCGTGGGAGAGCGCTTGCGCGATTTGCCCAGACTTTGGCCCGTCGCGTCGTCCCATGCCTGGCAGAAGTTGTCGTTGAGAAATTGCAGCACAGGGCCTGTGACCCGGCTCGAGATATCCTGCCATGGAGAAGGACCGCTGCGCCCAAAGCGGGGATGCATCCGTGCGAAACTGTGCGCGTCAGTATCCCAATACTGATCCAGCATGTTATGGCCCATGACGAAGCCAAGCGCCAGATCAGGGTATTCATAGTCGACCAGCACCATTTTCTGATGATGAGTGGGTTCGAGCGCGCCCATTGAAGCACTATTTTGAGCTGCAGTTCGTGTACTCCGTGCCGAGTCTTCACCGTGCCAAAAGGTACGCCACGCTATTTCTATTCGATTGACCGGGTTGAAGTCTCGCGTGGCGAACTCAAAATTCTTGAATGCCTCTTTCCGATCAATCCGTCGAACTGCCGCGTCAGCCAATGCACCGGGTGTGGGTAGACGCGACGTCACATTGGTCAGGTTGGCACGCCTGTACCACTCGGTGTCGAACTCCCGTTCGGTGTTATTTTGATAGTCGGGTGACAGCATCGACATGTGAGCGTAGACCGATTTACCGAGGTAGGGCTTTACTGCGGTTGCCGCATTGTTACCCGGCATGTTGTTTTCGCTCCACTCCGCCAGATGGATGTCATCCTGCCAGCAGAGCAGTCTCACCTTGACTCCTTCCTCTCCCTTCTGAACGAGGAGTTGCCCAATCGGCACACCACTACCGTTACGCTTGAAAAGCATCGATGGCTGAAAGCCCCAGCAAATGATATCGACGGAATGTTTTGCAAGTACGATTGCGTCATATACCGCGCCGAATGCTTCTTCTCCATTCACCAGCGGTCTGAACGCACAGGGCGCTGGATCGTACTCGGTTTTTTGCACGAACCACGGCAGAGTTGCCGTAGCGCTTTTCGTGCAGTTCAAGGCAATTGGTGTGGTAATGGTCGGATTCGGTGTTGCCATGACCTATGCGTCCGAAGAGGGGTTAAGCAGATCGTTGTATGCCTGCCGATGTACGGCCCGGTCTGCCGAGGCAAATTTGCTCCCCGGCATGCTTTCATGAAATTGGAACCCTTGATTCGCCAGCGTGCCATTGGCCGCATCACCCCGATAGTCGGCGGGCACGGGAACCTCATGAGTAACACCGTTCGCCAGCTCCAGTCTATATTGTTGCGTGGTGACATGATGATCAATGGGAACCTGGCCAGTGCTGTCAATGACCCCTTGCTTTACCAGCGCGCCGTCCGCAAAGAGCTTGTACGGCATACCTTCTGGAATGACACTCGTTGCAGAGGGCGACGCGATGGTGTTGATCATCAATCGCTGAGTGGGCATGTCTTTGAACGACGGGCTGGTGACATCCATCCGCGTTGGGCCGCTAAATGAGTGTTGTGCACCCTTGATATCGATCTTTCCCGGCGCATGAATCTCAATGTTGCCGTCCTTGACCCGGATATATGCACCGCTCGACGTTATAAGAATCTCCTGTTTTGCAGCGGCCTGTAGCACGTCGGTCGCAGAGAGTAGTCTCAACGTTTTCTGGGCAGTCATCTCAACATTGTCTGCGTGCGCCTGAACCTGGACCTTCCCTTTTGCCGCAAAGAATTTCATACCCGCGCTTTGTGCAAACAGGCTGAGCTTTTCCGTCACGCTCGCAATTAGCGACTTGCCCGTCGCAACGTGCGTGCTCTGTCCACTGACCAGATTGACGTGCTGGTCAGCCGTAACATGAACCGACTTCTGCGTTGCGAACGCGATACCCGCGGGCGCAGCCATCAACATCATTGGCTGCCTGAACGTGTTCGCGCTGCCTGTGCCGCCACCTGCCGTGTTACCGCCGGTTGCCATTGCCCCGGTTGTACTGTTTTGTGTGGCATCGGCGAAATTGCGCAGAGCAGCGTGACCGTCCTTCAGACTTTCGGTTTGGGCGGTTTCGCTAGCCTGTGACAGGGCGCTGATCACGCCTTCCGAGTTAGCCAACTGGTTGCTGGCTTCCCGCGCATCAAGCGGCTGACTGACGGCGGGGTGTGCCGAAACATAGAAGCCGCGGCTCGCCCTAAGTGCGCCATATGCATCTGATTTCAGATCGAACCCGCTGCCAAGGTAGCTGCCCCGCATGTTGCCGCTTTGATCGATGAGATACCCCAGATGCAGATGCGCATTCGTGCTGCTGCTATAAAGCTGAATGCGGTTCTGTCCCGTTGCGTCGTCCATCACCATCTGGTTATAGCCGCTGCCCTGATATTCTTTGGATTTGTAGCCAGACAGTAGTCCATTGGAATGCCAGTGCGGTTGCGCCGCGCCGTTATAGACTCGCGCGGTTACCAGTGGTCGATCGCAATCGCCGTCTACCCAATCGACCAGAACCTCTTCGCCGACTCTCGGCACATGGACGGCACCGTATCCGCTGCCCGTATCGGACATGGCGACGCGTACCCAGCAAGTCGACCTCTCGTCGCCGGCATTGAGCCGATCCCAATGAAAATGTACCTTGATCCGATTCAGCGAATCCGTATAGACCTCTTCGTTGCCTGGTCCAACGACGAACGCCGACTGTAGATACATTTTCGGCTTGTTGTGTTCGAATGGGCTGCGATACGGGACGACCTTGCGTTGCGCTTCAATTACAACAAGGAAGAATCCTTCGCTGCCGTCCGCATATATGACCTTTAATTCGTTTTCAGACGCGTGACTGGCACTGACCGACGCCAGTTCGCTCTTTAGGCTATTGGGGAAGTCTGCGGCCTGAGCTGATGCCGGCAGGTTGTTCTCAGCGAACCAGGTGGTCTCGATGATCGCGAATTGCCGGTGCTGCGCGCTATCTGTTTCGTGCTCGGGGTGATTGTCCAGTTGGAACCAGTGGCCGGCATCCGCGCTTCGCGCACCACCTGCACCGAAGTATCGCTTTGCCCTAGATTCCCATTCCTCCATCCGGGTCTTCGAAAGAAGATCGCCGCGGGACTGTTCGCCGTAGGTATAGGCGCCGGTGTATTCGTAGATCTCTGCTTGTTGTGGCAGATTCCCTTGGGTCGTGAGGGTCGGCACAGTCGTGCCTTTCGGATTGTCCGGGGAACTCGGTGCCTTGTAATCGAAGGTGCGTGTTGTGAGCGTCGTGCTTTGCAGTGTCCGCGTGCCGGACCACTGCACGAGCGCGTCGATTTCGCTGTTGGTGCCCGCCCGATAGAACTGAACGGTTTGCGGTGAAAGTGGCGGAAATGAGTCGAGGTTATCTGTGACGACGAGCGTATGCGACTTGCCGTCGGAAGCCTGTTCGAAGTATCCGAAAAGGCCTTCGCTTTCCATTAACCGGTGGACAAAGTTCCAATCGTCCTCATATTGCATGCAGAACGAGCGCGAGGGTAGCGGCTTGCTCAGCGTGAAGCGAAATGCCCCTTGCGCCTGGGGATGCAAGGTAAAGACATCGGCCAGAATCTGGTCCGCGGACTTGTCCTGCCAGATCCGCGCGTCCTTGCGAAAGCGCAGGAAATGCGTCCACGATGCAAAGCCAATCTGGTAGCTTGTCAGTCCGCTTTCCGATCCGAGACGTCGCGCCGTGTGCACGTAGCCATGGTGTGGAAGATAGGATTTGTCAGTTTGCTGGATCCACAACGTGACGGGCTGCGCAATTAAGGTCTTGAGTTCGAGGTTTGCAGATACGGAAACGACGTCGGCAGTAAATTCGAATTGGCGGCCAACGCGTGAATAACCGACAATCCGCTGCGGCAGCAAAATATTTTCGCCGAGTGGGGTGTCCAGTTTCAAGAGGCGCTCACTTTGGGCGAGTCCGCCAGTTATAACCCCGATTATGTCCTGCGCTCCCATGCCGCCTCTTTTGTTAGCTGACTGAGCCATCGCGCTCAGCGCGAATTCTACAAAACTTCAGACTAATCAGCCAGCCAACTAATATTAACAAGTGTAAAGCGGTATTTATTTCCGCTGCTCGCGTATGTGTTTAGCATATCGGCAAGCTGTCAAACAGTTATTTTGACAGCGTATCCATTTGCAATTTGACTGCAAGACCAAGTTTCTACTGGCGTCAGCCAGATAGCGG
>Ga0256909_1000362_pt1 | contig 16455 bp, 8 predicted proteins | sample MC6MC0762MT_FD_190203 | JGI IMG/M metagenome (GOLD analysis project Ga0256909, IMG submission 190203) | Metatranscriptome of enriched soil aggregate microbial communities from Iowa State University, Ames, United States - MC6-MC0762-MT... | ecosystem: Environmental > Terrestrial > Soil >...
ATTAGAGTCTCAATATTAGTAAGCTTTTACAAAAAAATTTCTAACCATTTGTTTTTAGAAATTTTTCTTTATTACTCATTTTTTAACTTGCTAATGAAGATTTCAATGTCTAACCTATTAAGATTTTCATCAAAAAGCTCAATTATTTCAAACCAAACTAACATATTGATGCGCTGTTTACCATCATTACTGTCTTGACTCAATTGTACATTATTTTTATTTTTAAATTTATTGTTCAACACCAAATTAAAGTTGCTGACGTTTTCATTATCTGTAAGAAAAAGTTGAGAAGAATTATTAAAAATCTTCCATCTAAAAGTATTAACATCCTGACAGAAAAACTTTTCATGTAAATTATCTACATTGAATTTAATTGCCGTTTTTTTCAAGCTTCCAAAGCGTGAAACAATTCTTCCCACATTTTTAAGCTTAAATAAAAATCTTTTACCTATAATAAATAATTCAAAGCTTATATAAATACATTGCTTAGCTTCATCAACGTTAAAACTTATAATTTTAGCGTCTGTCAAAATAATATTAAGCTCATCCTTAATTTGTGATATATCTTGCATAAGTAGTATTTATTTTATTAAACATTTGTATTCCTGTTATCAGAAGTAGTACGACTGTACTTCTAAATATTAATTTAATTTTCTTCTAGAGTAAATAAGTTGACTTTATTTTTTGATGACCTTTACAGTAGCTGTGCTCCCCTGAATAGTTGTGACTTTTATCAAATACGTTCCTGCAACAGCACGATTAAGATATATTTTGTTGTTTTCGTTAAACACACCTTTTTGTATTTGCTGACCTAATACATTATATACCTTGTAGTCAAGTAAGATTTCTTGTGTTTCTATATTTACAATATCATTAGTTGGATTAGGGAAGACATTTACAGTTAGCTTGTTAAATTTATAGGTACTTACTGATGTACCGCATATGCTGGCTGCGAGTTTAGCTGTAAAGAAATCAGAATTTCCCACGCTGTAAATCGACGGTACTGTACCGCTATTAAATAATGACCCTTTATAAATACCTCCCGTTATATAGTTTCCATCATTATCAACAGCTACAACCGTTAACTTTTGATTTTCAGTGGCACTTCCGTTTATTTCCTGTACACCTATTACATTGCCTGTTTGTTTATTAAAGCGAACCAACAACGGATCAGGTTGATGAGATACCGGACGTTGTATTTGAAAGTTATCCCAATATTCATTTGCCCCTTGCGTACCTAAAACAACTTCGCTACCTGTAACAGATATACCTTCGCCATAGCGGGGACCAGGTGTTAGTGCGTTTGCATTATAAGCAGTCGTTGTTTTAACCCATTGGACCTGACCTGTACTGCTAATCTTCGCGATCATAGGCAATGTCCACGTTGCTCCAGGAGTGAACAAATAAGGAGTAACAGAAGAATCTGTAGGGTCATAAAATTTTAAATTTTGTTCATTTGGACTACGGTATATACTTCCTCCCACATATATATCTGAATTACCGTCCATAGCGAGAGAGTTAATCACGTTAAGCTGAGGAGACATACCGTTTAATGGTGCTGAATAAATTTCCCTAAGCCATTCGATATTACCATTTACACCACTGAATGCCAACACATAAGAGCGATTTACCACTGTTTTTGATCCATAGGTTAGGGGAATTAACCCAGACCCTTCTTCTCTACTACCAGCAACATAATATCTGTTCAAATTATTATCATATGCAAAACGCAAAGGACTGTTACTAAAGCCCGTACCGGCGGCAATTGGCAATACAACACTGCTTACATAGTTTAAATCAGTATCATACTTTGTTATAAAATATTGAAAACCAGTCACTGTTGTTGGTACAGTTACATTATTATCGAGGTGGAAACCAGAACGCAGCCCCGTTATAAAATGAATGATATTGTTATCAATAAATAGATCTAAAAGCTGTGCCTGATTGTTTGTATTATCAACATTTCCTTGTAGCGCTTTTCTACCCTGATATTGTCCATTACTATCGTATTTTACCAGATAAATACGCTTATATGCTTCTGGATCTGGTAAAATTAGTGTAGAATGATTAGGATTAGGACTAAAGGAAACACTGCTACCTACAGCATTTACGTGAACGCCAATATATACATTGTTGTTACTGTCTAGTACTAAATTGAAAGACCTATCCAGTGATCCCTGCCCGCCGATAGACTGGCTCCAGCGTACAGTCCCGTCACAGGTTGTAGAAAACAAGAATATATCGTTTCCTCCTACAGAACTGTTGTTGGTGTTAACTGTAACACCATTAAGATGTGTACCAACTGTACCATAAAGGCTTCCTATAAAGTAGTAATTATTGTCTGTTCCTACTTTTACATCATAGATCTCATCGGCACCCTGTGAACCACCTCCGCTAACAGACCACTCCCATTTATAGTTTTGGGCAGAGATTGATATAGGAAATAGCAAACAAAAAATGAATAACAGCACATTATTTATTAGTAATTTAAGCTGAACAGGCTTTATTTTAGTTTGAGATATATACGTTTTACCAAACCAATAGTTAATTTTAATGGATTCTTGAATACTTTTGATATAGCAAATAAATTTATATAATGCAGATATGTTTCTTATGCTTGCAATATCAAACCAGACACATATTTTTTTTGTAGAGGCATTCATAGAATGCCTACCTGAGGATAATTTATTTTGCATAATGAATGATGGTTAATTAATTTGTTGTGAGAATTGAATTTTTTACTGTCTTATTACATTTTATTAGTGAGCTGTATTACACTTTTATCCAATGCTTTCTATTTCGATCATTACCTTCTGTATAATACCCCTAATTACAAATACAGTTGCAATTATTTGATATAATAAAATATAAAAAACGGCGTTAAAAGTATACTTTTAACGCCGTTGGATTATATCAAATTATTTTTTAATTAATTTTTGCTGTACTATCAGTTTACCATCGGCTTCCAAATTTACGACATACGTACCTGGAGATAAGTTACTTACGTTAATACTCACTTCGCCTTTATTGTCTTTTACAATTTGCTTGTGGCGCAGCACACCAATAACGTCATGTACCGTAATACTTTGCGCATTTTGATACTCGGTACCAACATTGTAAGTTGCAATTGTAGTTTCATAAGCTGGGTTGGGAGACAAAACCAGTTGTGGTTCTATAATTTCAACCGCAGCTTTAGGATATAATTCTTTAGGAAAACGTATATCCATCACTGAAATACAACCAGGCATCTGTATAACCAGTCCGTCTGCAGCACCTGGATAATAAGAACCGTTGGTGTAAAAATACAACGGGTATATTGTATTTGTTCCAGGGTTAAGTGTAACCGTTGCAGGCGAATAAGTTCCGTATCCGTTCAAACTGCTTAAGTTTACAGTTATAGGATAGGTATACGGATTATTTAAATATATAGACAATTCGTAAACACCACCTTTTATTGGCTTGATACTGCGTATACCGCCTTCAATCTTACATGGCTTGATGTCACACTCTTTATCAGCTGTTATATGAGGAGTTCTACTGCTGAAAACACATCCCATCTGAGTAATGTTCAACTGATAATAACCAGCCATTATAATAGGCTGATCAGGCACAAAGGTATTAATTCCTGCTTGAGAAGTTCCTCCATTTATTGTCCATTCATATTCTTGATATATTCCTAAAGGACCAAGCAAATATTCTCCTTTATTCAAACACATAGTGTAGCAACCAGCAGGAACGATCCACAGTGAACGTTCAGGATTATGAGGCGCTTGAATGTAGCCTGTTGCCGTACAACCTGTAGGTGCAGTGTAGGTAACGCTATAGGCACCACCTTGCGTAACATAAATGGTTTGACCTGTCATACCATTGCTCCAATTGTACATTCCTGCACCTGGACCGGTTGCCGTAAGTTTCAGTGTATAAGGCTGACAGTTGTCTATACTATAACTAATTACAGGTGCAGCTACCTGTGGATGAACTGTTATCGTTACCGTAAAGCTGTTTGAGCAACTTTGATTAGCCGAGTAACGTGTTTCAAAACTGTAATTGTAACTACCTGATGGCATACTACCTAAATTAAGTGTAATGTTTGTGCTACCAGATACCCAGTTATCATATCCTAAGGGTAATGACGGACCTGACCAACGATGTTGCACATTACTGTCTGTATAAACCCCATTAAGGATGGTTTCTTCACCATAACATAAGCTAGTAGTTCCATTGATACTTGCAAACGGCGGTTTACTAACTTTAATAATTGCCGGAGACAATGCCATGTCCTTATTAACACAATTATTGCCGTCAATCAATACAGGCCAATAGCTGCCGCTTTGAGTCGGTACATAAGTTAAGCCCGTGCCAACCTGAACATTATCGCGCATCCAGATAATATTTGTTGGAGGCGTGGCCAATGGATTAGACAACACAAAATTTAATGGTGGTACACTACCTTCACAGAAATCACCAACAGCAGGATATAGTACTCCGTCAAAAACTGCCTGACCGATAGTTGCAGTTACCGGAGATGAGTTAAAAACACAACCGTACTGATTTGTAATTTGTAAAGTAATCGGGAAATTTTGAATACTGACATTTGATGGAAGATCTAAATTAATATTAGTACTTAGATTAGTTGCTATATAACTAGTTCCATTAAAAAGCCAACGATACTCGTAGTTTGACTGCATAACTCCACCCGGTATAGTTAATGTAAGAGGATTTTCAGAACATGTTGGGCTTACTACACTAAAACTTGTTACCGGATTTGGATCTATAGTAACCGTTACAGATGTTGTACATGCAGGATGTCCAAGTGAACTTACAGTCATAAAGTAAGTATAAGTACCCGGTAACACTCCATTAATAGTATAAGTATCGTCAATAGGAGCTGACGTAATACCCGGACCAGAAAAAGAAAAATCCAAATCGTTAAAATCAATACCGAAAATTGTTGAATTGTTTAACAATTTTACGGTATAATTACCATTACCTGTACAGGTAACCGCCGCTTTTACTTTAGGCTCGTAATGTTTGGTAACCGTTGTTGTTTTAATAATGGTACAGTTTCCATAAGTTATAAAAGCCTTCACGATATGTACACCAGGCACATTAGTAGTAAATATAGCATTAGGCGTACCTTGCGTTGAGGAATCTAAACTTAAGTGTGGACTACTCGACCATACAATTGATCCCGGAGTATAATTAGGAGATAATACTGATGCTGTAATTTCTCCGCAAGAACTCCAATCTGCTACAACTGCTGCATTAGGATCTACCGTACCGTTACATGGATTACCCGGCACATTAATACAATTCTCAATAACTTCAATACCCTGTGATGTTACTACACATAGATTGTTATCAACTACTCTCACTGTATATGTCCCACCCGGTGAAGTACCCTGCGTAGCACTAGATATAGTATATTGATTGGATACTGAAGGACCAGAAACAGTTATACCATTTTTAAGCCATTCATAAGTAACAGACGGTGTTATTCCTGTAGAAATGTTTGCATAAAGAGTAATAGGTTGATAGTTTGTTGGACAAACTATATAGTGATATCCAGGAGTAATATCTATTTGAGTCAACGGATATATAGTCACGGTTTGTGTTGCCGTAGCTACAAAAGTACACATACCTATAAGTCTTACTGTTAAGGTTTGCGCAATATTGCTTGCTGTAAAGTTTGTAAACCCATTACTTATATTAAATGTATTACCACTGATAAAAGAGTAATTTCCGGTAAATGGACCACCGTTATAACTTACTTCTACTGCTGCTGGTAATCCGTTACTAGTTACAACCGTTATTGGAAAGGAAGTACTGCTAGGACATATTGAAGCAACAGGATTGAGTGTTATTGTTGGCGATGTAATTAACTGAATAGGATAAGTAAACACCTTAGTTTCTGAACATTTGGTTACATACAACTGTAAGCTTCCTGTATTTACACCACCACTTATCTCGTTAAAACCAACTGTTACCGTTGTACTGTTTATACCGTTTATGATACTACCAAAATTTGTAGTTGCGCCTGCACCTACAATCTTCCATTCTAAATGGTCTGCATCACCAATGTTAAGATTTGCCGTGAACGTAGCATTACTGCTTGGACAGAATTGAGACAATCCCGCAGTATTTACAATGGTTGCGTTTACTACAATCTGACTAACATTAAAATATACAGGAGCAGATTCACAAATTACACCATTTTTAATAAACTGTTTAACAACTTTGACTGTAGCCGTTGAATTGTTAAAAACAAAATCTGCCTGAGTACCTGAATTGTTTCCTACTACCGAACCTTCAGTTGGAGAAATACTCCATACGTATATCGCACCAGGCTCGTTTTCGCTTATTTGATAAGTATATGGAACATTTAAACAAACTTTTTGCGGACCAGAAACAGTTCCTGTGATCACAGGTTTTTTAATTACATCTACAACAACAGGATCACTAATACAACCATTGTTATTTGCAGTTATCACATAAACACCTCCGGTATTAAAACTATAATTAGTACTAGATGCGAAAGCAGTATGCACAACTGTACCACCTAAACGTATTTCCCAACCAACAGGCATTCCGTTGTGAGAGGAAAAAGTTTTTGATGTTCCAGAGCACACCGTTAATGCATCATCTGTTATAATTTCCACATTTTCTACTACAGTAAATTTCATTTGCGCCTTCCCTTCACACTTACCACCATCTATAAGCGTATTACGATATCTTACTGATAACGTGTAGTTACCCGGAGTAGCTCCATCAACAACAATTTCATTACGCTGATCTGTGAATACAAGCATCGGATGATTTTCGTCACCGTTTATTGCCCATACAAAGTCTGTAGTTGGCCATTGCGGCAATATAAAACGTCCTTGTTTACTTTGGCAGATAACATCTGGTCCGTTTATTTTGGCGTTACTTAAAACTACAGGAATTTTTACTGTGTTCCAATACGGACAAGAACATTTGGACAAGTAACTTACATATCCAAAGCCGTCTGCTGGGTCTACCTGATCCCATACAACTTCTATTGATGTACCGTTATTAGCAATAATAGTACCTCCAATCACTTTCCATTCACCACCACATTCATCGTTAACGCTGTACGTTTCCCTACTTTTTTCACAAGTAACACTTGTACACGTAATTTCAATCGGTTTTTCATCTGTAATGGTCAGTTTCATTTCATAAGTATCGCTACAATTACAACTGTTTGTAACTATTAAAATCACGGTATAGTCCCCAGGAGTATCATAAGAATGGCTAGGCTCAAACGTATTTGAAAAATTTCCATCACCAAAATCCCATAAATAACTTACAATCGCCGTTCCATTGTTTTCTGTAGACAGGTTATCAAAAGAAATAGCCGTATCCACACAAAATCTATTTTGCTTAGGATCTACCCCATCTATCATAAAAGCAGCTTTAGGCTTAGCTATTTTTTCAACACATACACTTAATACCTCTACTGTATTATTATTATATGTAACTGTTAATGTAAGGGTTCCGTTACCACTACTACCCCACAGAATTTCAGCATTATTGTTAGTACTTCCAGCTTGGAGAGTGCCACCAGTCACCTGCCAACTTACATGCTGTACATTGTTTGCAGTAAAAGTGTACTCTACCAAACTTTCCTCACAAAAACGAATACATTTGCCTTCTTGAATATTTTCGAGTAAATCGATATAGGTTTCTTTTTCTCCTCGTTCACCTTTATCGTCATACTCTATACATCCGACTGCCTGATCCCAGGTAAGTACGGGATTATTTACAGTTTGAGCCTTTAATCCTAAAGACCACAGGAACATCAGTATGATGCCCATTCCCCTTATTAGGGGTAGAAAGGAATCTTTCTTCATAATTAATATAGTTTATTGATTGTTTAATTTTAGTTTAGGGTGATTTATGTTCGGATAAAAAGTTTAGACCCGTTTTAACCTCGCACTTTAGTATTTAACTTGTAATTTAATAATATGCAGCAGTTTATATGAATTTTAACTTCTTATAAACTAATTAAAAAAACCACACGTGTTAAACTAACAACGCACGTGTGGTAGGGGTAATCAACATAAGGTTTAACTAACTTAATCTAACATATTGTGGTCAATTGTATCAGTACACCTCAACTACAATATATTTATATTAAGCAATAAAATTTTAAAATTATCTTTTTTGCTGTTTTATACATTCTAACTTTTCTTCCAGCATTTTCAAAATATCCTCTAACATTACAACAGTACTTGTTAATTCGTTTTTACCCAACAACCTACTATCAGAAATTTTGATCTTTTTTTCAACAGCTTGTTCAATGAAATTCAGTTCTTTAATAGAATAATTTACAAATTTTAAAAATTCATTTCCTTTTCTGTTAAATCGAATTTTGTCTTGCATACTATGTATTTTAAATCACTTATAATAACCCATACACAGGTATAGCAGACTGTGTATGGGATGGGCAAATTAGGTGTTATTCTCTCTTCTTCTCATATATTTTTGTAAAGCATAGATGCAAAGTCTATAATAAATAACATTTATTGTATAACACTCACTAATGCGACATTAAATACTGCATTTGCATTGCTTTTTTCAAAGCCCTTTATAGCCGCCACAATATTTCTTTTTTTCCAAGATTGATCTATCGGTTCTCCATTCGCGGAAGGAGCTGTATCTTGCAAATAAACTATAATAAACTTTAAGTTTTCTTTCTCATTTGTAGTTAAAAGCGAATCTATTTGTATAGCTTGTAAAACTAAATAGTAGTCAGATACGCCTGTCTGTACTATCAGATCGAGATAACCTTTCATGCTTACGGAGACATTCAAAGTAGTATAAGCAGTATTATGATTATTAAGATAGATGTAGGCATCTGTAACATCTGGTAGTGTAAAATCGACAGGTTTTAATGTTGTAAACAAAGGAACATATAAAGCTGCCGAATCCAGTAAATTGATTTTTTGACCTAAAGACAGATCACTATCGTTAAAATTTACTTTATAACTGTTTGTAAGTTGCTGCGTTATAAAAGCTAAATCTGTACGAGCTGGTTTTCCCGAAAGATTATCATTATTATTCGGAGTACTTTCAATAATACTTACTTCATTATCCACACCATCCAATGTGCAAGACAAAAGCAAAAAATTGAATCCTAGTAAATAAATAAATGTAATTTTCTTCATGACTTTTCTAAATAAGAATATTAAAGGTGGTATTTTTTGTACAGTTAAGTATTCAAATTTATACAGTTGGTTTTAACTTTGCAATAACTTGTTCTGCAGTTTGATCAAACTACTAAACAAAAACAAAACAAAACACTAATTATCAACGTTTTATTATTGATATAAAAAGTGTATCTTTAAAAAAACACCTCTAATTTAATAATCAATGCGTGCATTTATTTTACTTTTTTATCTCTGTACATTATCTATTACTACTTTTGCACAATCTAAAGGGCAAAATAAAGCCACCGATATTGAACTGAAAAATTTATTGGAAAAAGTAAATTCAATTTCAAATAATCATGAGGTTTTATACACTGAATCATTAAAAGAATATTTGGAGCAAGCAAAGAAAGCAGAAAATACAGATCATTTGTTTAATGCCTACCTTCTTTACGTTTACAATGAAAAGAATTCTGAATCCATGCACATTTATGCAGACAGTCTTATATATTATGCAAAAAAAACCAACAACCCATTAAATATTATAAAAGCAAATCAAACCAGATCAACAATTTATTATATTCAAAAAAATTATAAAAAATCTTTAGAGTACGAACTCTCCATACTTCAGTCTATTGATAAACGAAAACATACTTACGAATACCATAAGACTATATATAATATAGGATTAACTTATTTCTACCTTCAAGAATACGAAGAAGCATTTAATTATTTTTCAAAGGCTAGAGATTATTTCGAAAATTCAACAGATTATAATCATATATTAGGTTACCATAATTCCGCGCGATATGAAGCTTTAACCGCCTGCTATCTTAATAAACACCAATTCAGCATTGAGCTTATTTCAGCTGCGGGAAAGAAGTTATCTCGCATTAGGAAAGAGGATCAAGCTCTAGAAAAAGCTTATTTAGATTATGTTTACGGCATTAACCTTTACCATTTAAAAAAATTTAATCAGAGTATTGAAGTTTTAAACGGAACAATCACAGAAATATTTAAAAATGAAGATTATGCAAACGAACACAACGTATATTATTATCTAGGATTAAATTATTGGGAATTAAATCAAAAAGAGGAGGCTATTAAATACTTTGATAAAATTGATGTTATTTTTAACAAAAAACATTACAGCAACCTTGAAATAAAGAATGCATACAATTATTTAATCGCTTACTTTAAGAGTAAAAAAAACGAAGAAAAGGAACTTTACTACACTAATCAGTTATTAAAGACGACCATTTTTCTACAAAACGAATACAAGCACTTAAGCACTGCCCTACATAAACAACTAGACATAAAACATTTGGAAGCAGAAAAAAAACGGTTGGAAAATTCTTTACGACTGAAAGATCTTTGGTTAGAAATGGCTTTTGCCGGAGGGGGTATTATACTAATTGTTTTTACAGTGCTTTTAATACAAAACCATCGAAAAAAGAAGGAATATCTGAAACGGTACAACGAGCTTTCTGCTTTAAGAAAGAACCAAAAAGGAGAAGAAAGAATATTGGAAGTACCTCTAGCTACTCCTACCCTGTACCTCCCTGTACCGAACACAACAGAAACAGAAATAACACATTCTAACGATCTTAAAGAAAAAATATCAGAAAAAAAGACCGAAAAAGGCATTAACGCGGCAAGCATTAAGACCTTAGATGAAATTTTAATACACTTAGATAGTTTTGAAGAAAATCTTACTTTTTTGAATTCAGACATCAATCTAAACCAACTTGCCACACTTTGGAATACCAACAGAAGCTATCTTTCTACCCTTATAAATCAATATAAAGGTAAAAGTTTTACAGACTATGTAAACCAGTTACGAATTGATTATCTTCTTAAAAATTTTGAAGAAAATCCGCAATGGAAAAAATACAAAATAGCACATTTGTCAGAATTACTCGGTTTTTCAAGCAGCCGTAGTTTTTCCAACGCTTTTTTAAAGGCTACCGGTATATCTCCTTCTTTTTACATACAGAAATTAAAAAGTGAAGACCCCGAAGATTAATCTCAATTATACAAAATTTTAAAATCTTCCCACCTAACTATTGCCACAGTTAGGAATACTTTTAATATAAATACAAAAAAGATTAATGATAATTAGCAATTTTAGAATCATAAATATTTTTAGTTTCACTAATTCGTTCAATTAGTTTAGCAACTGTTTTGCAAATAAAACCAACGGGGATAATTAGATAAAACTAAATATACGCGTCGCCTCATTATAAATTTATTTTATTTTTAATGCATGAATCTTTTCAAGCGAAACCTCCAAAATAAATCTTTAAAACAGCCTTGAGCATAATTTCACTCTTACTAAAGCAAATGGATTTCCGGTTCAACCTTTTTAAATGCGTACGCAAGGTGAGATTGACTCTTTCGATATGATTGGTTCCAAACCGAACGGTTTTATGAATACATTGAGGAATTAAACTTCTGTAAATTTTTAACCTGTCGGTAAATACAGCCTGCGGATTTGCGTTAAGCACTTTGTCTACAACTTTCTTTAATGTTAAATTGCTTCTTGTACCTATATTAAAGCAGACAATACTTTTTGTTGCTCTTTCAAATGCGTAAACAATCCAAATACGTTTGCTTTTACATTTTAAAAATGTGCACAATTCATCAATCTCATAACTACTTTCTTGTTTTATTACCGGCAAACTCACTGCTTTTGAAATAGCAATTATTCTTTTTAAAAGTGTTGTCGCAGATATCTTCAAAATTCTCGCTATACTTCGTATGCCCAACCTTCTGTAAGCAATAATACAATCTGCCTGCTTATATGGGAGAAATAAGCGTTGTAAGTATAATTCTCGACAATTGTTTTATTACAGTCTTTACATTTATAGCGTTGTTTCTTTGCTTCTGAAAATCCATTTCTAACCAATTTCCCAGCACAATAAATACATGTATTAATTCCATCAACACATTTGAAACACGAGGTGCTGCTATTTATCATTTTTACCTGTTTTAAGACACTTAAGTTAATAAAGGTGAACAAATTGTTCACCTTTATTATCTGAAATAAATCAGTTATTGATTTATAAACCTAGGCTTTGTAAGCGTTTCAAATCTTATCAACACTTCTGATACATTACCTGATTCTTTCGGGATCAGGACTGAATTGTAAATCAGAGCCGTAAGGATGCAAATCTGAACCATTTGGAAAAGTCAAATTTTCAAGTTTATCAAATTTTTCATAAGGAATAAAATATTTTACATTTTTAAAACATGATTTTTTTAAAATAATATTTACACCATCATTTAAAAACTTTACCCTTACATTTTTTATTTTTTGGTTATTTAATTTAATTTTTATTTTTTTTGACTTCAATTCATTACTAATAACTTCCCAAACTTCTATTGAAATATAAGAGTTTTCAAAACTTGCTACTCCAGGAATTACAAGTCTACTTATATAAATCTTTTTTTGTAATTTATTAACTTTCAAAAAAGCATATTTTTTTCTTGCACCTTTAGCGACTAACGTATCAAGAATAGTTCCGTCTAAAGTAACAATAGCACTTCTTTTATTTAGCTTAGAAATCGAAATTTCGTCTTTATTTTGTGCTATGATAGTATTTACATTTATCATATAATAAAAACAAAATAGAAATATTTTAAAGTTATTTTTCATAATTTTTATGGTCTTTTACCAGTTGAATTTTTTTTACTATCCTTAGGTTGAGTTCTAACTCCTGGTTTCCAACTGCCATTTGAATTAAAAAATAAATCCCTGTAAGAGGTGTCTTCAACTGGGTTTTTAATTTTTGTCCATTTTGAAATCTGATCATTACTTAAAACACCTCCGTTTGCTGTATGCATACGTCCATACTCAGCTGATATAGTTCCTTCTAAACCTGGTATATTCTCCATCTTAAGTCCTTTTCTTTCTAATACACTAATAGTTGCCATCTTTGAATCAATCTCATCTTGTAAATCATAATTAACAATTGCCCCACTTTCTCTATCATATCCGATTTCACCAGTTTGGTATTGATACGCATGTGTTAATTCATCTGCTAATATTCCCACAGTATAATCACCTACATTTTGTACCTCAATATCAATTTCTCCATTGTTTGTATTATACTTTGTTGCTCCTCCATAAAATTCATCCTTAACATCAATATTATAAATAATCGGGCTATCTTCTAAGACTTTTAATTCAGCCTTTTTTTCAGGCGATGCTATAGATTTATATTCTTCATACGCTAACCTTGATTCTTCATTTTTCGGATCTATAATTTCTCCTTCCATCCCCGTAGGGTCAGTAAACATAATAGGATTATTATTTACATACTGATAAGGCGTCATCGTCTTCTGCGCCAGCGGATCTACACTTACAAATATACTGATTCTTGGATCGTAATAACGTGCTCCATAATAATACATTTGGGTGGCATCGTCTAATTCTTTTCCGTTGAATTTGAATTTGTTGTCGTAACCTACACCAGACGGCACATTGGCACTTTGATTATGTTCTACCATCATCTCCCCAAACGGTAATGTTTCGTAGTAATGGCTTGGGCGTCCAAAGTTGTCTGTTAGGTATGTACTGCTTCCTAAATGGTCGGTATGATACCACCAAATTGGTTTGCGCTCTTCTTCCTGGTAAGGTTCGTCTCTGTCAGGTAAGGTGTTATTACCATCATCGTCAACACCTGGTAAATTCAAATCAGGAAATGGGTAAGGCGTTTCAGGTCTTACAATTTCAGGTGTATAACATTTAAAATTATCCTGTACATACGCCAGTACCGCGCAGGCATTGTTTGGTTCAAATGTTAAATGTTTGCGTATGTAGTTTAGCGCCTGTTTGTAACAATCAAGTTCGGTACCAAAATCGTAACAGCCACAGTCGGTCATTACTTCCTCGCAGCCTTCCATCCACACACCGTTTTCAAGGTAATAATCGTAACATTCGGTAGCACGCGGATTCGGGCAGTCTTGTACGCAGTTGCGTATTTCTTCTTCTTCGTTACCTTCGTCTCTAATACAGCCGCATTCTTTACCAATATCATTACATTCTTTCGTCCACACACCATACGCATCGTAATATTCCAGACATTGTCCCATACCCGGGTGTGTACATGATCTAAGACAGTTTACTTCTTCCTCATCAGGTTTGGTTACACCTACTATATCACTGCACTGGTCACAATCTACTAACCATATAAAACAATCATCCATCCACTCTCCTGTTTGCATAAAGTGATCCCAACAATGGGCTCCATAACTAGGGTTTGTACCATTATGAAGACAGTCTTTTATACATTGTTGCCAGTCGGGTGTTTGCTCTGATACAGGAACAATGGCACAATCTTCAGGTGTTAAATCAGGACAGTCAGGGCAATCCCATACGCCTGTTTGTTGATATTTAATACAGCAATTATGATCTACATACGGACTGCTACACCCGTATTTAAAATTACCACCACGCATCATTGACTGCTGTTGCTGATCCAGTGCATCGGAAGCCGCTGTGTAGGTACCAATTAAAATGTTCAGTTCGGTTAAACAGTCAAACTGCATTAATTGTTCTGCCGTAAAGCTTGGTGTTGGCGTGCTGCCCGGGGTATTGCCCGGTGTTACCGGCGTGCATACATAGGCATTTATTTCTACCAAGGCATCGCATGCTGTGAATAGTACACCGTTTACATAGGTACCAATTTTATTTTTTATCTCAGTTATAGCGGTAACGCAATTTTGTATACTGCCACCTGTATTGTTGTTCAGGTTTTGGTAAGCGGTTACTATATTGTTTACCTGCACTATACAGTCCGATTCGGTATTACCGATGGTGAATCCCATAACGGTATTCTGAACGCCCATCATACTGCTTAAATCCAATGGCTCAACAGCATTACTGTCTGCTGCAGTGTCTGCAACACTTTCTTCTGATGCCTGTCTGCCCAATGGTCCGTTCAAGAACACGCTTGCCTCTATTTCCAAGCGGCTTGCAAAACGCTTGCCGTTTATGTAATAATGCTTAGAATATTCGTCTTTACCCGGATCTACCACTATGTAACCCGACGGATACACCATATAATCATTAAAATCTAATACCTGGTGAATGGCTGCACCACCAATATTTACCTGAGTAATTGCACCTACCGATTTAAAGGTACGCTCGCCTGCATGGTCGTAAATATAATGGCTTACCTTGGTATTATCGTCTACAACAGCCAGTAATCGGTTCTGCTGGTCCCAAACCATATCGCGGTTTGTAAAACTGCCCGGGTTACCGCTATTGTAAGTGGTATTGTAATTGGTAAGGTTTCCGTTATCATCGTACGCGAAATTAGAAACAGCATTCTGGTTACCACTTAAATTGCTGTAAGTAATGGTACTTACCGCATGTGGGTGTGCCGCATTTGCATACTCGTACTGCGCATTATACGTATTGTCGCTTAAGCCGTTAAATGCGGGCGACTGTACATTGTGGTGCTGGTTTTTATTAACAATTCCATGTGTATTGTTGTACGCCATATTAAGTACATACTCATGGCTTTCATTATCGCCGCCATTCCATATACCATCGGCACTTTGCAGCCTGTTAAAGCCGTCGTACACATAGCTTTTACTGGATACACCACCCATTTTTAACAACGGGTGCTGTGAAGAACCGTTAACTATCTTAACAATGTTTTGGTTTTTGTCGTAATCATATATATTGTGCATAAAGGTTGTGGTATCCGGACGGTCTAACCTCATTGAACGTACACGCTGGGTTAAATCGTAAGTGTTTACCGTTTTTACATCGTTTCCGTAATCGATCTCTACCGGCTGGTCAAAGAAATTATAGGTTACGTTTTTCAGGTAAAAATCACCCATGTTATTAAAAATAGATACCAGCTGGCCTGTTGGGTTGTAACCATAGGTAACCACCTCACCATCAGGGTAGGTCATATTCAGCATACGCCCCCAGGTATCGTACTTGTAGCGGGTAGTAAAATTAAGGTTACCCACGGCAGTCTGCAGTTCGCGGTTTTCTTTAACCACTTCACCCAGTTTGCCATACTCAAAAGATTTGGTACCGGTTAAATCGTTAACCGAAACAATTCTTCCTGCACTGTAGTTTGGTGCACCGTTACCACCATAGGTATAGCTAACCGTTGAAGCAGGAATTTGAACTCCGTTAGACATCATAGCCGGATAAGAAACCGACTGTAACTGGTTAAATACGTAGTTGTAGTTTATCCTTGCACTGCTGTTCTGGCTTAACAGATTCTGGTTGGTGGAAGCAATCAACTTCCCTGCCAAA
>Ga0256909_1000364_pt1 | contig 16447 bp, 15 predicted proteins | sample MC6MC0762MT_FD_190203 | JGI IMG/M metagenome (GOLD analysis project Ga0256909, IMG submission 190203) | Metatranscriptome of enriched soil aggregate microbial communities from Iowa State University, Ames, United States - MC6-MC0762-MT... | ecosystem: Environmental > Terrestrial > Soil >...
CGAGATTCCTCTTGAGCGGATCATCCCAGACTCGCAGTTGACCAAGGGCGCTCTGTCGACCTCAAAATACAAAACCATCGTCGGCTCGATCGCTGAGTTGGGAGTAATCGAGCCGCTTGCGGTATTCCGCTCCCCTCGCCGACTGGGCGACTATGAGCTGCTTGACGGGAGGTTGCGACTCGAGGCGCTCAAAGAGCTAGGCCGTGATTCAGCTCCGTGTATGGTGTCCACCGACGATGAAGGGTTCACGTTTAACCGGCACATCACCCGCCTTTCGGCGGTGCAAGAGCACAAAATGATCCGAGCTGCGCTGGCCAAGGGCGCGTCGGAAAGACGGATTGCTGAGGTCCTTCGCATGGATGTCCGAAGCATTCGGGAGCGGGCGACTTTGCTGGACGGCGTCGCACCCGAGGCCGCCTCAATCTTAAAAAACCGGCAAGCGGCCCCGAAGGTTTTTTCGGTCTTGAAGAAGATGAAGCCCTTCCGGCAAATCGAGGCGGCCGAGATGATGGTCGCCGCCAACAAGTTCACTTCCACTTACGCCGAGATGATTCTGGTCGCCACGCGAGCTGAAGCTTTGGCAGACGGAGCGAAGCCGAAAAAGAAAGATGCGATCTCAACGGAAGACCTCGCGAAAATGGAGCGCGAAATGGAGCGACTTCGGCAAGACTGCCAAGCCGTCGAGGACGAGATCGGTGACACGATGTTGTCGCTTGTGGTCGCTAAGAGCTTCATGGCGCGCCTGCTGCGCAACGAGAACATCCAAGGGCACTTGAAACGGCATCACGGCGATTTGCTGGCTAGCCTCGTGTCGACGATGGACGCAATCGCGGCCGACAATCGCGTGACGGAGCGAGAATGAAATAGTATTCGCCGCTCGGATGTCGGTGGGTCTTCCACGGGAGCCAACCTTTACCGTGTCTTGCTGCGTTCGATGGGATCGTTGTCGTCAGAAGGCGCCGCTATCTCGCGAGGAAGATGGCCCGCGCGCACGATGATCGTGTACTCAAGGATTGCGATAGACTGCGCGAGCATACGGTCCACGGGTATGTCCTCGCCGAGCAGCGCTGTGTGCGCACGGCGCATGTCGCTGAGCCATTCGGTCAACGATTTCTCATGATAGAGACGCCGATAGATACTGCGCATGAACCGCCATGTCGACGCGTCGACTTGAGGTAGTGGATTGCTCAATCCAATCATGTCTGCACTTGCCCATATGGAGTCGTGCCGCCGATCCCTTTGGCACGTTCAAAGCGTCTCTGACGAGTCGCACGCCTTGACGATCGGAGACTGATCTAACGACCAGTCCGTGACCTTCACCTTCAACGCGAGTCCAGCATCACCGTCCCTTGCACGCCCTCACGTCTCGCGACCTTCGGAACTAGTGGTCATTGAGTTGCCCACTCCACCAGTCGGCACAAGCGCTTTTCGCTCGTTACCGCAGCGACATATCAACCGGATGCTGAGAGTCGTCGTCCAAATATTCCCCGCGAGAGTGCGCTTCCGGCGTCCATTGCCGCCGGCAAAACGGGAGCCGTCGCCGACACATGTAGCAAGTTTGTCGTCGTGCTTGGCGGCGAGATTCGTAGGCCGATGAGGATGCAAAGTGATAGTTAGGCGCTCGTGGGAGACTTGGTCTGGACGAAAGGTCCTAGACATTTCCAGTGCGTCCATGGCCCTACTCCGATCAATCCAGACTGCCCAACCCCTCTCCTTATAGAAATAGGCCGGACCCGAACTCCTATCCTGCTCACGCAAGTCCATGTGCAGCAATGGGAATTGGGGCGGTGCCCGCCGGCATGTCGCGACCGACATTGGCGGTTTGATTTGCACGCAAAATTACTGATCACAGATTTGCGCCACGGTGTGCCCATCTCCCCAACCTCGCTGAGCGCCTGCATGATGTTCGCAGGGGCACTCGAACCTAAAACGCGCTCTCCCCTACCGGCACGTCGCATGGCACCAGCAATTCACTACGGGTTTTTCTATGGGTTGTTCTATGGGTTGGTTCGCGTTAAACTGCGATCAAGCTCGATATTCTTGATGAGACCGTCTCAGGAGAACACGTGATGCACGAATCTGATTTCCCGCAATGGATGCACAAGCGAGCCGCGACGATCGGCGCCTTCTGGTTGTTGACCGCGCTCTGCACTGAAAATGCGCTGGATGCTATCTGTCGCGGGCTGCACAAAGATGGGTTCCCCGGCGTTGAAGTCGGCCCCTTCCTTGTTGAAGCGAATGGCGGCCGCCCGCTGTCCGATGGAGAGCTGCGCTTGGCAGGCGCGGCCATCGCGCACATCGTCGAAAAAGTCATGCGCGTGGCTGCCCGGACGCACCGTTACAAGCAATACGGCGAACGTGCCGCGGTCTTCAGTCAGCCAATGCGTTACCGCCTGGTCGATGACAACGCCCTTGTTCCGCAATCCCCTGTTCCGATTGTCGCGGCCGGGCGGCCTAAGCCGAACGACCCGCTGGCAATGGCAGTCGCCGTGCTCCCCACCGAGTTCCTGCGACGGGTGCACAATGCGATCGGGGCCGAACTGCGCACCCGTTGAGTGAAGCAACTGCTGGTTAGGGCTGTTGTTCGTTATGCCGTGCTTAGTCGCCGTCCTGCTCCGCGCGTGAAGCCTTGAGCCGGGCATGCGCTTCTATGGTGCGCGTGAAGCACTTTGCTGCTGCCCGTCTCCGCGCTCTACATCGTGCAGCAGGGTTAGCGAGCGCCGCCACCTGTAACGATCACTGGCCATGGAATGGAGGCTGACGCGATGACCGACACGCTCGCAATTTTCAAGAAACTCACGGCCGCTGGGATGCCCGCCGCTCAGGCAGAGATAATCGTGTCGGAGCTCTGGGATATGCAGCACCGGCGCAAGAATCCTCCCCGCCTTACCGAACCGACCCGATATTCGAAGAACACGTTCTGGAACTGGTATGTCGGCAATTCAACGAGACATCCGTTTTTGAATGGCGTTGGGACTGGGCTGGTGTTAGTTGCAGTCGAGTGGACGATCTTCTTCCCGCTTCTCGACAGTGTGTTGGTGCATCTATGCCCGCACTAGCGCGTTACACAAAAAGCTGACCTCTTAGGCGCTTAAGGGCGTCGGCGAGATCCCCGCTCTCCCCTCCTCGTCCGATAACACAAATCCGGAACTAGCGAGCGGCGGGCAGGATGCTCTCCACGCTGTTAGCTGTCCCAGAGCCGCTATCTTTAACAACCGTTGCTTTGTCAGCTGGTGAACTGAGCAGGCGCCGATCGCACAAGCGCCCACCACCAGGTCGACCGACTCATATCCAAGGCAGAGTGTGACTTGGCTGCATTCATCGATGCACTCGCGTTTGCCGAACGCTCGACTCCGGAACGGGAGTTCACGCCGACACTGCTGAATGCTGATCCGGCCCGCACCGTGAGGTCGGGTCGCCACGCCGATTCCGGCTTCCGGATCCGAAACGGTAGCGGGCGCGACACTTTTCCAAAGTTTTACGCCACTGACGACGGGCGGGGCGCCTTGAGCCTTCACCTAGGCTCAGTGTCGAGTGCGAGGTATTCCGGTCGGCGTAACGGCTCCCGCTGACTCGCGATGGAATTCCGGTCGCCCACCCGACTTGCCCGCAACTGCATCGCCCGTATGACGAGAACCGTTTCCCATGGGCAACGGTTGGCTCGGTTTGCTCCGCGGCAGGAATTCGAACAGGCCGCTCGCCGTTAAGCCTGGAGACGGTCGATCGCTGCAAGGCTCGCTAGAACGCGACACACGGGTTGTTCGCGCGGCTTGCCGGGTGGGGCATCCCCTTGGTCGCGCAATCGGCTCTGTGAAGCTCTCGTGCGGCCATTCGTAGATGTTCAAGACGAGGCTCAGTCACGGTGGCGGCAGCAAAAATTGGCGAAGTTGGCTTCTACCGACGCGGAGAACCGGGAAGGCGACTTCCAACAACCTGCGCATCGACCGTCAGTCGACAAACGCGGCTACCCGCGTCGGGACCAAGACAGATAGGATGGCCTACCTATGCTTGCGGAAATTTGGGAAAAGTGGTGCCGTGCGAGCCTTGATACAGTGTGCGACAGGCACCGAATTCTAATAACTATATATATGTAGATGAAGCTACAACCCGGTGTTCTACACATCGTCACATCCAAGGGTGCAGTCCCTAGGGTCTGACGGGTCTCCGGAAACTCAGTCGACAAGTTCGAAATCATCACATGCGTTTTTTGTGAGTCGGCGTCCCACTACCGACGTCGCCGCGAGCATGTCGGCGTCCTAACGGTGATGACAAACGCTTGGCGTGGTCCACGCCCTCTCACACATTCCATTTGTGAGGGCAGGTCTTCAACGCGGTCTGCTTCTTACGCGCCGATAGCTGGACGTTGCTTTGGTTGCTATATGCTACGCCAGCGCCTTACCATGCCCTTTAAACACCCTTCGGCCTTACGCGTCTCCTCCGTGTCCCATCTAAGGCAATCCAGCACCGGAGCTAGTCAGTCACCCCTCCCTTCCTCGACTAGGTTGCGCGACACGGTGCAGCGGCTTACCGTATTCTCGATGACCGGTTTGACAACGTGGATCAGGGGAAACAACCTTCCCTACCGGCTCTGCTAGCTCGCTGTAGACGTAGCCTCGGCGTCGGGCTGCAACCAGCTTCGCGCCTCAGCATCGGGCAAGTCTCTTGGGCGCTACCGTTCGCATTCGTGATCTGGGACATCATCTTGTCGGACTCGACTACCGATTGCCTTGGCCTTTTCGGGATCTCGCCTTCGTGTTGGTCGCCTACGCTGACCGGCCGCCAAGACATCTGCGGTTGCTCGCCATTATCAAGTCGCAATTGACTAGCAAATGACTTGATGACATACTGATGGTTTCAACCGCGGTGTCACTGAATGGCCGATCTCTACAGCACACAGGCGGCAGCAGAATTCCTCTCGCGAGCGCTCCCCGACGAGGGCGATAGCGCCTACTGGTCTAGCGTGCTCATCAACAACCGTCGGACCGATCGAGCGCCTGTCCATCGAATCCCGTTCTGCCGGATCGGGAAGGGAGCCTTTTACGCGCCCGAAGACCTCGCTCGGTTTGTTGAATTCGAGAAAGGCCGCCGCGTAGGAAACATCAAGTTGAGCGGGCCTGCCGCAGAAGCGCTACAAGCGTTCGGCATCGGCGAAGGCGGCAGCGCCACGGGCCGCCGATTTGAAGTCGCGGGCATTACCCTCCAATCGGACGAGGTCACGGGAAAGCCATTTGTGCGGCTCATCACCACTAGCCCCCTAATGGTGTATCGACTCGAACTCGAAGAAGCAAAGACGATCGCGAAAGCGCTCTCCGATGCAGCGAAAGCGGGGGAAAAGGTCGCGAGCTGATAGTGGTCCGAACACAGCCGCGTCCAATTCCGGACATTTCGGCGCCGCACCTTGTTTGACCGCATCCGCCAGGCTAGTCGATCAACAACAAATTGCATAAGGCAGCTCGCTGACGAAACGACGTTTGGATCTCGCGAAAACGAAACAGTCAGTTTTGACTGGCGCAGTAACCAGATAAGCCTACCGATCGGAACAGCGCAGACAGCAATCAATATAAGTAACGAAATGGACTATCGCCATCTCCGCTTTAGAGCCGAAGTTGACTGGATCGAGCTCGAAATTTCGACAATCGCCCGGACCAATTTTCCGGCCGTCCAGCGCGCGCTCAAGTCAGCGTTGTCCATGCCTGAAGAGAGAAATCCGTTTGTTGAAGCTCGGGACGCGGGCTCAGGCGGAGCCGCATCAATATTTCGGTTCCGACTGCACGCCCCTAAAGCATGGACTTCTGTAGCTTCCACACTGACACAGCTCGATCAAAAATTTCCCTTCGCTAATGCAGCAAAAGTGACCGCTATCGAAGTGGCTTTCGATGCCTATAGCAAAACAGAAAGTGCGGCCAGACTGGCCGAGCAAGCGGCGCGCTTTTACAAGTTCTGCACGCTCATAGTTGCCGACGACCGCAATTCGCGGATCTACCGTGACTTCGCGGGCAGCGGCGCAAGCATTCCGTTTCATCGCACAGCGTTGGAGCGGCGTCTATCAGACGGATGGCAGATCGGAATTGGAGATCGAAGCGCCAACCGCTATCAACACATCTACGTGAAGACGACCGACGAAAACGGCACAGCATTGCCACAAGAGGATCACCGCGCACGTATTGAAATCACCTTGCGCGGCGAGGCCGTTCCCTATCGGAACATTGACGAATGGGCGAAGGCGGACTTCGCGAAGGACCTAAGTATGTCTGCCAAATTCCGCATGATGAAGCCGAATCTGGATCGCTTGCGGACATTGATGCTAAACGACAACGCCTTTCAGGTCGGCGAACGGAAACAGCGCTGGCGCATTGCTAAAGATGGAAAGAGCTACAGCGGCGATCGTCAATTCCGCCCGTCGACGAAGGCAGACACCGTATTGAATGCCAAGGCGCGCGACGCATTCCGCGAACTGTCGAGACGCTGGCGTCAGTGAGCGGTGAGGCTGGTCACTTGAGAAAATCTAGGAACCCCAAACCCGCAAGTCCGCAGCACTGCAAAGAATGCGGTCGGAACTCCAATAACTACCTATCCATCACCATCCATCACGACATGCACCACCGACATGGTGATGAAGCCCAGAGCGGACGGTGTGTCCGTTCCGCGCAGGGGATTGGCTCCGAGCGTTACAAGGGCAACTTGATGACTGGGCGAAAGCCATTTTCGGGCGCGCTGATCCGGCGGCGCCGTGGTTGCGGACCGCTCCCGCCGACCCATCGCTATCATACGTGCCACGACACGCGTCGGTTAGCCTGATCTCCATCCAGCCGCGCTCTGACGGCCTGCGCGTCGGCTGAAGGGCGCCATGGACGTATCGAGCGGCAGGCAGCCGTAACCCGTGCGTAGAACCGCGGCGACATGCCGATGCGTATCGTCACAGTCCCTCTCTCGTCGCTATGACGCAGGCTGTCGACTGCGGCTACGCGCTATCGCTAGGCCGATCGCCCCATATCGTCTTATAGGGGCATCCCAAAGAGACGAGATCACTCCACGAGTGAAGCGAGATCGACCGATTCCTAGCCTTCAGTTTGTGATACACGAATAGCTCGGGCAGCAGAAGCCTTTCAAATTTCGAGTGCGCCCGGAAGCCATCCGCTTCGGCACGTCCCCGCGCATCGTGCAACGCAGATTCGAAGTCGTCACCTAGCATCTTCTTCACATCCACGGCCACATCCAGGTCGCCCAATGAAGGTGCTTCCGTTAGGAAGCTGCCGAACACGCCGAGCCTCGTCAGGCGTATAGGCCAATCAGGAAACGAATGCTCGAACGCGTCGGCTCGTTCAATAACCGCAGCCAACAATTCATTCGCGCGCCGGCGCGAGATGGGACGTGCGGCCGAGGCCGCCAGAAACTGCATGCCTTCGTCGCATATCTCCCAGGTATCGCTATGTCCGGTGTGGCGACACCAACCGCGGCGGCCCAGCTCTGCAATAAGCACGGCAGCCCGTTCGCTACTTGTATTCAGTGCTTTCACTATATCGCCCTCGTTAAAAAATGGCATGCGTCGAAGGGCGTCTCTTACTTTAAGGACAGGAAAGCCAGCTAGTGACTCGATCGAATTCAGGCGCATCAGTAAGGGGTCCGGGGGTTAGGTTTTGATGATCGCGGGCACCGCGTCGCGGTCGATGACGACAGGTGTATCGTCAGAGCCGTCAGCGATAAAGCGGAATGACTCAATAAGCTTCTTCTCTGCATGACTAAGCATCACCCCGCCGATGAGGGGTTCTACTAAATTTAGAAGGCCCGGGTGATACTCGTCCAGCGCGACGCGCATGAGATAGGCTACGTCAAGATTGGCGATATCAGCAAATGTTGAAACGAATTGTAGGGGCAGCTTCGCAGCGCCGCGTCGAATTAGTTTAACGAATCCGGCACTGCCGATAATTGTCTCGCGTGCAATTTGCTCGTCGGATTTGCACGCATCGCAAAATGCACGATCGAGGATTTCGTGCAAACGCGAAACGCACGTTTTCTTATCCGTCATTTTTTGCTCTCTCTAAATGATGATGAATAGATTGTAGAGAGCCGAGCGCTAACATCAGACTGGCATTCGATATTGAGAACCCAGCTTTAACTAGACCGAAACTCAACAGAAGAAGGCACGTTATGAGTATAGTTAAGCGGGCTGATGACAAGCTGTTCCCCGCTCGCGCAACGAAGTATCGGCACCCTGTTGAGGGGCGGGTAAAAGGCTCCGAGCTGATAGACGAGATGAAATTCCGTGCTGCTATGCGGTGCTGGTGAAATCGCGACATCGGCTAGCCAACTTGAGTGCACTGGCCACATGTATGCTTGCTAGTGCGATCAGGTTTAGACCGCGCCGACCGTCGCCGACGCTACCAGATTGAATGCGCCCGTCGTAGCTAGGGGCTATCTCAAAGCGAGTGAGAGTGGAGGTCCTAGGGTTGTCGGTGGACTTTGATGGGTATGGTCTCCTCGCCGGCGAAGGAGTATCTCGGCTCCTTATATGTCCAGCAGCGGAAAGGACAAGATTTTGGCTGCTCAACGACGACCTTCACGCATTGACTTCAGTCATCGATCGTCGTTCGCAGCACCACTACTCGATCCAAGCTTGAGTCTCGCGCACGGGCAATTACACTGTAAGTATCAATGCCCCTACCATTGGGTGTCCAATGAAAACAACTGTGAAGCGAATTGACGGATCGATCGCCGTGATTCTCCCGCAAGAGATCGCCGACGCGGCCGGGATAGATGAGCAATCCCAGATCGCGGTGACGCTTCTCAACGGCGTCATCGTGATGCGACGATTGCCGCAACCATTCTCGCGTGAACGTCTCATCAGACAGGCGAGGGCTCGCGGTCCGGCCAAACGACATCCTGAGATTGATTTTGGACCGCCGCTCGGTAGCGAACTGGGCGGCCCCAATGATCCGACGCGTGACGATGAGTGGTAGAGGAAGGACTGCCAGCCCTCTCAGCCGGCCGGCACACCTGCAAGCGATGCCCCAGAGTCGCACCTCTTCCAGAAAGCGTCAGCCTCGGGGACATAGTGATTCAACGATGGCTTCATTTGGAAGAGCTTCGTAGCGATCTGTGGATGCTCCCAATACACGCTGCAGTGCGTCTCGCGGCCGAGTCAGGGCGACGGCTCCCCTGCCTGATAGTGTGGCCACCACCGGTCTTCGCATCACCACCCGGCTAATCTGCTGCCGCGCATCCTGAGCCGACTGAATGATGACCTCGCGAGGCGGCATGCGAACGCTCGCGAAGCAAGGGGCGATGACCATGTGTTTGATAGAAGCGCAGCGGGTGTGGCGCTCTGACTTGATAACGACCTGAAATATCAAGTGATCGTGGACTTGCACACAATCGTGGCAGAGCTTGACGCCTGCATGGATCAAATAAAGTCTTCTGTGCGCTGACTACCTGAGCACGCGGAATGTCCAACTGTTACGAAGCCACAGATACTTGTGCGAACATGCCCATTTGTCGCGCAGATTGATCAACGCGTTCCGAGAAAGTGCCACGAACCGCGCCAAAGATCTAGAACGATACAGCGCGCAGGCAAACATCGCGACCGCTTAAAACGCGTTTTATGTCTTGAGCGGATCGATGGGCACCGGCGCTTTGGAAATCTCGGCCGCTGGCACTCGTCCCGCTTCAACCGCGGCCTTGTGAGCACTCGTCTTACCTCGCGTTACACGGGCCGGCAGCACAAACAGGATGTCCGCAAGCGCCTTCGCGAACTCGAGGCAGCGCCTGGCATCTTCTGTCGTCGGCGGGATCGCCTTGACGTCCGCATGCCGCTGTTCGTTCGCGTCCAGACGAACGTCATGCGCCCACTCACCCATCTCTGGCGTCAGGAGATGCTGCTCGACAGCTCGCTCGATCCGCGGATACAGCTTACCGTCGGCCAGCCCTTTGGCTTTCAGCATTGCGTCAATCGCGCCGGCACTCATTAACACGGACGCGCGCGGAGAACTCAGCGTCTCGGCAGCCTGCTTAAGATAATCAAGCGGCTCCTCGGGGATGTCACCAGAGAAGCCGTTCGAGTCAGGCCACATTTCGCAGAAGTTCGTGACGCCCTCCCAGGCAACCATCACGCAGCCGCCACACACGGAACAGGCGAAGAGAACCCAATTGCGAGGGTGTCTTTTGTTTGCATCGTCTGTTTGAAGAGGGGCGCTCAGCCTCTGGAGGTTTGGCACGGCAACGCTGCAATGAGGACAGCGAGAAGCCGGAAGGGCGCTGATCTTCGGATTAACGTTATACATGAGGCACGTGCGCAAAGAGGGCGGTGGAGCGATTGTATGGGAAGAAGTCCGGGAACAGACTGAGGGCGCTAGAGCTTCATCCAGAAACCGACAATAGAGCCGATCGCACCGAAGCCCAATCCTTCACGGACGTTTCGGCGTTATGTTGGAAAAGCACAACGTAGATAGGCTCGCCAGCCTACGCGAGCTTAGCTTCGGCAACAGCCCCCCGCAGACTCCATGCATTTTCCTGAGCTCCTCACACTCAGGTTGAGCGCCGCTTCGAGCACACGGTATCCTTTTAAGCGCAAGTCCGGGCGCGGCCGAGCAGCCCTTGGCAGCGATCAGCGACAACATCAACTTCGGCTAAGGGCAAACATGCAGGCACAAGTGCGTTTCTCAAATGCGGCAGTTCCGCACATCGTCGCCGCGAGCGGTATGGTCGAGTGGTCCACTTCTAAGCGCCACGGCAAGCGCGGCGTCGGCGGCCGGAAGTCCATTGACGAGGAGGCAGCGCTATACCCAGTCGTGGTCGAGATGGCGCTGGTTTATTTGTTGCCGGCTACATATGCGAAAGCGAAGCGACCGCCGTCGAAATCGGGCGACTCCACTGTGGCGAGACGCAAAGCGCCGGCGAAGCGCGACACCCTCTCAACCCTCGCGGACTTCGTGCAAGCGCGCCCGATCATGGTCGCTAATCTGAGCATATTGCGAGAAGTCCAGATGCCTTCGTCGATGTCGGACATTTTCAGGACGGTGTCGGAATTCGCTTCTCGCGCAGTTGCCGCCGCACCGGCGGGCGTCGGTTTGAAAGGTGGGCGCCTCTACGAAGTGATCTACAAGCCGGAAATCGCGAAGAAGCTAAGCGAAGGCAGCCTGACCATGCAAAAGGCGATCGGCGGAGGCCACCGCGCCGCGGCTGTCGACCCTCTCGGTGTAATCAGGGGGAATGGCCGGTTGATTGAGGTTTCAAAGAGAGCTAAAAATCTTGCGACGATGGGCGCTTTCGCGTTTCACGCGGCATCTTTCGTGGTCAGCCAGGAGCACATGGCGCAAATCACCAAACAGCTCAAAGCGTTGACGAGCAAAGTTGACGCCATCCATGGCGAACATCAATCGGAGCGAATTGCGCAACTGGCGGCTCGGATCCGGCAAATGCACGTTGAAACCCAACTTTTGGAAAAAGGCCTCCTCAGCGAGGAAAGGCAATCTCGCGTCATTGACTCTCTGCGAAAAACCGACGAGCTCTTCGACCAATACTCGAGTTGGATTGAACTCGAACTTGCCAAAATCGTGCAGAGGCTGCGCAACGAACGCTTTGCCGAGAGCGGCATAGTTTTTCCAAAGACGGCCGCAATCGCCGAGAAATTTGACTCGATCATCGCGGAGATCGTCACGTTGCGCAGTCTTGAAATCGCCGCACTGAATATGTTGGGGTGCGCGGCGCAGTTGAGCGCTGCGTTAACGATTGACGATGACTATTCTAAGCCCAGGTTGGATTGGTTGCGGGAGCGTTTATGCCGACGCCCCGTGGACCTATACCAACTTGTCCGCGAACGAGCCGAGCGAGATTTCCACCATTACTTTGCGTCGGCCGCCACGATTAAGCGGTATCGCGATGCGGTTATTTCGAGGGTGCTCGCCATTGAAAATTCGCACTTAGCCGAACGCCAATTCGTTCGAGATGCTTTGGACCGGTTCGAAGAGGCTGAAGCCCGCAAGCGCGATGGCCCGACAGATGCCCGCTTGCTTGTTGAGGTAGACGAGAACGGCCACATCGCCCGCTTTTACCATGCAGATGCCACGCTGGCCATGGAGAGGGCAGTATCGCACCAGGCCGCACCGTCCAAGCGCGGCCGGCGAAAATTGGCAGGCGCGGTCGATGTCGATTTCGCCGACAAAGTCGCCACCCGTTATCCGCGATCGCGCTGACGCGAAGATGACCGAGCGTGGCGACCTCGGGGCGGGCGCGGCTGGATCGTCGTGTTCGGATCGGCCGCATCCACGGCTGAACGACCTGAAGGCTCGGCACCTCAGCGCGCATACGCCCCGACCAGCTCACGAATTGCCTCACCGGAAGACTTCAGAATCCGAATGCTGTGCTCCTGCCCAATAGACGGGGCATGTCGGTCGGATTTCAGGTTGAGGTGAACTGCACGTTGCCGAACGCTGGAATCAAGCACCGCACCGACTCATCCACCTGGAACGCGTTGACGATAGGTTTTCGCTTTCTCGCGTCCCTTTTATTCCAGTAGACCTTGCCCGTGATCAGCTTTGCCTCATGTCCGACGATCGGCGCAATCTGGTGTTCGGAGATGCCCTGCTCGTGATCAAGTAGGAAGGTGATGAATCCGTGCCGGAATGAATGAAAGACAGTCTCTTGTTTTGCAGTCACGCCCGCGCGCCGTCGGTAACGTCCGAACCATTTCGACGCTTCATGGCTAGTCGTCGGTTCTAGCGTCAATTCTGGGAAGAGTCGTGTTTCGCCTTTTTGCCTTAGATTCTCAACGTAGCTAAGCAAGCCCAGTGTTACGAGCTGGCTATGAATCGGCACGAGACGTCGGGCGTTGTCATTTTTGAGGCTCTGCTCAGGACGCTCATCGTTGATTGCAATGCAATCGATGCCGTCTACGGACACGAAATCATCCAAGGCGATTTGGCATAACTCGCCAAGACGCGCAGCTGTGAAGAGGCCCAGTGGCATCAGCCAGTATTCGTGAGGGAATCGGAATCGACGCGTGGTGAATTCCGATGTTGAGAACAGCATTGCCAGCTCATCGTTTGTGAAAGGACGGCGCTCATAAGTCGCCTGCTTCTTCCCGGCAGCGAACTCTTCCGCAGGATTAAACGTGATCTGGAAACGCTCCGCCTTGCAACACCATCTGAACAGGCTACTGATGCGGGACATGCACTCACCGGTCGTGCGAGGGGCCATCGGGGGCAGCCCCAAACCCGCCACCTCTTCCAAGCTTTTCCCCTCCTTGGCCCGCATTTTCGTCAAATTTGCAGGGAGACGTTTGAGCAACCCGACGAAGGCGATCATGTCTTCAGAACTGAAACGATTGAGTGGCCGATCCCCGAAATGCTCCTTCAGCAGCGCAAAACTGGCACGATTGGCTCGCTCCGTGTGCAGCGTCCACGCGTCCTTCGCCTGTTTCGCGCGGATGTATGCTTCGATCGCCTCTGACAGACTCGGGGCCGCGGTCGGCGCGATGATTGGAGACAGGGCGACCGCACCTGCCGCTCTCACCGCAGTCGGCAAGCCACTGGTGGGACGCTGCGGCAAAAGAAGCGCCTCTGTTCGTGCTGGCCCAATGCTTCCGCTCGCAAGCGAGGCGGTTTCAAGCCTTGCTGGCAGATCGCGAACAAGATCCGACAGGCGAGCGGGATCGGCGCAGCGCAGCTCGCAGAAGATCTGTTGAAGCGACGCCTTGAGCGTCTGTGCGGTGAGGCTCGCCTCCCGGACACTGGAGGTGCCGAGACTACGCCAGCATTCCCGGACCCCGAAGAGCGGTCTCAAGTCTTCGGGAATTGCTAGCCGAAAATACAACACGCCGTAGCGGTTGCGGTGCAGGTGTGCGGGGAGCTTAAATGCCATCGCCGGTTTGCCTTGAGTGACACTGTTGCGTGACACCAAGCCAGAACCGGCGACGATTTTGGCAAAACCCCTTTGCCAATCAATGAGTTACAAACTTTTGGTGGAGAGGAGGAGGATCGAACTCCCGACCTTCGCATTGCGAACGCGACGCTCTCCCAGCTGAGCTACCCCCCCAACGTGCAAATTATTCTAGCACAGGCATTTTCCGTTTTGCCAAGCCGCCAGCCCAGCAAAAACTCACTTCGAAGGCGCCCCAGCAAGCACCCAATCGACCACCGCGCGAATGTCCGCATCGCTCATCGACTGATGCGCGGGCATCGGAATCATGCCCCACACACCCGAGCCGCCGTCCTTCACCTTGCGCGCCAACTTTGCAGGAGCCTGCGCGTCGCCTTTGTATCTGGCGGCGATCTGCTGGAACGACGGACCGACCAGTTTGCGATCCACCGCGTGGCATCCCATGCAGGCATTGGCGTTAGCGATCCGCTGACCGCTCGGCATATCGGCCGCGTAGGCCGTCGATACAAACAAGCTCGCCGCCCCGAACATCAAAGAAGCGACAACAACGCCAACAACCCCGAGCTTCATTGCGGCGCCTTCGGATTGCCCGGATGCACCGCGTTCGAGTTCGTGACCGGCGCCGGCGCCTGCTGCTCGAGCGGCCTCGCGCTGACTGATGAGTCAGGGATCGTCCCAACCGTCGCCGCGCCAGCGTCCGGCTGCGACGCGGCAACAGGCGCTGTCGCCGCAGCCGCATTTGCCGCCGCGGCCTCTTGCGGCTGGATGTACTGGAAGACCTTCACGACCTGCGTAACGCCCGGCACCCGGCTCGCGACGTCCGCGCCGCGATTGCCTTCGTCCATCGTGACGAGGCCCATCAGATACACGGAGCCGCGCTCGGCGACGACCTTGAAATCGTTCGCCGAGATATCCTTCTCGGCGATCAGCGCGGTCTTCACGCGCGTCTCGAGATACGTGTCGTTCGTGCGCGAGGAGAATGAACTCGCCGGCATGATCGTGAGTTCGTTGACGATCGTATTCACGTTGTTCAAACCACGCACGATACTCTCGGCGCGCTGCTTGGACGCATCCCCTGCCACTTCGCCGGTCAGCAGCACGCGGCGGTTGAATACCGTCACGTTGACGTGCGCCGAATCCGGCAAATTCTGACTGATCTGCGAAAGCGCCTTCACCTGGATTTCGCGGTCCTCGGTCTGCGCGCCGATTGTGCGCCGGTCGGTCGCCATCAACGCGCCGCCGCCCGCCGCGCCCGCAACGGCGAGAAAACAACCCTGCAACGTCGCGGACAACCCCGCCGCAAACCCAATCACCAGCACGGTTCTCACCAGTGTCTTCTTGACGCGGAATACGCTCATCAACTAGCTCTCCTTCGGATCAATCTCAGTCTTCGCCCAGCAACATGGCATCGATGCCGTCGCATAGACAATGGATGGTCAGCAAATGCACTTCCTGGATGCGCGCGGTGCGATCTGACGGCACGCACACGTGGATGTCGGTATCGCTCAATACTTCCTGCATGCGTCCGCCGCCCTTTCCACTCAACGCGACAACAATCATCTCGCGCTCGTGCGCGGCTTCGATCGCGGCAATCACATTCGCGGAATTGCCCGACGCGCTGATCGCGAGCAGGACATCGCCCGGCTGACCCAACGCCCACACCTGCTTCGAGTAAATCTGCTCGAACGAATAATCGTTAGCGATGGCGGTGAGCACCGACGTATCGGTACTAAGTGCGACGGCCGGCAAGCCAGGCCGCTCGCGTTCAAAGCGGCCAATCAGTTCAGCGGCAAAATGCTGCGCGTCCGCTGCGGAGCCGCCATTGCCGCACGCAAGAATACGGTTGCCATTGGCAAGCGCGGCAAACATCGTGTCGATTGCTGCGGCAATCGGCATCGACAAGGTTTCCAAAGCTTCGAGTTTGACTGCCGCGCTATCGCGGAAGTGTTGTTGAATGCGTTCGACTGACATCGAGTCTCTATCTTCTACCGCGAATAAGCCGCGACATGCGGCCGTGTTCTGAAGTTGTATGAATGAAGTCTTGCTGCAAGCAATAGCGCTCCACCGACCTTTGAGCGCAACGAACCGTGTGCGTTTCGACACCTCGCAAAATGCGCTGTGAAGCACGCTGAAATCTCACCATTTCGCCCCGTAGCTCGCACGCGAGCGCAAGTTTATCGCACTAACCCATGTTCTCCGCGCAATTGAGTCACACTTCGTCCGCGCGGAAAGCATCGCGTAACCAGACGAGGCGCCCCGCTTCGAACGCAATCACGTCAAAGCGGCAAGCAGGCTGATCCCGCGAATCCGAACGCTGAGTCGCAAGATAGTGCTGCGCGGCGCGTACGATTCGTTGCCGCTTCTGCCAACCGATGCTCGCAGCCGCGCCGCCATACTTGCGTTGCGCGCGCGCACGAAGTTCGACGAATACAAGCGCGCCGTCGCGCTCGCGCATCACGAGATCGATTTCCCCGCCGCGGCAAGACACATTGCGCGCCACGAACCGCAAACGCTGACGCTGCAAAAACTCCTGCGCACGCGCCTCGAACGCCGCGCCGACGAGTTTGGACCCCGC
>Ga0256909_1000447_pt1 | contig 14603 bp, 8 predicted proteins | sample MC6MC0762MT_FD_190203 | JGI IMG/M metagenome (GOLD analysis project Ga0256909, IMG submission 190203) | Metatranscriptome of enriched soil aggregate microbial communities from Iowa State University, Ames, United States - MC6-MC0762-MT... | ecosystem: Environmental > Terrestrial > Soil >...
AGTGGGTCGAATGCGCCGCGCCCGGCCGCCGCGCCTCCGCCGCCGGCACCGGCGCAACAGGCAGGGGGAGGAGGCGGAGGTGGAGGCGGCCATGGCAACGGCGGCCGAGCGGGCGAGGGAGGAGTTCCGAGTCACCGGTCGAGCGGGATGACAGAGCACTAAATGGCGTTCGAGCGCCTCGGCGATCTGCAAGAAGCACGTACAGCGTACCTGGCAGGGACCTCGGTGCACGCGGATTCGCTTTCGCGCAGTTGACACAAGCCTGCGGGAGCGCGCGCCTCGCTGAGTCAGTGACTCACTGACTCACTGACTCAGCGACTACGGCCACGATGGCTGCGCCCCGTTACCCGCGTTACAGCGGGACGCGAAGCGTGCTCACCACAATTAGCCGATATGACTTCGCTGCGCGGCGTACAACTCCCGGAATGTGCGCCCCACCGGTGCAGGCATGTCACGGGTGTCGGTCCAGCCGGCGCCGGCTAACGGCAACTTGGCGATCGACCGATTGCTTCCGCCGAGGCGCTCCAGCACGCGCACGGCGAGCTTCGTGACAAGCGCATACATCCCCGGATGCAGCGCCATAAAGCCCCACACAGCCAAGCCGGCGCGTTCCTTCCACGGACGCAGTCGCCGCTCCACCTGCTTCTCGCGCAGCTTTCGCAACAGATCGGACAAAGGAATCCCAACCGGGCACACGCTGTTGCACTCACCACATAACGTGGCGGCCTGCGGCAGATCCAGCGCCTTGTCGAGGCCGACGTAGCTCGGTGTCAGCACCGAGCCCATAGGTCCGGGATACACCCAGCCATACGCATGTCCGCCCACCTTCTGATACACGGGACAATGGTTCATGCACGCACCGCAGCGAATGCAGCGAAGCATCTCCTGAAAATCGCCGCCGATCAGCCCCGTCCGCCCGCCATCGACGAGCACTACATACACGTGCTCCGGCCCGTCCTGATCGCCCTCGCCTCGCGGTCCGGTCAGGAGCGAAAAGTAATTCGACGTGGTCTGGCCGGTCGCCGAGCGCGGCAGCAGACGCATGGCCGTGGCGAGGTCTTCGAGCGTAGGCAATACCTTTTCGATGCCGGTGACTGCCACATGCACGCGCGGCATGACGGTGCACATGCCTTCGTTACCCTCGTTCGTGACGAGCACGACCGAGCCGGTTTCCGCGATCACGAAATTGCCGCCGGTCACGCCCATGTCCGCGCTCATGAAATGCGGACGCAGCACCTGCCGTGCTTCGAGCGTCATGTCGGGAATTTCGGTGAGGCGCGGCCGGCCATGTGTTTTGGCGAAGAGGTCGGCGATCTCGTCTTTATCCTTATGCACGACCGGCGCGATGATGTGACTCGGTGGCTCATTGCCGTTGATCTGCAGAATGTATTCGCCGAGATCGGTTTCAATGGACTGGACGCCCATTTGACCGAGCACTTCGTTCAGGCGCATTTCTTCGGTGACCATCGACTTCGTCTTGATCACCTTCTTCACATCGTGCCGGCGAGCAATGTCGCCGACGAGCCTCGCCGCCTCCTGAGTGGTCTCCGCGAAAAGCACCGTGACGCCGCGCCGGTTCGCCTCGCGCTCGAAGGTCTCCAGCCACACGTCGAGGTTTTCGAGCGCGCGGTTGCGACGTTCCTTGAGCGCCGCGCGCGTGGCGGCGAAGTCGATTGCCGTCATCGCGACAGCGCGGGCGGAAACGAACTTGGTGGACAGCTTGGTCAGGTTCTGCTGCAACCGCTGGTCCGCGAGTTTCTGACCGGCGCGCGCCTTGAACTGCATGGACTGGATTTGCATGGCGATCCCCTTAAACGTCCCCAGCCAGCACTTGCGCGATGTGCAGCACGCGCGTCGCGGTATCGCCGGTACGCCTTAAACGCCCTTCAATATTGAGCATGCAGCCCAGGTCGCCTAGCACGACCGTGCCTGCACCGCTGTCGCGGATATTCGCGCATTTTTCGTCGACGATTGCCGTGGAAATGTTGCCGTACTTGACCGCAAACGTGCCGCCGAAGCCGCAGCAGTGCTCGCAGCCCTTCATTTCCGTCACCGCCACGCCCACTTGTGCGAGGAGCTCGCGCGGCTGCGCCTTGACGCCAAGCTCGCGCAGCCCGGAGCACGAGTCGTGATAAGTAACCGGCCCTCCGAACTCGCCCGGCTGCAATTGCACGTGGGCGACATTCACGAGGAAATCGGTGAGTTCGAAGACCTTGGCGCGCAGCCGACCGAAGCGGTTCATCAGTTCGGGATCGTCGGCGAAGAGGTCGCCGTAATGCGTGCGGATCATGCCGCCACACGAGCCCGAGGGCACCACCACATAATCGAACTGTTCAAACTCCCGCAAGGTCTTTTCGGCGAGATCGCGGGCGATACGGCGCTCGCCCGAGTTGTACGCGGGCTGCCCGCAGCATGTCTGCGCCGGTGGGACTACGACATCAAAACCGGCGCCCTCGATCAGCTTGATGACCGAAAAACCGATTTCGGGCCGCATCAGGTCGATGAGGCAGGTGACGAACAATCCGACTCGCATGAGCCCTCCTCCGGGAAAACGTCCCTGATTATCCGCTGTTTGGCGGACAATACCAACGCTCGGAAGGTGTAAGACGAAGGCCTCGCCGAATTCGAAGAGGTCTTCCAAGTGCGTTCGCTTTTTTCACGATACGAGATACAATCAATTTCCGCTGTTTGACGCGTCAACTGATTCTTCTTATGAGCGACACGAACCCGGATCCCAAAACTTCGATCCAGGTGATCGAACGCATGATGCGCCTGCTCGACGCACTCGCCGCGCATAGCGACCCGGTCAGCCTGAAAGAACTCGCCATCCGCACGCAGCTGCATCCGTCCACCGCGCATCGCATCCTGAACGACATGGTGATGTGCCGGCTGGTCGATCGGTCCGATCCCGGCACTTACCGGCTCGGCATGCGCCTGCTCGAACTCGGCAACCTGGTGAAAGCGCGCCTGTCGGTGCGCGACGCGGCGCTCACGCCGATGCGCGAACTGCATCGCGAGACCGGCCAGACGGTGAACCTGTCGGTGCGTCAGGGCGACGAGATCGTCTACATCGAACGCGCGTATTCGGAGCGTTCGGGTATGCAGGTGGTGCGGGCCATTGGCGGGCGCGCGCCGCTGCATCTCACCTCGGTGGGCAAACTTTTTCTCGCCGCCGACGAATCGACGCGCGTGCGCGCCTACGCGACACGCACGGGCCTGTCCGGTCACACGCAGAACAGCATCACCGATCTCGCCAAGCTGGAGCGCGAACTGTCGCACGTACGCCAGCAGGCTTGCGCGCGCGATAACGAAGAACTCGAACTCGGCGTGCGCTGCATCGCCGCGGGTATCTACGACGATACGGGCAAGCTGGTCGCTGGCTTGTCGTTGTCCGCGCCGGCCGATCGCCTGCAGGATTCCTGGCTCGGCCAACTCAGCCAGACCGCTCTCGTGATTTCCGAGGCGCTCGGGTATCGGCCGCAAGCTTCCCAAGGTCATAACCACCATCCGGGCTCGCACGCGTAACGCGAAAACCGTCCGTCGAATGAAAAAAGCCCCGCAGAAGTGCGGGGCTTTTTAGCTTGAGGCGGCTGGCCGGCAAGCCGGCCGTGCGAACAGCTCAGGTGCCGGGACCGCTGGCGTCGGCGCTCGTGATACGCGCCTGGTCTCCGCCGTTGTCGAGCCACGTGCGCAGCCGCGTCGCATCGGCGAAACGCGAATACTTGCCCGACGAATCGAGCAGCACCAGTACCATCGGACGGCCATGAATGTTGGCTTGCATCACGAGGCATTCGCCTGCTTCGTTGATGAAACCCGTCTTCTGTAGACCGATGTCCCAGGTCGGGTTACGCACGAGTGCGTTAGTGCTGTTGTAGGCCAGCGTGCGCTTGCCGGTGTAGACCTCATAACTGTGATCCGTTGAGAACCTGCGGATCAGCGGATATTGATATGCCGCGTTGACCATCTTCACGAGATCGCGCGCGCTCGACACGTTCTGGCTCGTCAAACCCGTCGGATTCTCGAAGTGCGTGTCGGTCATGCCGAGTTGCCGCGCCTTTGCGTTCATGGCCGCGAGAAACGCTGGGCGGCCACCGGGGAAGTAACGCGAAAGCGCTGCAGCCGCGCGGTTTTCCGACGCCATCAGCGCAATGTGCAGCATGTCTTCACGCGAGAGCACCGAGCCCACGGACAGGCGCGAGCCAGTGTTCTTCTCGTAATCGCGGTCTTCGTCTGTGACTTCGAGCTGATCGGTCATCGGTTCTTTCGAATCGAGCACGACCATGGCCGTCATCAGCTTGGTGATGGACGCGATCGGCACCACGGCGCGCGAATTCTTGTCAAAGAGCGGCTCGCCCGTGTTCTGATCGACCACGTACGCGACGCTCGAGCGCAGCATCAGCGCGTCCGGCGTTTCGTGCAGCCCGAATGCCTGGCCAACGGTAGGCTGCCGCGGCTCATATGCGACGCGCCGCACTACGGAGCGATGACGTCCGTTCGACGTATAAGTCACACGCTTGCGCTTGACGCTCGCGCGGGGCGCGTCGTCGTCGACGGCTGCGGTCTTCGCCACCGCGGCTTTGCCGGCTTTAGCCGACTTGCTGGACACCTTGGCGGTGGCAGCCGGCTTGGTCGCGGCTTTTGCGTGTTTCGAGGTTTTTGCAGATGCAGCTGGCGTAGCGGCAAAAGTGCTCACCGGGGCGCCAAGCGCGGCCGCGAGGACCATGGAGGCGGCCACCGACAGCGCGGTGCTGCGCGCCGCGCCGTGGATCACTTTTAGCGACGAAAACATGTCGGTTTTCATGGGTGTTCTATGAGGAGCGGCGAGAGATTTCCGCAAGTGTAGTAAAACAACGAAAATTTAGCAATTTGAAGCACTTATGGGCGCTCCTTAAACCGGCTTGTAAGCTCCGATCGCAAAAATACAAATAAGTGCCGCGCCTCGATCGAAAAAAACGATCGGGACGCCGAGCCCCGCCATCGCCGTTCCGCTCAAAAAGGGCGTGATCCTTGAAGCATAACGGCAATTTCGAGACAACCTTGATGAGGGGAAACACGAGCGCCGCGCAACCAGCGCCGCAACGCCTCGCGCGACGCTTTGAATGCGAGGCGCCTGCGCGATGTTAAGTGTCCGCTGCAAATCGAAAGACGCGCATTCGACCAGCATCAACGATTAACGTTCCGTGACACTTTATGGTTTACATCGATTCGCTTGCGCGGCGATATTTTGTTAAATGACAACCCTGCGCTCCACCCGCTTTGCGACGCACAACTATCACGTAAAAGCGGGCATTTTCCGGAACTAATTACCGAAAAATCGCCGCACCAGCTCAGTGCAACGGTCAATTCGACCGCGTCACGCGCCTGTCATGCCCATCGCATAAGCTATTGTTTTCTAAGTGGTTTCTTAAAATTGTGCAATGCACAAAAACCGCTTGACATTCGCTGACGGCATCTTAAAATAGGATCCATTGCTGCGATGCACAATTCATCGCGGTCCGGGCAGACGAATCTGCGTCTCGCCACCACCCAATGCGGTCTGCAAAGATGGGCCGCGATCCAGGAGCGTAAACCATGACTTTGCTGACCCCCGAGCAATTCGCTGCAGCCCAGAAAGCTAATTTCGAAACGCTGTTCGGCCTGACGACCAAGGCATTCGAAGGCGTCGAAAAGCTGGTTGAACTGAACCTGCAAGTCGTGAAATCGACGCTCGCGGAAAGCCAGGAAAATGCCCAGCGCGCGCTGTCCGTCAAAGACGCGCAAGAACTGCTGGCACTGCAAGCAAGCCTCGCACAGCCGGTCGCTGAAAAGGCGCTGTCGTATGGCCGTCACGTGTACGAAATCGTCTCGGCAACGCAAGGCGAGTTCGCCCGCGTAGCCGAAGCGCAATTCGAAGAGCAGAACCGCAAGGTTCAGTCGCTCGTCGAAAACGTCGCGCGCAATGCACCGGCCGGTTCGGAAACCGCCGTCGCCGTGATCAAGTCGGCCATCACCGCCGCCAACACCACGTACGAAACGGTTCACAAGGCCACGAAGCAGGCTGTCGAAATCGCCGAAAGCAACTTCAACGCAGCCGCTACGGCCGCGTCGAAGGCAGCTTCGCAAGCCGCAGCGCAAGCATCGCGCTCGGCCAAGAAGCCGGTCTAACGTTCAGGCCTCGCTCCTCGGGCTTGCCCGGAGCGTGACTTGAAGGCGTTATTTGCGCCGGCCCAGCTCACCGCTGCGCCGGCGCTTCTGCAAGCAACAGCGTCGTGCCGTTGCCGCTCACACGGTTTCAATTGGCCGAACGCTCCGATACGTTGATTGACGTATCGTTTGCCCGGCGAAGCGCCGGGATTTTTTTGCGCGGCGTCAGCACCCCGCTGGGGTGCGATCCGGCAGCAAACCTATCCCGCTCGCTGTCCCAAATGAAAACGGCGCGCCCCGCAAAGGGCGCGCCGTTTTTTCGTCAGCACGATCCGCACGAATGCGGATGTGCCGTGCGCATTACTTCTTTTTCTGCGGCGGCAAGTCCGTACACACGCCTTCGTAGAGTTCGGCGGCCATGCCGATCGATTCGCCGAGCGTGGGATGCGGGTGAATCGTCTTGCCAATGTCGGTGGCATCCGCGCCCATTTCGATCGCGAGACACACCTCGCTGATCAGGTCGCCCGCATTCAGACCGACAATTCCGCCGCCGATCACGCGATGCGTTTCCTCGTCGAATAGGAGCTTCGTGAAGCCCTCGTCCCGACCGTTGGCAATCGCGCGGCCCGAAGCGGCCCACGGGAATAGTGCCTTGCCGTACTTGACGCCTTCGGCCTTCAACTGGTCTTCCGTCTTGCCGGCCCACGCGACTTCCGGGTCGGTGTAAGCCACCGAAGGAATCTGCAGCGCGTCGAAGTACGCCTTCTCGCCATGAGCCGCTTCGGCAGCAACGTGGCCTTCGTGCACGGCTTTATGCGCGAGCATCGGCTGGCCGACGATATCGCCAATCGCGAAGATGTGCGGCACGTTCGTGCGCATCTGCTTGTCGACGTCGATGAAACCGCGGTCCGTCACCGTCACGCCCGCCTTGTCCGCGCCGATCTTCTTGCCATTCGGCGAGCGGCCGACTGCCACCAGCACCAGGTCGTAGCGCTGGGCCTCGGCCGGAGCCTTCTCGCCTTCGAACGACACGTAGATGCCGTCGTCTTTGGCCTCTGCGGCGGTGGTTTTGGTCTTCAGCATGACGTTCGCGAAACGCTTGCTGTTGTACTTCTCCCAGACCTTGACGAGATCGCGGTCGGCGCCTGCCATCAGGCCGTCGAGCATTTCGACGACGTCGATCTTCGCGCCGAGCGTGGCGTACACCGTCGCCATTTCCAGGCCGATGATGCCGCCGCCGATCACCAGCATCCGCTGCGGAATCTGGCGCAGTTCGAGCGCGCCGGTCGAATCCACCACGCGCGGATCTTCCGGAATAAACGGCAGCTTCACCGCTTCCGAGCCCGCAGCGATGATCGCCTGCTTGAACTTCACGACCTTCTTGCCGCCTTCGGTCTGCACTTCCATGTGATTCGGATCGACAAAAGAGCCGGTCCCGGTCACGACTTCGACCTTGCGCATCTTGGCCATGCCAGCGAGGCCGCCCGTCAACTTTTTGACGACGCCCGACTTGAAGTCGCGCAGCTTGTCCAGATCGATCTGCGGCTTTGCGAACGTGATGCCATGAGCGCCGAGCGCTTCGGCTTCGTCGATCACGAGCGCGGTGTGCAGCAGCGCTTTGGACGGAATACAGCCGACGTTCAGACAGACGCCGCCAAGCGTTGCGTAACGCTCGACCAGCACTGTCTTCATGCCGAGGTCGGCCGACCGGAACGCCGCGGAATAGCCGCCAGGGCCCGAGCCGAGCACGAGCATGTCGCATTCGATGTCCGCGCTGCCGGAGAAGCTACCGGCTTGCGGCGCGGGCGCGGCGGCTTGAGGCTTCGCCGCGTCGGCCTGAGGTTTCGCTTCAGCCGGCGCTTTCTCGGGTTCCTTGGCCGGAGCCTTGGGCGCATCTTTCGCGGGCGCCGCGTCCGCCGACGTTTCGACGAGCGCGATGATCGTGCCTTGCGAAACTTTGTCGCCGGCCTTGACGCGGACTTCCTTGACGGTACCGGCTGTGTCGCTCGGCACTTCAATGGAAGCCTTGTCGGACTCGAGCGTCATCAGCGCCTGTTCGTTCTCGATGACGTCGCCAGGTTTGATGTTGACTTCGATGACATCGACGTCTTTGAAGTCACCGATATCCGGCACTTTTACTTCGACGAGACTCATAGTGTCCCCTTCTCTTATTGACTGTGATGAACGAGGAACCTGCACCGTCAGGCGAAAACGCGCCATTCGTCTGGCTGCTTTTCTCTGGAATACGGAGGAAAGCAGGCGCCGCCCTGCACAAGGGCGACGCTAAATTCACCGACGAGAGAGCAGGTTCTACAGGGAGACGCGGATCAAAGAAAAAACCAGCGCCCCGCGCAACATCACAATCAAAGAATCACACGCCGGAAATCGGCAAGAAGCGCCCCAAGATACGCATTGAAGCGCGCAGCTTCGGCCCCATCGATCACGCGGTGGTCGTAAGACAGCGACAGCGGCAGCATCAGCTTAGGTACGAACTGCTTGCCGTCCCACACCGGCTTCATCGCGCCACGCGACAAGCCGAGAATCGCGACTTCGGGTGCATTGATGATCGGCGTGAAGTTCGTGCCGCCAATACCGCCCAGCGACGAGATCGAGAAGCATCCGCCTTGCATCTGGTCCGGCTTCAGCTTGCCTTCGCGCGCCGCCTTCGACAGGTCGGTCATTTCCTTTGCGATTTCGACGAGACCCTTCTTGTCCGCGTCGCGAATCACCGGAACCACGAGACCGTTCGGCGTGTCGGCAGCAAAACCCACGTGGTAATACTGCTTGAACACGAGGTTGTCGCCGTCGAGGCTCGCGTTGAACGTCGGGAATTTCTTCAGGGCCGACACGACGGCCTTGATCACGAACGCCAGCATCGTGATCTTCACGCCGGCCTTTTCGTTTTCCTTGTTCAACTGCACGCGCAGCGCTTCCAGTTCGGTGATGTCCGCTTCGTCGTTGTTCGTGACGTGCGGAATCATGACCCAGTTGCGATGCAGGTTCGCACCGGAAATCTTCTTGATGCGCGAGAGCGGCTTCGGGTCGACCGGACCGAACTTCGTGAAGTCGACCTTCGGCCACGGCAGCAGATTCAGCTCGCCGCCGCCGCCGGCAGCCGCGGGCGCGACTGCACCGGCCGGCGCTGCGCGCTGGCCCGTCATGACGCCCTTGATGAACGCGGTCACGTCAGCTTGCGTAATGCGGCCTTTCGGACCCGTGCCCTGCACCTGCGTCACATCCACGCCGAGTTCGCGCGCGAACTTGCGCACCGACGGCGAAGCGTGGCTCGGATGCCGTGCGCCGCCCTCGCCGGCCGGAATCACCGGCGCTTGTGCGAGTGCGGACGGCGAAGCCGGAGCGGGCGACGGCGTAACCGGCGCGTCCGACGGCTTTTCGGTTTGCTGCTTCGGTGCTGCTGCGGGTGCCGGAGCGGGTGCCGCGGCGGCGCCTTCGGCTTCCACCACGACAATGACCGAGCCTTCGGAGACGGTATCGCCGACCTTGACCTTCACTTCCTTGACGACGCCGGCGGCCGAGCTGGGCACGTCCATCGTCGCCTTGTCGGATTCGAGCGTGACGAGCGACTGCTCTTTCTCGACGCGATCGCCGACCTTCACCGCGACTTCGATCACGGGAATGTCTTTGTAGTCGCCGATATCGGGCACCTTGACATCCTGCAGGCCGCCGCCAGTTGCTGCGGGAGCCGCGGCCGGTGCAGGTGCGGGCGCAGGAGCAGCAGCGGGGGCAGCAGCAGGGGCAGGAGCGGCAGCGGGCGCCGGAGCAGCCGCGCCGCCTTCGGCGCCGTCCAGCACGACGATCAGCGAACCTTCCGACACGTTGTCGCCGACCTTGACCTTCACTTCCTTGACGACGCCGGCGGCCGAACTCGGCACGTCCATGGTCGCCTTGTCGGACTCCAGCGTGACGAGCGATTGCTCTTTTTCGACGGTATCACCCGCCTTGACCAGCACCTCGATCACAGGAATGTCCTTGTAATCGCCGATGTCCGGCACCTTGACTTCGATCGCTTGACTCATTGTTAGTGTCTCCTGGGCCGCGCACGCACCTGCCCCTGACGATCAGGAACAGGCGCGCACGCCGTGGCACACGGGGAATGATGCCTTAGACGGTCATCGGGTTGGGTTTGGCGGGATCAAGGTTGTATTTCTTGAGCGCCTCGGCGACGACCTTACGTTCGATCGTGCCCTCGTCTGCCAGTGCGTTCAACGCGGCCACCGTGACCCAGTAGCGGTCGACTTCGAAGAAGTGGCGCAGCTTTTCGCGCGTGTCCGAACGGCCGTAACCGTCCGTGCCCAGCACGACAAAACGTTGCGGCACGAATGCGCGAATCTGCTCGGTCAGCGCGCGCACGTAGTCGGTGGAGGCAATCACCGGACCAGGCGCGTCCTTCAGGAGCTTCTCGACGTGCGAGACTTTCCTCTCTTCGGTCGGATGCAGCAGGTTCCAGCGCTGCACTTCGTGGCCTTCGCGCGCGAGTTCGGTGAAGCTCGGCACGCTCCACAGATCGGCGGCGACGCCCCAGTCGTTCTTCAGCAGGTCGGCGGCGGCGATCACTTCGTTGAAGATCGTGCCCGCGCCCATCAGCTGCACGCGCGGCGCGCTCTTGTCGAACCCGCTGTCGGCTTCGGCCTTGCGGAACGCGTACATGCCCTTGATGATGTCAGCCGCTACGCTCTCGCCCTGCGGGATCGCCGGGTGCTCGTAGTTCTCGTTCATCACCGTGATGTAGTAATACACGTCTTCCTGATCAGCGACCATGCGGCGCAGGCCGTCCTGCATGATGACCGCCAGTTCGTAACCGAACGTCGGGTCGTAGCTGATGCAGTTCGGCACCGAAGCGGCCCACAGCAGCGAGTGGCCGTCTTCGTGTTGCAGACCTTCGCCGTTCAACGTCGTGCGGCCCGCGGTTCCGCCCAGCAGGAAGCCGCGCGAGCGCATGTCGCCAGCGGCCCATGCGAGATCGCCGATGCGCTGGAAGCCGAACATCGAATAGAAGATGTAGAACGGGATCATGATCTCGCCGTGCGTCGAGTACGACGTCGCGGCTGCGATCCAGTCCGACATGCCGCCGGCTTCGTTGATACCTTCCTGCAGAATCTGACCGGTTTCCGACTCGCGGTAGAACATCAGCTGGTCGGAATCTTCCGGAATGTACTTCTGGCCATCCTGATTCCAGATACCGATCTGACGGAACAGACCTTCCATACCGAACGTACGCGACTCGTCGGGCACGATCGGCACGATGCGTTTGCCGAGCGCCTTGTCCTTGAGCAGGATGTTGAGAATGCGCACGAACGCCATCGTCGTGGAAATCTCGCGGCCTTCGCCCGTGCCCTTCAGCAGCGGCTCGAATGCCGACAGGTCCGGCACCGGCAGCGATTCGGCCTTCTGACGGCGCGCCGGCAGATAACCGCCGAGTTCCTGACGGCGGGCACGCATGTACTCGAGTTCCTTCGAACCTTCTTCGAACTTGAGGTACGGAACGTTCACCAGGTCTTCGTCGGCGATCGGCAGACGGAACTGGTCGCGGAATTTCTTCAGTTGCTCCACCTGCATTTTCTTCTGCTGGTGGGTGATGTTCATGGCCTGGCCGGCTTCGCCCATGCCGTAGCCCTTGATCGTCTTGGCAAGAATGACGGTCGGCTGGCCTTTCGTCTGGGTGGCTTCGGAAAACGCCGCGTAAATCTTGTGCGGGTCATGGCCGCCGCGGTTCAGATTCCACACGTCTTCGTCCGACCAGTCGGCGACCAGCGCCTTCAGTTCCGGCGTATTGAAGAAGTGCTCGCGGACGAACGCGCCCGACTCCGACTTGTACGTCTGATATTCGCCGTCCACGACTTCCATCATGCGGCGCATCAGCGCGCCCGACTTGTCGCGCTGGAACAGTGCGTCCCAACGGCTGCCCCACACGACCTTGATGACGTTCCAGCCCGCGCCGCGGAATTCGCTTTCCAGTTCCTGGATGATCTTGCCGTTACCGCGCACCGGACCGTCGAGGCGCTGCAGGTTGCAGTTGATCACGAACACGAGGTTGTCGAGCCGTTCGCGGCCGGCCATGCCGATCGCGCCGAGCGATTCCGGTTCGTCCGTTTCGCCGTCGCCGAGGAAAGCCCACACCTTGCGGCCTTCGGTCTTAGCGATGCCGCGCGCCTGCATGTACTTCATGAAGCGCGCCTGGTAGATCGCCATGATCGGGCCAAGGCCCATCGAAACGGTCGGGAATTGCCAGAAGTCGGGCATCAGCCACGGGTGCGGATACGACGAGATGCCCTCGCCGCCCACTTCCTGGCGGAAGTTGTCGAGCTGTTGTTCGGTCAGACGGCCTAGCAGGAACGCGCGCGAGTACACACCCGGCGACGAGTGGCCCTGCACGAACACGAGATCGCCGCCGTGTTCGGGGGACGGCGCGTGCCAGAAATGGTTGAAGCCGACGTCATACAGCGTGGCGGCCGACGCGAACGACGCGATGTGGCCGCCGACATTGGTGTCCTTGCCGGCGCGCAGCACCATGGCAATGGCGTTCCAGCGCGTGTACGAACGGATGCGGTGTTCGATGTCCTGGTCGCCGGGAATCTTCGCCTGACGCGTGACCGGAATCGTGTTGATGTACGGGGTGTTGGCGGAGAACGGCAGATGTTCGCCATGCACGCGGGCAAACTCGATCTGCTTCTCGATCAGGTAGTGGGCACGGTCGGGGCCAACAGCAGAAATCACGCCATCCAGCGCTTCGAGCCATTCGCCGGTTTCCTGGGGATCGTCGTCTTTCTCAGCGGCGACATATTTCATGACTTCGTCGGGTACAGCGGACATGCTCGTCTCCTAGATATAGAGGAACGCTCTTTGGACAGACGACGCGGACGAAGCACGGCCGCGGCAGCTTCGGCCGATTGTAATAAGGGTCCCGACGTCCACGCAACAAAATTTTCGAATTACGAGATCGGTTCTCATAATGCGGAAAATTGTTGCGGCGCAACCTGATTTGACTGCCTTTTGACGGATACGCGAGCTAGTGTGCGCCGATTAACGGCACTTTCCGTGATTTTTTGCGCCATTTGGGAAGTACGCGCTGCGCTACAATGCCACGCATGTTGACCGAACGGCTTTTCGCTCGCTCGGCGCGCACCGCCGGTTCGCCGACGGATTCGACGCCGTCCTCCCGCTGGCACCATGGACCATGGTGGTCGAATTCCTATTTGCTGACGCCGCTCCTGTCGATCCTGGTTTTCCTGGTCGTCATGAGCCTGATTCTGTGGAGCCTGAACCGGCGCGAGCAGCAGCAACAGGAAGACACGCTCTACCGTAACGTTGCATGGGCCCAGCAGCAGATCCGCCTGTCCATGACGGGCGCGCAAGAACAGATCCAGGCTCTCGCCCGCGACCTCGTGGCGGGCCATGCCGATCCGCAGTCGTTCCAGGTGTCCACCACGGACATCATGCAGGGGCATCCCGAGATCCTCTACATGAACTGGTACACGAGCCAGCAGCAGCCGCGCTGGCCCAGCACGGCGCTGCCGGTATTCGGACAGCGGCTCGCGAAGCCTAACGACACCCAGATGGACGAGGCAGTGAAAGCCGCCTTTACCGAGGCGCGCAGCACGCGCCGCCAGGTCTACTCGCCGCTCATCTACGACGACCTCGGCAACGGCTACATCACGTTGCAAACACCGGTCTATCGCGACCGCGAATTTCTCGGCTCGATTGCCGCCGTGTTTTCGGTCGAAGGCATTCTGAAGCACGACATCCCGCCCGAGCTGTCGGCCAAGTACAAGATTTCGATCATCGACGCGAACAACCGCGAGCTGACCACCACGTCCACGCGCCCGCGCCTGCCGCGCGACATGTTCTACGACTTGCCGCTCGACCCGCCGGGCCAGGGTGTCTCGGTGCGCGTCTATGCGTTCCCGCAAATGACCAATTTCACCAACAACACACTCGTGTGGCTGGTGGCGGGTCTGTCGTGTTTCGTGCTGTGGAGTCTGTGGAGTTTGTGGAAACACACGCGGCAGCGTTTCGAGGCGCAACAGGCGCTTTACGCCGAAGCGTTTTTCCGTCGTGCGATGGAAAATTCCGTGCTGATCGGCATGCGGGTGCTCGACATGCACGGCCGCATCACACACGTGAATCCGGCGTTTTGCCGGATGACCGGCTGGGACGAAAGCGACCTGGTGGGCAAGACCGCACCGTTCGCTTACTGGCCGCGCGACGCTTATCCGGAGATGCAGCGTCAGCTCGACATGACGCTGCGCGGCAAGGCGCCCTCCTCGGGCTTCGAACTGCGTGTGCGCCGCAAAGACGGCTCCACGTTCCACGCGCGCCTCTACGTATCGCCGCTCATCGACAGTTCGGGCCGTCAGACCGGCTGGATGTCGTCGATGACCGACATCACCGAACCCAAGCGCGCGCGTGAAGAACTTGCCGCCGCACACGAGCGCTTCACGACCGTGCTGGAGAGCCTCGAC
>Ga0256909_1000459_pt1 | contig 14359 bp, 1 predicted proteins | sample MC6MC0762MT_FD_190203 | JGI IMG/M metagenome (GOLD analysis project Ga0256909, IMG submission 190203) | Metatranscriptome of enriched soil aggregate microbial communities from Iowa State University, Ames, United States - MC6-MC0762-MT... | ecosystem: Environmental > Terrestrial > Soil >...
CACACCGCAACGCTGACTTCGCGGTGGACACACAGACACGCACGACACCGAACTCGCCGCCGCCGCGCCGTCGCTGCCGTCGCCAGCCGCGAGCGCCGGGCAGAGAACAGAATCCCTGGGAACATCATTGAGCCACTCCCCTCCCCACCCACCCATCAGTCGTTTTTAAGTTCCCCGCCTGCTGGCGTGCAGGCGTGATCTGCTGGTGCCGTCATGCTGGAAGGCGCTATCAGCACCCTTGTGAATACTTTCCTGTCCAAGTATGTGGACAGCCTGGACAGTCAGCAGCTGGGCCTGCACCTGCTGGGCGGCGAGATCCGCCTGGAGAACGTGCGCCTCAAGTCGGCCGCGCTGCAACTCGCAGGATTGCATCTGCCCGTGGAACTAGAATTTGGATTCATAGGCCTACTGCACGTCAAATGGAGCTGGACCGAGCTCCTGAGCAAGCCTCTCCTTGTGGAGGTGCGCGACGTGATGATTGTCCTTCGTGAGAAGAGCGTGTCCGCTGCTCAGAAGGAACTCGAGGAGACCGGCAGCGACGAGCCGCTGGACGCCGCCAAGAAGCACTCGGCCCTGCTGAGCGACAAGGAGTCCAAGCTGGCGTCGGCCGAGCAGTTCAGACTGCAGCCAGAGGTGCAGAAGGAAACTGCACCGGGATTCATGGCCAAGCTCATCAATGCCGTCATCGACAACATTCAAGTGCATGTGCGCAACGTGCATATCCGCTACGAGCACCGCCCCGCGGGGCAGCCCGACGGGCCGGCCAGCACGCTAGGATACGGGGCTTCCATCGGACTCGTGCTGGCGGAGCTGACCGTTGCGTCTACGGACGCGAACTGGGAGACAAAGTTTGTGGAGGGCGCCGCCGACACGCACAAGCTAATCGACATCGCCGCGCTGTTCATCTACTGCAACACGCGCGAGAGTCCGGCCACGGCGCGCGTCACCACGCCCGACCAGCTGCGCGCCATCTTCCAACACATGAGGCCACCGACGGCAGACGGACAGAGATCGCCATCGTTGCTACTCGAACAGCAGATGCCGCCTGATCCGCAGTGCGAGTATCTGCTGCATCCACTGAATGCCGCTGTGCGCGCCAAAATTCACTACAAAGACGGCAACAACCGTGCGCCGGAGCAGCCGTTGCTCTCCGCGCAAGTACTAGTGCCGCACGTTGAGTTGAGCATCACGCAGCGCCAGCTGCATGCTCTGCTGGCGATCGCGTCGAATCTGGCCGCAGTGAACAAGCGACTGGCGGTGTTTTCGGGCGCCTACCACGAGGCGCTGGACCGCGCGGGCACAGTGGAGGAGCGTGAGCGCTATATTTCCCTGTACAAGCGCACGTTGAGCTACTCGTGGGAGCCCACGCTGTCGCTGAGTGAGGGTGGCGAGATGTCCGACATTGAGAAGCGCGTGTCCTTCCAGGACATCGACGACTGGCGCGTGTGCGCCATGGCCGAGCTCACGGCGGAAATGCCCGACAAGGCAGCACAGGGAGTCGCGCTCGACAAGCGGCAGAAACGCACCACGGGCATTCTGGCTGGTGTCAGCAACGCCGTTACATCAGTTACGTCGGCCGTGCAGGACAGCGCCACCAAGGTGACCGACACGGCCAAGGCCGTCGGAAGCAAAGTGGCCACGTCGCTGCTGCCCACCGCGCTCACAAACAAACTCGGACTGGCAGCAGCAGAGGACGATGAGGAAGCCAAGGAGGAGGAGGAGGGAAAGGAACAGGGCGACGAAGAGGAGCATTCAGCGCATCCCACCGTGGTGCTGAGTGACGACGCGCGGCAGACGTTGCGTGCGGAGGCGCTGAGCCAGTCGCAGATCCTCTTCCTTCCTACGGGCGGCAAGTCGCGCGACAGCGTAAACGCCACGGTTGATGTTCTGGTGAGCACGACGGTCATTCGTCTCCGCGACGATGCTGGCCGCGACCAGCTGAGCGTGAGCGAGCTGCCCTCCCCTCCAGCCGACCTGTTCCGCCTGACGGTGGAGCGGCTGTCGGTCAAACTGCTGCAGCGCATCGACAGCATGCGCGCTGCGGTCGAAGTAGCCGACCTCGTGTTCGAAGATTGGGTGACAAAGGACACGCTGTACAGAAAGATTGTCTCTGTCAACCGCGCCACCTATCGCGCCGTGGCGGGCGGCGCAGCGGGCCTGCTTAAGCAAGATGCACCGGCGCAATCGAGCCTGGCCGCGGCTCGCGCCAACCCATTTGTGACGCTCGTGTTCGAGCAAAATCCTCTGGACGAGTCCGCGGACATGAAGGTGTCGCTGCGCGTGCTGCCGCTGGAGCTGATTGTGCACCCGGCCTGGCTGGAGTCTCTGGCGCTGTTCGTCGCGCTGCCAAAGGGTCTGGACCTCGTACCCCTCAGCGACGGCGGTGATGCGGCCGCCATGGCTGGCCTGCTCAAGATCACCGACAGCGAGACCGAACACACCATTTCGACGCACAAGAGCATGCTACTTGACGTCGACTTGGCGGGGCCCAGCATCCTCGTCGTCGCGGACCCGCGCGACCAGCACAGGACGCCAGTGATGGCTGTGGAGATCAAGCACATCGGAGTCCGTAGCCGCGTGCAGGACAAAAAAAAACTGCAGCTGTTGCAAGATTTGCTCAATCAGTATACGGCTAAGGTGGCTGCAGCAGAGGCGGCGGCGGCAGGCGTTGGTGCCCCGCTGAGCCTGGAGGAGCTGGTCGGTCGTGAGAAGGACGACCAGGACCAGTTCTACGATACGCTCCTCGTCAGTATCGACGGCATCGATGCGCATGTGGCACCGTCGTACACTGCCCAGAAGAATCTGTGGAGCTCTAGCCTGGTGTCCACGCCGCTGCTGCAGCCGTTTAGCATTCGGGAGCTGGCCGTCGACTTGTGCGTGGCGCCCAACCTCACGTTCCTTCCCGCCACTCGCGTGTCCGGCGCTCTACCCGTCATCCGGCTGGAGGTATCGCCGCACTTGTTGGAGCAGCTGCTGTCGCCGGCCTTCCTCCATCCCTGGCAGCAGATGGGCAAGAATCTGGCTGCGGCCGACCGCGCGGCGAAACGCATGGCGCTCATGTCGGGCGCAACGAGCAAGACAGAAATGGCTCTCGACGATGCAGAGAAGGATGGTGGCGCACAGCCGGAGAAGCCCAAGTCGCTCAGCGAGGAGCCGATGAGCGCAGCGGAGCAGGAGCTCAAGCGGCGTGCCGAGCTGCAGCAGGAACTCCACGAGGCCATCAAGGCCGCCGAGGCGAACCCACCTGCCGGCGCGCTTAGCACTCAGAAGGCCCAAGAGTCAGCGGGTTTTGATTTTGGTGTGAAGAACAGTCTCCATCCGTCTGAGCCCGTGTGGAGCGACAAGGGCGACGGGCGCACCATCACGCTTAAGGATCTCATCATCGCACTGAAGAGTGAGCGTGTCGCGCGACAGGTGTTTGCGGAGACCGGTGCGGCTGGCTTCAACAAAGAGGCAGCACAGGCGCTGACTCGCGCACACCCGAGCTCGTCGGAGACGGCGCCGCTGGAGGACGTGGAGAGTGCCAAGGCCTCGGAGCGCATCAGCCTGCGCCAGTTCCAGCAATGGTACCAGCGACGAAAGCAGTTGATCAAGCACAATCGCACACTGCTTGTTGGTATGAGCATTGCGGGGGTGCAGATCGCGCTCGTAGACGACACCATTGTCTTGCACTCGACTGCATCGCCCGAACCGGTTGCTGCTACCAGCTCCACTGCCGCTGCTCCTCTGCAGATGCAACAGCAGCGCCGCCACGCGCCCATCTTCGAGATCAGCGTGCTCTCTTTGGGTGTGTCGATGGACCAGCGCGCGTTCAACAACGCCATCGCACTCGAGATTGGCGGCCTGGACATGCGCGAGTGCGCACCGGATGTGGCCGTGGAGGCGCAACCGGCAGTACCGCTTCTGCGCACCATGCAACTCAAGCAGCTGCCTCAGTCCGTTGCACGGGTTGACGGTTCAGCTGCCTTGCCCTTCCTGTCCGTGAGCCTGTCCCTGCTGTCCCCCGAGTCCCCCGACTATCGCGCTTCTCCAACGAACACGCGCATCGTTGTGTTGCTGGGTGAGCTGGAGCTCAACGTGGATCCCGAGAGCTTGGACCGTATCGGCGTGTTTGCGCTTACGAAGCTGGCGCCCTTGCGCTTGCGCAACCGCATGGCGGCCGAGGCCAAAGCCAACGCAGAGGAGACGAAGGCCATCGAGGCAGAGGAAGAGGCGCTGAAGCCCGTGCCGAAGGACACCGTGCCGCCTGTGTCGGAGCGCAAGGTGGCGGTGGTACAGCGCACCCTGGAGTCCTTGCCTCAAGGCCAAGAATCCGTCACGCAGCTTGCACTAGACCTGCAATTCACTGGTCTCACCGTCAACCTGCGGTCTCGCGCCCGCCACTTCGCCGCGCTGGCGGTCAACGAACTGTCGGTGTCGCTGGCGCAGCGCATCAACGCGCTCGAGGTGGACGCAAAGGTTGGCCAGCTGTGGCTGCTAGATGCGCACGCCAACCTGCGGGATGCTGAGCGCGCCATCATGTGGATCGCTCAGGCGGTGCCGCTGCAAGGCGCACCAGAAGTGCCGGCGGACCAGCTCAAACCGTTCGTGCATGCGCACTTTGCGCAACACGATGCGGCCCGCAAGGAAGCGACGGGCTTTGCCATGAGCTTGTCGGCCGATGTGGTCGGCCTGCGGCTGCGTGTCGCTCCTCTGTTTGTGCTGCACATGTTGGACCTCGCGGAGGTAGGCTCGCGGCTGCAGGTTCTGAGCGTGCTCGAGGCTGAGAAAGCAGCAACTGCGAGTGACGCCACCGACGACGGGGAGAGCAAAGAGGAGGAGGAGAAGGGGAAGGCGAAGCAAGACGACGATGAGACGCAGCCGCCGCCAGTCAAGTCTGTTAGTAAGCTGCGCCACCGACGCCGTGCCGATCTAAAGAAGAAGGACGTGAGCTGGTCGTGGTCCGCAACGACGCCGTCGCCGATCCAGCTGCGTGTCCTTCTCGATGACGTGCAGATTGAGCTGCCGATGCAGTCAGTGGAAAAGGCACTGACCATGCGCCGCTCGGTGGGGCGCGCGCCGACACTGGCACACGGCCAGTCCGCCAGCTCGCGGTCAGCTCCGGACACTGATCCCAATATCGAAGCAGCGAAGGAAGTGAAGCGGCGTGCTGAAGAGGCACAGGCCAGCCCTGTGTCTCATTCCGCCAAGGCAGGCAGTTGCGAGGGTCATTCGCTCGTCGTGCGTGTGGAGGCGCTGCGCGTGAGCAATGAGCTGCAAGACGCTGACAAGAACGCGCTGAGCTCGGTCTCAGCCCACGCCACTGTGCGCTACGAGCACTTTGCGGCGTCGTTGGGAGCCATCAAGATCCTCACCACCCACGCGCCCCTGCCCGGTCAGGCGTGGTTCCCGCTGCTGTCGTTCCACGGTCTCACTCTGAGCGCCAATCGTCTCGCGCATGGCCAGCTGCTGGAGGTTGGCGGCGACTTGGGTGCGCTCGACGTGGCGCTGCCGCACAACCAGTTCGTATTCCTCATGCGGCTGGCAGACACCATGCAGGACCTGGCGGAGTCGTTTGCGAAGATTAGCAAGGAGCGTAGCGAAGACCATACCGTCATCGCGCAGAAGCTGCACGCGCAGGCCATCGCGCCCAAGGAGCAGCTCGTGCGTACCACCGATGGATCGATCGAAGCCAAGAAGCCGGAGGAGGCGAAGAAGGTTTTGGCTGAGGCACCCCGTGACGCGCCAGAGGAAGAAGAGGAGGATGAGCTGGAAGATGAGGATGCGGATCCTTCCGACCCGCTCAAGGGGCTGCCGAGCGTCAAGGCGGCTCTGCGACTGACGCGTATCCGCATCGATCTGCTGCAGGGCGACGGTTTCGATCCGTCACTGGACAGCATATTGCGCGTGCTGCTGCAGCGTTTGGAGGTGCATGCGTCCTTGGACCAGACATCGGGCGTTGTGACGACTGACCTCAGCCTCGGTTCGCTGTCCATCACCGACACCAGCTCAGACACGCTGCGACCCGAGAACCGCCGCTTGCTGCAGCCCTACCGGAACATTCTCAATTTCGGCGTGGCCACGGCCGACGACGACGCCATTGAGCAGCATCAGATGCAGAAGGGAGAGATGCCACAGCGCGGCGCAGATGGAAAGATTGTCCAGCCCAATGCTGCCATGGAGCAGGCCTTTGCCTCTGCAGCGGCGCAAGGCTCTGCCGTATCGTCGTCGGCTCCGCCGTTGTTGCTCCGTGTTCATCGCCTCGGCCACCACTCCACCCACGCGCTAGAGGTGGACTGCGAGCTCAACAATCTGCAGCTGTTCCTCTCTCCTGCACTGTTGCTGCTGCCCAAGTTCCTTGAGCTACCGCAGGACCTCAAGGACAAGCAGAAGGCGCGCGCGGCCCGGGCGGCCACGGAGGCGGAGGAGCACATCAAGAAGAAAGCAGAGACGCTCGCCGAGCTACAAGCGAAGATGCAAGAGCGACAGGAGGCACCGGCCTCTGTCCAGGCTGTGCCGATTGGCGTGCTTGCCACCAGCGACGAGCGTGCAGCCATCGCCCCTAGCACCGATCCGCTGCTGATGGCAGATGCGCTGCTGAGCGGTGCTGCAGCTGCTCCAAAGGCCGTTTCCTCCGATGACTCATCCACCCCGGCCAAGCCTCCTTCTGCGCCCATTTACGCGCGCTTCCGCATGAACAACCCCGTGGTGCTGCTTGTGGCCGATCCGTACTCGGCCGACACGCGCGGCCTGGTGTTGAGTTGGAGCATCGACGCAGGCGCAAGCGTGGGCACCACACCCGGATCGGTGCGCGCACAGGCAGCACTCACTGGACTCAGCATCATTGAAAGCGTGTTCATTGTTCAGGCGCAGCGGGATTTGGTGTTTTCGCGAATGCCAGAGCCGGGACAGCGGCCCATTCTGGCGCCCTTCAACATCCACGCGCACGTGCAGACCAATCTGTCACCCTTGTTCCGCGACGGTGTGGCCCAGAGCCTCGCCATCGATGTGGCGTTGAGCCGCTTGGATCTCAACGTCGGCTTCCGCCTCTACCAGCTCGCGATGGCCGCGCTGGATGCGCTGCAGCCCGGGGGAGAGCGCGCCGAAGACAAGGCGACCAAGGAGAAGAAGGAAGCAACCGAGCGCAGTTCGGCGGAGGTGCAAGCGGAGTTGGTAACGCAGCTGGACGAGGTGCGCAACGAAAAGGTCGCTGATGTGGGCGCCGTGCCGCAGGATCCGCTGGGTCCAGTGGTGGCGGGAATGCCAGTGCCCGCGCTCAACTTCACCGAGCTGCACCTCACGCTGCGCAGCACGGGTATTTTTGTCAACGTGATCAACGATGCGTGGATGACGAACCTGCCCTTCTTCCGCCTGCAGATCGAAAACCTGGGAGCGCGCGCTCATCGCTTCGGCGACTCCGGTGGCGCGACGGGACACCTCGAGCTCAGAGGCGAGATCTACAACCATCGACTGCTGGCGTGGGAGCCAGTGCTGGAGCCGTGGACCGCAGAGTTCAGCTTGAATCAGTGCCAGATGACGCACACGCCGGCAGCAGCACTGCTGATGGCTTCCGCCGAGCAACTGCAGCGCAACGAGCATCACATCGACCTCGCTGCTGCTCCTTCGCCGCCCGCTGCCGGTTTGGCCGCGCCGTTGGCGCCCATCACCAGCGTGACTTTCACCTCGCACACGCCGCTGAATCTCAACGTGGCCGCTGGCACGCTTGAGGACCTTGCTGACACGCTCAACGAGCTGCGCAAGAGTATGCGCGCGCATACGGCTGCGTGGAAGCGCACCAGCACCGTCCCGCACTATCGCATCGAGAACCACACCGACTTGCCACTGGAGGTGTTCCGCGCCGACCTCAGCCAGATCGACATGATGGGTGGGAACGCGGCCGCACTCACCGCGGTAGCAAACGTGCCCATGGAGAGTATGCGCATTCTACCTTACTCGGACGCTCAGTTCGACTTCAGCGACGCCATTTCAACCACTGTGCGTGCCGTGCGCATTCAGCTGCAGTCCTCGCATCCTGGCCTGCCGTCGCTGTCCGTTCCCGTTGCGCGAGAGAAGTCGTCCACGCACGTTCTGACTCCCGCAGACGGCAGCGGCGCGCTGGTCGTGGTAGTAGACGTGGAGTGGTCGGCTGGCGTGCGCGTCGTCAGCATCCATTCGAGCATGGCTGTGGCCAACCAGACAAATGTGCAGCTGATGGTCAGTGCGGATCGTTTCGCGGAGAAGGAACTGGCTCCGGGCGAGCGCATGTGGCTGCCGCTCATCGTCGCGCCGCAGGCGCACGCCATTCGGGTCAAGCCGGGCTCGGTGGAATCGCGCCGTCGCCACCAGCAGCTCACCATGCGGCAGGAGTCACTGGATGCTGCTCAAACGGAAGAGCTCGTCAGTGGACTCGCGGGCGAGTACGGATGGAGCAGTGAGATTGTATTGGCGGCACCGCGGGAGAATGTTAAGCAGAAGTCCACGCTGGTTGATCACTTCGTCTGCCAGCCGGAGGCAACGGCGGTGGCCGCACAGGCGAGTAGTGTGCAGGGTGGTGCGAGCAGCTCCTCCTTCGGGCGTCACGCCCCCGCTGCCCGCAAGTTCCACTTCGTGTGCTTCCACGGCGGCTATGACATGAACAGTGAGCACGAGACGGTGTCGGCTGGCGGTGCCGACAACCTCAAGCGCTCGCGCCAGGATCTGTCCAAGGAGTACCACACGAGCGTCTTCTGCATCCGCACGCCCGTGACGCTGGAGAACGTACTGGCCGCCGAGTGCCAGGTGCGCCTGCTCAACGGATCGGATTTGTCGGCCGACAAGGATACCCGTGGCAGCCTGGCCAACGCGAGCGTGGTTGAGGAGGTCACCCTGGCGCGCGGGAAGACGTGGCCGCTCTATGGCGCCACGACCGCGAAGGACACCTATCTGAGTCTACACATTCCGTCGCTGGCTGCCGGTTGGAGCGAGCCGCTCAAGCTACCGCTGAGCTCGACTGAGAGTGACGTGCTGATGGCGCGCCTGCACGGCGACGAAGGCGGCGTGCTCAACGTGTGCGTCGAGATCAAGCAGATGCAAGGCAACCTGCGCTGTGTGCTGTACACGCAGTACTGGTTCTTCGACCTGACGTCGCTGAGTCTGCAGGTGACGCCGGACAAGAAGCAGCTCCTGCCGCAACGCCGCCGCACCCGCCGCCCGTCCGACATCGGAAGCAGCGTGCGCAACGAGGCGGCGCATCTCGAGTCCGTATCGCTGCCTGACAAGCACACGGCGGTGATGTTCTCCTACGACACCACCAAGAGCAGCAAGGGTCGTCTGTGCATGCGCGCGGGTCGCCTGGCTGGACGCACCGGCTTTGAGCTGGCGGGACCCTGCGCGGAGGATCCCACAAATGCAGCCATCCAGTGGAGCGAATGGAGCGATCCCGTGTCGGTCGACGCCGTGTCAAACCAGAGCGCGATTCGCATGCCGATGGGCCCAGGGAAATCCGCCGGCACCTACCGCATCGTCGCTGATGTGCAGGCGGGGGAGGGACTGTTCCGTCGCACGCGCATGGTCAAGCTGTTGCCGGCTTACGTACTGGTGAACTTGCTGCACGTGCCACTGCAAGTGCGACAGTACGGCCAGAACGAGGGCGCGCATCTCACCCTCGCGCCCAGCCAGCAGATCCTTTGGCATCATCCGCAGGCCGTGATCAAGGACCGTCCGTGGCTGACCGTGCGTCGACAGCTGGAAGGCGACACGGCGGCCGCGCTTGGCGGAAACACCGCGGACTGGCACTGGTCTGGCTACTTCGATCTGGATTCGGCGGGTGACACGCACGTGTGCGTCCGCCACTGTCGCGACGCGTCGCGCCTGTGGTACCTGCATATCGACGTGCGCACGCGCAACGGCATGAGCTTCATCGTGCTCAACGAGCGGCCTAGTGACGACCTCGCGCGTCTGCGCGAGGTCATGCCGTATGTCATCGCGAACCGATCGCGCAACGAGACGCTGCGTGTCAGGCAGGCCATCGAGCGCAGACGCGCAGACGAGAGCAGCCACGCGCACTTCGACGCCAAGGATGCGTCCGACGATGATCTGGGCTTCCAGTGGCACGTGCTGCCGCCGCAGAGCGAGCTGCCCTTCTGCTGGGAGGAGCCGCTGCTGGACACTCGACGACTGGAAGCGCAGGTTGCGCTCTCGGACGGCGAGCAGGACGGACGGCCGCGGATCACGTCCTGGACGTCAGCAGGCTCCAGCACGCTGCAGAGCATGGATCTCGAAGACTTCGACACCGAGCACGCGTACGTGGACTATGAGCACAAGCAGCGAAGCGGCGGACTGCTGTCCCTGCCAGCGTCGCTGGCTCCTCTGGCGATCTCGCGCAGGCTGGCATCGCCAAATCGTCAGCGTTTGTACTACTACAGCGAGCAAGACGGTCCGACCAACTTTGTCGTGTTCAGCGACCAGCCTTCGGATGCGTGGAAGCGCCGTCAGATGCGCGAGCGTGCTGACGCCAAGGAGCGCGCGGAGCAAAGCGGCGTGCCGCTCGCCGCTTCGGACAAAGCCACCAAGCCATCCCGCTCTGTTGACGAGGAGGAGAAGGAGCACGTGGCAACCGACGGAGAGAAGATTGCGCAGAGGATGGGTGGAGGACACCGCGCGCCGCTGGAAGACAAGATCGCCGTGCAGACAGCAGCGCAGCAGCCGATCAATGGCGGTGTGTCTGGCTCTGCTGCCGCTGTCTCGTCCACTCAGCCAAGTGCAGAGCTCCACAGAGAGGTGGGCGAGCGTGCTCCGTCCCCGCTCACCTTTGTCGGTGCGTCGGGTGGCCTGAGCGTGGGTGCCAACCCCCGCGCCTTGGCCAATCGCGTGGCTCAGCTGCGCGTGCAGGTACTATCCGCAAAGAATCTCCGCGCGAAGGACAAGCATCTGTACGCGAAGGTGATTTTTGGCAATCAGATCCGCCAGACCACCTCGAGCAAGAAGGCGCCCAGCGCGGCAGCGGACGGAGCGGAGGAAGTGCACTGGGAGCAGGAGCTGGTCTTCAGCGCGGAGGACATTGCCGCCACGCTGCGCCAACAGCCGCAAAGTCCGGCTGCGTGCAGCTGCTTCTCCAGCGGCTCTACCCCGGACACGCAGCACCTGTTCATCGACGTGTACCAGCACCATTCCCTGCTGAACCCGACGCGCATCGGCAGCGTAGCGCTCAATCTGGCAAACATCTCGGAGTCGCCGGTGCCGCGCTACTACGAACTGCGAAAAGTGAAGGGACGCGCGGCGGAGGGACGTGGTATGATCCAACTTGCCGTGTGGTTCCAGCTGAAGGACAGCGCTGCGGCTGTTGGCACTGACGCTGCAGCTTCGACGCAGGAGACCTTGGCTCGCGCCTTCCCGAACGACAGCAGCGCACCGCAGGTACGCCTCCAGCACATCTTCGGTGCGAAGGATGCACAGCCGAAGAAGAAGCCCAGCGTCGCGGCGGAATCCGCGGCCATCAAAGAACAGCGCGACGATTTCGCAAAGGAGCCTCGCGGGCAGCTTGCCATCACGAACACCGTCGCGCCGGATCAATTCTCGCGCGCAACCTACCAGTATGCCCATGCCTCAATCTATGCGGACGCGGTGCCCGTGCCCCCCGAGGAGCAGAAGGAGCCTCCGGCCTTCGTCAGCTCATCGCGCCGCGGCAGTTTGTCCGACGATGCAGACGCCGCCACGCACGAGCACGACGAGGAGCTCGATCAGCTGCTGACGCAGCTGATGGCTGATGAAACTGTGGCTGGCTGCAGCTGGAGCGAGTACTCCCTGCGCATGCTGGCCACCGAGAACCTCGACCGCGTCGGTTCGGCACTTATGGTCGACCTGACGGGCGGCCGCGTCGTGTGCTACGTGACTGCACCGCTGTTCCGCCGCGGCTACGCCGTGCTGGTGGCCGACGGGAACGAAGGCGACATGCTGAAGCGCTGGACCAACCAGGACATTGTCTTCGCGCTGCCGGACCAGCTGGTGGCGGCCGCAGCCGCACAAGACGCGGTGCTGCGCTTCAGCTTCTACTTCTATGCGTCGGCCACTCCCGGTGGTGTGCAGACAACTGCATCTCTGCGCGAGTCGCACCTGGCTTCAGCGAGTGCATCGTCGGGCGCTGCACCGGATCGCACTGTGGAGCCGATCCTCCTGGGCAGTACCGTCGTGCCCCTGCGCAGCATCTACACGCACAAGCTAGAGTCGCTGGATTCGCAGCGCGAGTCTGCACCAGAGCTGGAGGAGAGCCACGAGGAGAACGAGCAGGTCGGCGTGGCGGGTGTGGACAAGGCGGCAAAGGAGCGCGCGCAGGCCAAGCGCCGCCTGGCAAGGGACACGCCGCTGACCAAGGAGCAGCAGCAAGCGAAGGAGTGGGAGGCCAAATGGGTGCCCATCGGCACGCCCGGCACCAGCAGTGAGGCGGCGAGCATGTGCGTCCGCATTCTCCGCAAGGAAGTGAAGATGCCTCTCGCGCAGGCCGTCGCTGCTGCCGACAAGGTTCCCGCCTACTCCCCTGCGCGCCTGCGTCTGTGCTTGCAGCTGCCGCACTTCGGTGTGTCGCTGATCGACCGCTCTCCGGAGGAGGTGGCCTATTTATCGCTGCGCAACCTGCAGCTGCACGTGTCAGACAGCGCGACGAGCACCGAGGTGCGTTTCTCGCTGGACCAGATGCAACTGGACAACCTCGTGCACGATGCGCTGTTCCCCGTCATCCTCGCCGCCGCGCCCGTCAAGCCCAAGGACTGGATGCCTGTGGTGCAGTTGGCGCTGGTGAAGCAGAAGATTCCCGGTGTCAACATCCAGTGCTTCCAGTACGTGAGCTTCCTGCTGCAGACGCTGGACGTTCGCATGTCCGAGCTATACATCTACCAGTGCCTCGACTTTGCGAACTCGCTCGCGCAGCGCCTTGAGCCAGACCCATCGGCGATGACGGACGCGGCGAGCAGCAACGAACTCGTACTTCGGCGCATGAGCGACGAGCTGAAGCTCCCGGAGAGCTCGCTGGCAAGCCTTTACTTTAAGTTCCTCCATCTGCAGCCGCTGGCCATCAACCTCAGCTTCCAGGCCAACCCCGGTGTACGCAACAGCTACATCGACGGATTCGTCGTCAACCCGCTGCTTGTGGCGCTGTCGGTGCTGGAGGCTGGCGTGGGGTCACTGGATTCCGCACCCATCCGCCTCAACGGAAAAATTATTGAGCACCGTCTGGGATCTCCGGAGGACATCGTCCGTATTCTGGCGGTGCACTACATCAAGGAAGGCCTCAAGCAACTGTACAAGATTTTCGGCTCGCTCGAGGTGCTGGGCAACCCAGTAAACGTGGGCTCGGAGTTGGGACGTGGCGTCAAGTCGTTCTTCTACGAGCCGGCGCAGGGCCTGATGGTGTCGCCCGAAGCGTTCGGTCAGGGACTGGCAACGGGCAGTCTGAGCCTAATCAAGCACAGCGTGTCCGGCGTGTCGAGTGCCGTGGCCAGCGTGTTCAGCTCGGGCGGCAAGGCGGTGGCGGCCATGAGCTTGGATCCCGATTTCATCGCGAAGAACTCGGCCCGTAACATGGCCGAACCCGACCACGTCGGACAGGGCGTCAGCATGGGCGCGAGCAGCCTCGTCACCGGAATCAAGGAGGGAGTCAAGGGACTGTTCCTCGATCCCGTGCACGGAGCGCAGAAGCACGGCGCGAAGGGATTTGTGCGCGGCATGGGCACCGGAATTGTCGGCGCCTTCGCCAAGCCGGTCAGCGGCGCGCTGGGCTTCGTCAGCCAGACGGCCAAGGGCATCTCCAACACGGGCGACTATCTTTCCGATGGTCCCGCTCAGCGCGTGCATCACGTGCGTGCAAAGCGATTCATCGACGCAGCCGATCCGCGGATCAAGACCTACGACGCACGCGCCGCCGAGCTCGCGGCCGAAGAGGATGCAGCTGCAAGGGCCAGCGGCAAGCACGGCGAGAAGCTGAGCGCAGGTGAGCTCGCACGCCGCGAGCACGACCGACAGCAGCGGCACGAGGCCAGCACGCAGATCCTCGCAAACGTCGACGACAAGGGGCCGGCCAACCGGCCCATGACGCAAGCGCTGCGCAAAGAGAACGCAGCAGCCGCCAAGAAGCACACCGACGTCAGAAACCTTTAAAACGGAACTACAGTCACTTTCTTAAGGAAGGAGCAGCAAGCTCGAGGCAGCGGAGATCGCTGCTCGGCGACGCAGCTTCTTCACCAGTTCACCCTCAGTCCACTTTGTCCTTCTTCCTTTCATGCGTTCTCTGTTTGGCCTGCTTCTGTCACATCAGTCGTTGTGGAAACACAGAGAATGTCTGCATCTTTTTTGACATTTTTTGCATGGGAGAACTCGTCGGTGCGAAGCAAGCAGCGCGCTCAGCGGGGGA
>Ga0256909_1000474_pt1 | contig 14064 bp, 10 predicted proteins | sample MC6MC0762MT_FD_190203 | JGI IMG/M metagenome (GOLD analysis project Ga0256909, IMG submission 190203) | Metatranscriptome of enriched soil aggregate microbial communities from Iowa State University, Ames, United States - MC6-MC0762-MT... | ecosystem: Environmental > Terrestrial > Soil >...
CTTTTTGGAAAAAGGTACATGGATCATGGTTATTGCTATTATGATTTTTAGTTTGGGTGTTAACATTATGGGATCATCACCAAGTACATCTAAAGGTGGTTTGGGTGGTCAAATTGAAGCCCCGGCACAACAACCAGGACCTTTGAACTTGGGTACGCCAGCACAGAAACCTGCAGGTGCTCCAGCAGGACAAGAGCAAGCTGCTCCAGCGCAATCAGAACAAAAAACTCCGGCTACAACGCCAGCAGCTAAGCCAACTGAAGAAGCTAAGAAATAGTTGCAAACAAAGAAATTTAAAAGGCCTCGTCTACAATTTAGACGAGGCCTTTTTTTGTTATACGCGGTTTGTCAGTCTGTCTATTGAAGTATGATCGGAATGGCAAACAAGTATTTGTAAGGTTGTCAGACAAACAGTGACAGTGTGACAGCAAAATGTGCTTTTATTTGTGAACATGTTAAGTTTTCGGTGAAAAATTGTCTTATACATCCTCTTATTTACAATTGGCATAAAAGATGATGTGTCTATAACGATTATAACATAAAAATAAATTCAATAACAGATAAAAAGTAAATTAATTATGGCATTAAGTATCCAACCTATCGGAGATAGAGTAGTAGTAGAAGCTGCTCCAGCAGAAGAAAAAACAGCTTCAGGGTTATACATTCCCGATACAGCAAAAGAAAAACCATCTCAAGGTACAGTAGTTGCTGTAGGTACTGGTAAAGTTGACGAGCCGTTAACTGTAAAAGTAGGTGACAAAGTATTATATGGTAAATATGCAGGTACTGAAATTACTTACGAAGGAAAAGAGTACTTAATTATGCGTGAGTCTGATATTTACGCTGTTATCTAAGGGATTAAAAGTCTAAATTACAAAGTTAAAATTTAAAAAATTGAGGCAGTTCGTAGCTGCAGACTTGTAATACTAGAGTCTCACTACTAATATCTCAATACTCAATACTAAAAAAATGGCAAAACAAGTAAAATATAACGTTGAGGCTCGTGAGGCCCTTAAAAAAGGTGTAGACACTTTAGCTAATGCTGTTAAAGTAACATTGGGTCCAAAAGGACGTAACGTAATTATTGAGAAGAAATTCGGTGCACCAGTAATTACTAAAGATGGTGTTTCAGTTGCGAAAGAAATCGAATTGAAAGATGCTTTAGAAAATATGGGTGCTCAAATGGTAAAAGAAGTTGCTTCTAAAACTGCTGATCAAGCGGGTGATGGTACAACTACGGCTACTGTATTGGCACAAGCAATCGTTGCTCCAGGTATCAAATCTGTAGCTGCAGGTGCTAATCCAATGGATTTAAAACGTGGTATTGACAAAGCTGTGGCAGCTGTTGTTGCTAACTTGAAATCTCAATCTCAAGTAGTTGGTCAAGACAACAACAAAATTAAACAAGTAGCGGCGATCTCTGCGAATAACGACGAGATCATCGGTTCTTTGATTGCGCAGGCAATGGAAAAAGTTGGTAACGATGGTGTTATCACTGTTGAAGAAGCAAAAGGTACTGAAACAGAAGTAAAAACTGTAGAAGGTATGCAATTTGACCGTGGATATTTATCTCCATACTTTGTTACGAACTCTGACAAAATGGAAGCGGAATTAGATAACCCTTACATTTTGATCTACGACAAGAAGATTAGCAACATGAAAGAGTTGTTGCCTATCTTGGAAAAACAAGTTCAAACTGGTAAACCATTGTTGATTATTGCTGAAGATTTAGATGGTGAAGCTCTTGCAACATTAGTTGTCAATAAAATCCGTGGTTCACTGAAAGTGGCAGCGGTAAAAGCTCCAGGTTTTGGTGACCGTCGTAAAGCGATGTTGGAAGATATCGCTATCTTAACTGGGGGTACTGTAATCTCTGAAGAAAGAGGTTTCAAATTGGAGAATGCTGAGTTATCTTATTTAGGTCAAGCTGAAAAAGTTCAAGTTGACAAAGATAATACAACAATTATCAATGGTGGTGGTAACGTAGATGACATCAAAGCTCGCGTTGCTCAAATCCGTTCACAAATCGAAACAACAACTTCTGACTACGATCGCGAGAAATTGCAAGAGCGTTTGGCAAAATTGTCAGGTGGTGTTGCTGTATTGTACGTAGGTGCTACTACTGAGGTAGAGATGAAAGAGAAAAAAGACCGTGTTGATGATGCTTTACATGCAACTCGTGCTGCAGTTGAAGAAGGTATCGTTGCTGGTGGTGGTGTTGCATTTATCCGTGCTACTGAAGCTTTGGTAAACCTTAAAGGTGAAAACGAAGATGAGCAAATTGGTATTGATATTATCAAACGTGCTATCGAAGAGCCTTTGCGTCAAATCTGTAATAACGCAGGTATTGAGGGTGCAGTGATCGTTCAGAAAGTAAAAGAAGGTACTGCTGACTTTGGTTATAACGCACGTACTGACCGTTACGAGAACTTAATCGCGGCAGGTGTAATTGACCCTACTAAAGTATCTCGTATTGCTTTGGAAAATGCTGCTTCAGTTGCTTCAATGTTGTTGACAACAGAGTGTGTATTGGCTGACGAGGCTGAAGAAAACCCTGTAGGTGCCGGTGCTCCTCCAATGGGTGGTGGTATGGGTGGAATGATGTAAGATCATCCAAACTATCTGATATACAAAAGGCTCATCTGGAATTCCAGATGAGCCTTTTTATTTGATGTTTAATATCCTTTTGCTGTATCATCTCCACGAGGATCGGCGCCGGTCTGCAATTTGCCGTTTGGAAGGATAAGAATATTTTCTACACGTCCTATTGTTCCTCTAGGATTTATGACATAGCCGTCTTTTGTCAATTTATCTCGTAGTATTGTGTCAATTGCACCTTGCTCGACATCAATGCGATCAGGTAACCACTGGTGATGGAATCGGGGCGAACTGACAGCGGATTGTGCATTTTGTCCAAAGTCAATCACATTTAATATGGTTTGGAAAACGGAGGTAATAATAGTTGATCCGCCGGGTGTCCCCACCACCATAAATAGTTTACCATCCTTTTCTAGAATAGTAGGTGTCATAGAACTCAACATTCTCTTCCCAGGCTGAATTTCATTTGCTTTTTCTCCTGTCAGGCCATACATATTAGGTACACCAGTCTTTATTGAGAAATCGTCCATTTCATTGTTTAATAAAAACCCTGCACCATCTACGATAACACCAGATCCATAGGAATCATTGAGTGTGGTGGTGATAGAAACAGCATTTCCCTGCTCATCAACAATATTGAAATGAGTTGTTTGCTCACTTTCGTAACCCGGAATGATATCTGCATTGACGTTTTTACTCAATGTGGCCTGATGAAAATTAAACGGATTCAGTTTAGTGGCATTTGTCGTGGAATCTATCAGTTGTTGTACAGGGACATTGATAAAATCAGGATCCCCTAAATACTTTGCTCTATTTGCATACACATAGCGTTCTGCTTCAACGATGACACGTATGGTGGAGTCCCTCTGGAATCCCCAGCGCTGAAGTGGGAATTGCTCAACCGACTTTAATAAAGCCAGTAGGGAGGTTCCGCCGCTCGATGGTGGAGGCATAGAAACAACCTTGTGTCCTCTATAGCTCGATGCAATCGGGGCACGCCAGGCTGCCTTATAACTCGTTAGATCCTGATGGGTAATGATCCCTTTACCTTTATTCATTTCGGCAATGAGCAGATCGGCCGTTTTTCCTTTATAGAAGCCGTCGCGTCCTTCGTTAGCGATTCTTTCGATGGTATTTGCAAGATCTTCTTGTACAAACAGGTCACCGGTTTTCCAGGCTGTATTTTTGATAATTGCGGCACCAGTGGGATTCAGCTTGACAAACCGCTCTTTATGATCTTCAAACTCGCGGGCTTGCCTTTCACTGATCTTAAAACCTTTCCGTGCAAGTTCGATTGCGGGTAAGAGTAATTCTTTCCAGGTTAGCTTCCCATATTTCTGATGGGCGTCCCACATGCCGGCGACAGAACCAGGAACACCCGATGCGAGCGCACTGTATAGGCTTAAATCGGGGATAACATTCTTTTGCGCATCCAGATACATATCCCGATGAGCCTGTTTAGGAGCGGTCTCTCTAAAGTCCAGTGCATCGTACTGCCCCTTATTGTTGCGATATAGCATAAAACCACCGCCACCGATATTTCCTGCATTTGGATATACTACAGCGAGGGCAAACTGCACCGCGACGGCAGCATCAATGGCATTTCCTCCCTTTTTTAGCACCGTGACGCCAACTTCCGAGGCTATGGGATGTGCCGTTACTACAGCTGCTTTGTTGAATGTCTCGGGGCTAGTTTTATGGGCGTCAAGCTGCCTGTGGGTATTGGAACATGAAGCGAATAGCAAACTTCCTATTAGCGAATAAATAAATAGTTTATTCATAATATCTGCTCTATAATTATGCGTAAGATTAATATTAAACCTTGTACACCTCTGAAACACAAAGGTGCTATTTTAATTTTTCATTGTTTTTATGACGGTCTGCATCCCGAATAGATTTCTTTTGCAGGTTCTTTTCCAGTGCATCGGTCAGGTCTATACCCGTTTGATTTGCAAGACACATTAAGACAAACAATACATCGGCCATCTCATCAGCCAGATTAACCTCTTTATCTGATTTTTTGAAAGACTGTTCGCCGTATTGTCTCGCCATGATCCGGGCAACTTCGCCAACTTCTTCCATAAGCATGGCTGTATTTGTCAGCTCATTGAAATAGCGTATCCCCGTTGTATTGATCCATTTATCAATTACTTCCTGTGCTTCTTTGATTGTCATTTTTTCGGATTAAGTAGTTTAAAAATTGTCCTTATCTTTTGTATCCATTATTATGGTAACGGGACCATCATTCAATAAATTGATTTTCATGTCAGCTCCAAATATACCAAGCTGAACAGGCTGATCGATCAGTTGAGAAAGCAATTTGGCCATTTCTTCATACAGCGGTTTGGCGGTATCAGGTTTGGCCGCCCGAATAAATGATGGCCTATTTCCTTTTTTTGTCTGAGCGAATAGGGTGAACTGAGAAATCAGTAAGATATTACCGCCGATATCCAGTATAGATTTATTCATTAGTCCCTGCTCATCTTCAAAAATCCGTAGGTTAACAAATTTTTGTCCCAACCATTTTAAGTCTTCAATTGTATCGGCTTCTTCTATTCCCAATAGGATCACTAAACCTTTTTGAATCTGCCCGGTGATCTGTTCGTCTATTGTACAGGAAGCATGTTTTACCCGTTGTATTACTGCACGCATAATGAAAAGTATAAAACCAAAGTTAAAAATTCCGATCGTCAAACACGATCCAATCTAGCATTTATTGGTACCAAAATAAAAAGTCTCCTTCTCTATTGAAGAGAAGGAGACTTTTATATAGCTGGGATACTAATTGTTAAAATTTGATATTTAAGCCCAACATAAAGTTTGTAGGTGCCTGTGGAAAGTAGAAATTGTAATATTTCCTGGTATCGCCTTCCATCCAACCAAAGGTATAACCGTTTGTTTCATACTTTTCATTCAGGATGTTGTTTACCTGTAAACTTAGGTTAATGTCTTTTATGCCTAAAGCTGTAAAATTATAATTCGCTAGTAGATTATTAACAAAGTATGAAGAGATGCTTCTTTCTTTCGCTGAGGAATTATCGAGATATTGTCGTCCTACATACTTTGACAGCAATGAAAATGTGAGCGGTTCAATAGGGCTGTAGGAGAAGTTACTGGATAAAATCGTATTTGGCGATAGGGCAATATCAGTCTTTGGATAGGAGATTCTGAGGTCACCCATGACTTCTTCAAAATTCTTGATCTTATTCTGGCTGAAGGTAGCTGTAGCCTTCCAGTTCAATTGCTTATTGATGTTCCAGGCTCCGTCAAATTCCAGTCCGATGCGATAACTGTTTTTCACATTTTGTCGGATAGGAGCTCCGGTATCACTGATTTCACCTGTCGGAATCAATTGATCCTTATAAAACATACCGTATCCATTCAATCCAATATTGAATTTTGTATTGGTGAATCTATATCCAATTTCAATGTCCTGCATTTTTTCTGGCGTTGGATCCGGAAGTTTGCTGTTTTTCTCTATGAAATCTTTCCGGACGGGTTCCTTTTGTGCGAAGGCATAGGAAGCATAGATATTTGCATGATCATTTAATAGATAGGTTGCTCCAGCCTTTGGATTTAGGAAATTGAATTTTGGGTGGTAATTATAGTTTTTGACCTTATCATCATCGCCATACATGCGATAGTCTACATTTCGGTATTGCACGTCGGCCATTAGAATCCATTTATCCAATTTGTAATCTACCTTTAAGAAATTGCTGAAGTCGTTTTTCTGCGATTTTCCAAAGTAATATTTGTCATCAATAAATCCCGTTGAGGCATACTGTGCCCAGATTACTTCACCATAATGTTTTCCCTTGTATTGATTGTATGCACCACCCCAAATAATTTCAAGTTGCTCATTGGGTTTGTAATTAAGAGCGTAGGTCATACCATAAAAGTAATTATCAAGCCATCTTCTGCGGACTAGATCTGTTTTTTTTATGGTGTCCTGGCCAATGATGACATCTGGTAAACCATATTTACTTAATTTATCGGCTGGTCTCATCTCCTCATAGTAACCATAGCCTCTTGTATAATGTAGCGCGGTATTTAGCGTGAGCTTGTCGCTGAGGATATTGGTGTAATGAAGTTGGTGATGCTTCTGTGTATAATTGTCCGTTTGGTTTTTGTAGGTATATAGATTATAGTTCCTTCCTGCATTCATAAAACGGTCCTTTTCTGTTCCAGCTATTTCTAACCCATAATCTGCATAATCGTCCATACGGGATCTGTCCCCCGTGATCAAGGGTTCTGGTACCCCGTTCCAAGCCTGGTATGTTTTTTCTTTTCCCCAGAATACGATTCCTTTTAAAATGTGTTTCTTACCGTAGTAGCCGCCATCGATATAAAAAGATTGTAGGTCTGAGGCGCCTCTTTCGATATAGCCATTGCTGCTAATCCTTGATAACCGGGCATTGAAAGCAAACTTGTCGTTGATCAATCCTGTACCTAGCTTCACTGTATTTTTCCAAGTGTTGTAAGATCCAAATGAATTGTTAAGTTCGGTATAGGATTTTTCGGCTAAAGTATTTGATTGAATATTTAACGAAGCGCCGAAGGAACCAGCGCCATTTGTCGAGGTTCCAATCCCCCGTTGCACTTGAATGCTTTCAGTAGATGATGCGAAATCAGGAAGATTGACAAAGAATGAGCCCATACTTTCAGCATCATTTAGTGGAATTCCATTAAGAGTTACATTGATGCGCTGGTTGTCAGATCCCCGAATGGTCATGTTTGTATATCCTATGCCGGCTCCTGCATCGGAGTTGACCTGGACAGAAGGCGTTTGATTCAATAGATAGGGGATGTCCTGCCCCAGGTTATTTCGTGAAATCTCTTCTTTTGAGATATTCTTGAATGTCGTTGGGGCATTCTTTTTGGCTCTGGTAGATACAACGAGTACTTCTTCTGTACGAATTGTTTTCGGATCAAGTTGGACAGTCAATTCCATATCACGCTCAATGTTCAGGTTTTGGATCCAGGTTTGATATCCTATAAAAGAAACTTGAACGGAATGCTTCCCTTTCTGAATATTATACAATTTGATCAGACCATCTTTGTCCGATTTGGTTGTAAAAGAAGCCTGTCCATCCAGGGATACAGATGCATTTTGTAGCGGCCTTTGTGTGTTCCTGTCTACGGTCTTAATCGTCAAATTGTGCTGAGCAACAGCAATTTGGATAGAAACAGTAGCTAAAGCGCTACAAATCAAAAATTTGATCATGTTGATGTATTTTGTTTAAGTTAAACAAATCATAGAAAGGGGTCACTATGATCGTTCTATTTAACTAACCTCTCCCTCCGCCAGCATTACCTGGATCAGGTGCACAGAACTTAATCTGTTGGGTATAATCTCAGCCCTTATTTGTGTTTCTGACAAAACAAGGCACCCCTATTCGATGATGCGAATATATACATTAAAATCGGAATGATATAACGTGATCTGTTTTTTGACAAAAGGGTAGTGTAGTTAAAAATTCGTTAAAATTTCCTTATGGTTTAAAGTTTTACGTTTAGGCTTGTTTTTGGTATTTATTGTTCTTTTTAGGTACCTTGGCATAGAGTTTTCTACTGTTAGTATGTATTCATATCGGTCAAAAATTTTTAATTACTAATTTGAGAGTGAGGAGATAAAATGTTAAAATATTTAAGCGCAAATTATATTCTACCGATCACTTCAATGCCAATAAAAGATGGTATTGTGGCGGTAGATGAAGAGGGGGTAATTCAGGGTATTTACGACCCCGCATCGTTTACTTTGAATGATAAGGTCAAGATCGAAAGGTATGATGGCGTTATTATTCCAGGTTTTATCAACGCCCATTGCCATATTGAATTGTCACATATGAAAGGTGTAGTACCTAAAGGTACCGGTCTACCGAACTTCTTAAGTCAGGTGATGACTTCACGCAGTGCTTCGATGAAGAAAATGGATGATGCAATGGCAAAGGCGGATAAAGAGATGTATGAAAATGGTATTGTAGCGGTGGGCGACCATGCGAATACAGATAACTCTTCTACATTGAAGGAGGAATCGCAAATACTTTATCATACGTTTGTGGAAGTCATTGGCGTTGAACCTGAAGAAGCTGATTTTAAATTAAAAGAAGCGAAATCGTTGACGCAAGAATTCAGAAATGGCCATGTGTCGATTACGCCACATGCACCCTATTCCTGTTCAAAAGCTCTTTTTAAAAAATTCAAAAAAGCTGTCTCTGAGACGAACATCATTAGTATTCATAATCAGGAGAGTGACGAAGAGAATAAATTGTTTAGATACAAAACGGGTGAATTTCTAGACTTCTATAAGAGCATCGGAAAAAATGCAGATTCTATTAAAGCACAAGCCCGGAATTCGATCCAGTCTTACTTACCTTATTTGCCTTATCCGAATAAGTTGTTGTTAGTTCATAACACTTATACTTCATTAAAAGATTTGGATTTTGTGGAGCGTATGGATCGGGATGTCGTGTGGTGTTTGTGTCCGAAAGCAAATTTATATATCGAAGGTGCTTTACCTAAGATTCATAATTTTATAAATGCTGGACAACCATTAGTTATCGGAACGGATAGTTTGGCATCGAACGATACGCTTTCGGTATTGGAAGAGTTGAAAGCATTGCATGAACATTTCGAGGATTTGGATTTCTTGCAAACCATTCAATGGGCTACAATCAACGGAGCTGTTGCGCTGAATATCCAAGATAAATATGGATCTCTGGAAGTAGGTAAAAAGCCGGGAATTGTTTTGCTCCAAGGTATGGAACACATGCGCTTGACAGATAAAGTTAAAATCAAACGTTTAGCATAGTATTTAATTCCACAAAAACTTCTGTACTTTTGCTCTTATGAAACATTTGAATATTTCAATAAGGGGTAAAGTACAGGGAGTCTTTTTTCGATTGACGGCCAAAGCTGTTGCCGATCAGGTTGGTGTAAAAGGCTTTGTTGTCAATCAAAAGGATGGAACTGTCTATATTGAAGCTGAGGGTGACGATTTTGCACTTGATTCAATGTTGGACTTCTGCCAGGAAGGTCCAGAGGATGCAAGTGTTGAAGCTGTTGAAGTTAAGGAAGGTGAGCTTAAGGGCTTTTCTAATTTTGAAGTGATTAAAAGAATCCAACCCCAAGCCTAGTGTCAACAATAAAGAAATTTCTCAGCGATACCGTTATCTATGGTGTGACTACTATCGTTTCAAGAATGATAGGATTTCTGATGACACCGCTCTATCTCCGTAAATTCAAGGATGCAGCGATCTATGGAATTTATTCTAATTTTTATGCGTGGATGTCCATGCTGAATGCTATTCTAGCATTTGGAATGGAGACAACTTATTTCCGGTATTTACAGAAAGTTGAACCACAGGATAAGAATAAAGTTTACAACAATAGCTTCTTTATCACTTTAATTACCTCCGGATTATTACTGTTGTCTGTATTTGTTTTCACAAGACCTATTGCTTCGTGGTTTGCAGATGGTGGAGATGTGTCTCTCTATGAGCAATATATTAAATACTTCGCATTTATTCTCGTTGCGGATGCGCTTGCTGTCATACCATTTACAAAATTGCGTGCCGAAGGGAGACCTTATAAGTATAGTGCACTGAAATTTGTCAATATTGGTATTACCGTGATTTCAAATTTGTTCTTTATTTTGTTCTTGCCGGATTGGGTACATAAGTACACCTTTTGGGCTGATTTTGCTGGAACATGGTTCAAAGAAGGTTGGATCGGTTATGTCTTTATTTCCAATCTTTTCGCAAGTATCGTTACATTAATTCTATTACTGCCTGAATTGTTAACTTTCCGATTCAGCCTAGATAAAAGATTAATGAATGAAATGTTAAAGTATAGCTTCCCAATTTTAGTAGCTAATATTTCATTTATTATTAATGAGAATCTAGACAAAATGTTCTTTCTGAAATTGGTGCCTGGGGAGGCGGGGAAAGATGATTTAGGTATATATGGTGCAGTTGCTAAATTGGCCGTATTTTTAAGCTTATTTGTTACAGCTTTTAGACTAGGGGCGGAACCTTTCTTCTTTTCATATTCAAAAAACCAGAACGCATCGAAAACCTATGCGCTCATCATGGAGTATTTTGTTATCCTCATGGTTATCGCAATGGTCGGATTGACAGTCAATCTGGATTGGCTGAAATATTTTATCAAGGGTAATGAAGAAGAGATCGCAACATACTGGACTGGGCTTAAAATTGTCCCAATTCTTTTATTCAATTATGTGCTACTAGGAATATATATGAATTTATCGATTTGGTATAAGTTGACAGATCATACACGTTACGCTATTTATATTTCGGGCATAGGAGCGTTAATTACAATTATGCTCAATGTTTGGCTTATCCCAACTTATTCCTATGTGGGGGCTGTTTTATCAACAACAGTAGTATATCTGGTCATGATCGGTTTTTCACTTTACTGGGGACAGAAGTATTATCCCATACCTTATAAGATGATCAAGATCTCTGTCTATCTCGGCGTAGGGCTGTTGATTTCCTGGTTGAGCTTTCAAGTTTTTCATAGTAATATATGGGTCGGAAATGCCATGTTATTGCTACTGCTTGGTATTACTTTTTTCCTTGAAAAGAATGGGCTGATGAAATTAATTCGAAGAAAATAGCTGGTTTGTTCAATACATAAAAAAGGCGACAACTTAAATTTGGTTGTCGCCTTTTTCAATTATTGAAAAATCTTAAAATACTTCAGTTTCGAAGGTATGTTCAATATCATGGAGTACATCCAAAATCTCGTCTTGCGTTTGTAAGCTGACAAGTTTCATTCTGGATTCTTTGAAATTTGGAATTCCTTTGAAATAATTTGCGTAATGTCTCCGCATTTCAAAAATCCCTAATTTATCCCCTTTCCATTCAATGGATTTGTTTAAGTGTGTTTTACATACTTCGACACGTTCGGCGATCGTAGGTCCCTCCAGGCGCTCACCGGTATGGAAGAAATGTTTGATTTCTCTAAAGATCCATGGATAGCCGATAGCGGCACGCCCGATCATAATGCCGTCAACTTCATATTCTTGTCTCCAGGCAGCGGCTTTCTCCACCGAATCCACATCACCGTTTCCAAAAATTGGAATCTGAATGCGCGGATTGCGTTTGATGTCACGGATCATCGACCAGTCAGCCTGACCTTTGTACAATTGCGCGCGGGTACGGCCATGTATTGCTAATGCTTTGATGCCAACATCTTGCAATCGCTCCGCTACCTCATATACATTTTTGGTATTGTCATCCCAGCCAAGACGTGTTTTTACTGTAACGGGTAGATGAGTTGCTTCAACAACAGCTTTGGTCATCGCAACCATTTTATCAATGTCTTGCAATAAGGAAGAGCCCGCTCCCTTACAGACAACTTTCTTAACAGGGCAGCCGTAATTGATGTCGATTAGATTTGGATTTGCTTTTGTGCAGATTTCAGCTGATTGGCGCATACTTTCAATATCTCCACCGAATATCTGGATACCGATAGGCCGTTCATATTCAAAAATATCAAGTTTTTGAACAGATTTAGCCGCATCACGAATCAGCCCTTCTGAGGAAATGAATTCAGTATACATTAAATCAACACCATTTTGTTTGCAAACATACCGAAATGGGGGATCGCTGACATCCTCCATCGGAGCAAGTAACAAAGGGAATTCTCCCAATTCAATATTTTCACCAATCTTGACCGACATCTTCAATTTTTTTTTACAAAGGTACAAAATTTGGTATTAGTATAAAGTTAGCTAACTGTCATGAGTTTAGAGTCGACTTTTTATCTCTTCGGAACCCGTAGCGCGTTGTGCCGTTGTGTTTTGAGAACCACCGAAACGGTAGCTGAAAGATAGGATGGCAGTTCTACTGTCGGGATTAGATCTACCAATCAGCCTGATCGTTGGCGAGATAGTTTCATATCGTCGATTATTGGTTCTGAAAATGTCATTAACCACTAATTTCAGCGTGGCTTTTTTATTGAGGAAGTTTTTTTGGATGCCAGAATATATCTGTCCGTAGCTTTTGATATGACTGATTCCTACCGTTAAGCCAGACACATAGTTGCCACCCAATTCGATAGACCAATCCTTAGGCAATTTGAACGAATTTTGGCTGTTTAGACTTAATGTATTTCCCTTGCGGACAATTAGCTCATCTTCTTGCGGCAATTCATATTCATTCCGATAATAGTTCGCAAAATGGGTTGCCGACCACCAGCTGGTAAATTGGGTCGGGGCAATAAAGGAAATCCCATAATTTTTAAAAGAACCTATATTTTCGGGCCTTTCAAAAGTAATATAGGGATTAAGTGGATCTCTTCCCAATATATCGTTGACAACATTTGACCGCTGTGCATAATTCAGCGTTAAGACATATTTGCTTGCGTAAGTATAACCTAGTTCAAAGGAGTGTTCGTATGCTGGGTTTAAGTTCGAATTTCCCTCAGCATAGGAAAAAGGATCCGTGTATACCCTGAATGGATTTAAATCCCAAAACGAAGGCCGTTGTACGCGATAGCTGTAGCTGGTCTGTACCTTATGATTGTCATTGGCGGTATAAGTGAAAAATGCTGCTGGGAATAGTTTGAAATAGGATCTTTCAAATTGTTCATTCAATGTAATTTGATGACTACGTGTTCGGGTGTGTTCTCCGCGAACGCCTATTTGGGTTGAAAACTTATGCCAGCTCTTTGATAGATTTAGATAACCCGCATGAATAGTCTCTTTGTAGATAAAGTGATTACTTGTACCCAGATCAGGAACATACTGATCATTTTGTAATGTATCATAATGTAGATCGTTTTCAGTGCGTACGTAACTGCTCTTCCAGCCAGCTTCCAGGTTATATTCCTTTGGAAGCGGAAGTGTATAATCTAGCTTGGCAACATATACCTTATTGTCGGAGGGGATATCACCTATTCTTGAGGAGCTTGCAGGCGGAGTTGAAGCTCCCACATTGTTATATACCGTATTCAGCTGCTGATCCATTCTTGAATAGTGGTCAACAAGGTCAAGATCTATTTTTAATTCATGACCTTTATCATTGAGCTTTAAATTATAATTGACATTGTACAACAGATCTCGCCAACGCTCCTTGCCCTCCGTGATGGTCGTGGATGACCATACTAAATTGTCGGTATTAAAGTTTCGGAAGCTATTCGTGGTGGGCTCGTACTTTGGATATTTTCCGAATCCTCCATTAATTAAGAAACCTATCGTCTGTTTGGGGTTTATGCTGTAATCTATGCCGACTCTGAAATTATTAGATCGGAGTTTTGGCTGTATGGTGTTTTCCTGTAGTGAATACGATTCAGGTACTGATCCCTGATCAGTGTAAAAATAGCGTGTAAGTGAGTTATAATATTTCAGATTTTGGAAATACTGATTATAAATCCCGAATACATTGATTTTTTCTGTACGATAATTAAGGTTTAGACTCCCGCCAAGATGCGCTCCTCTAC
>Ga0256909_1000480_pt1 | contig 13937 bp, 9 predicted proteins | sample MC6MC0762MT_FD_190203 | JGI IMG/M metagenome (GOLD analysis project Ga0256909, IMG submission 190203) | Metatranscriptome of enriched soil aggregate microbial communities from Iowa State University, Ames, United States - MC6-MC0762-MT... | ecosystem: Environmental > Terrestrial > Soil >...
AATATTTACGATCAGTAAATTCTTGATAACGGGTGTCAATTGTTGAAACATATAGTTCTATCTTCTAGTTTTTACCAAATTTTTCTGCTAATTCCTGCAATGTAAATGTTACGATAACAGGGTTGCCATAGATGGAGATATTCGGTGATTGACAAGCAAAGAGCTTGTCGACCAATTCTGCCATAGCGGTGTTGTCAAGCTGTGTGCCTGGTTTGATCGCAGCATTACGAGCAAGGCTTTTTGCTAGATTCTCGCGCTTAGCTAGCTTGTATTCGGATTGATTGTTTTTATAATCTTCCAATATTTTTTCAATCATTTTGATCTCATCAAAGCCTGTTCCCAAGTCTGCTGGAATTCCGTCAATAATATAGGAATTTTTTCCAAATTCACGAATTTGAAAACCTAGACCATTGATGTCGTCCAATAAGTCTTTCATCAGCTCATTATCCGCAGGGTTGAGGTCTATTGTCTGTGGGAATAAGCTTTGTTGGCTTAAGCCTTTATGCTGATCGAGCTGCTCCAGAAACTGTTCAAATAAAATACGTTCGTGAGCAGCTTGTTGGTCAATAAGAATAAAGCCAGAATGAATCTGTGAAACAATATACTTGTTGTGCAGCTGAAAAAATAATTTAGAGGAAGTTTTATCTTCCACTTGGATGGCCTGTGGGAGGTCCGTCTCCAATTCTGAACTAGTATGCAAAGGAAGCTGTACAGACTCCTCCTTTTCGACGATTTCGTACAATGAATCCCAATTGCTTGGTATTCCCCCTGTTTTTTTTTTGCAAAGCCTTCCGCATAACTATCCGATCTGGAATAGGATGATTTGGACTTGTCCGTGTCAAAAGGATTAAAATCTGGATTAAAGGTGACTGTTGGCGCAATAATTTCGTCCAATGATTTCTTTGTGATCAGATTGGTGAAGCTTGTCTCCTGTTCAAAATCCAAAGAAGGCATGATATTATAGCGTCCCAATGACCTTTTCACCGCTGATCGGATGATGGCATAAATTGCCTTGTCATCCTCATATTTGATTTCGGTCTTTGTTGGGTGTACATTGATATCAATACGAGCAGGATCTATATCGATAAATAGGACATAAAACGGAAAAGTTTCCGCTTGCATAATATCCTCGTACGCATTCATAACCGCATGGTGCAGATAAGGGTCACGGACAAATCGCCTGTTGACAAAGAAAAACTGTTCGCCACGTGTTTTCTTCGCAAATTCAGGTTTTCCGACAAAACCTTCCACTTTAATAATGGATGTATCCTCTTCCACAGGAACCAGTCGTTGGTTGTAGTTGTTTCCGAAGATATGGACAATCCGTTGTTTCAGTGTCTCGGCAGGGAGATGATATATTTCATTTCCATCACTATGTAGTGAAAGGAAAATCTGTGGATTAGATAATGAAATACGCTGAAATTCGTCAATGATATGGCGCATTTCAACAGAATTACTCTTTAAGAAGTTCCTGCGGGCAGGAATATTGTAAAAAAGATTTTTGACTAAAATATTTGTTCCAGCAGCAACAGCTTCTGGATATTGATTGACAACTTTTGATCCTTCTATTTCGACCACCGTACCAAGTTCATCTTCGATACGGCGAGTTTTTAGTTCTACTTGTGCTATAGCAGCGATGGACGCCATCGCTTCCCCACGGAAACCCATGGTGCGAATAGCAAATAAATCTTCAGCTTTCCGGATCTTTGACGTCGCATGACGTTCAAAGCAAAGGCGAGCATCTGTTACGCTCATGCCACAGCCATTGTCAATGACTTGGATCAACGATTTGCCCGCGTCTTTAACAATAAGTTTTATTTTGTCAGCTCCAGCATCAATGGCATTCTCAATCAATTCTTTAATGGCAGACGCTGGTCGCTGCACCACTTCTCCCGCCGCAATCTGATTAGCAACATTATCTGGAAGTAATTGAATAATATCCGACATATAATACAAAGTTACGAAATATCCATATTTAGAAAGCACAAACACAAATGAAAATCAACCGGATATTCCAGATGGCCTCTAAAACCGTCGAAGCCTTGTGCCTGTCTTTAAAAAAATGGGCTATCCGCTGTTATGACATCTCCAGTTTTAGGAAACGTGCGGTTTCGCTTTTCTTGTTTTTAATTAAATTTTCTGGTGTTCCTTCAAATAATACTTGACCACCTTCTTTTCCTCCCTCAGGACCGATATCAACCACCCAGTCCGCGGATTTGACAACATCAAGGTTGTGTTCGATAATCAAGACCGTATTTCCACGGTCTACAAGTCGGTTGATCACACCCATGAGTACATTGACGTCTTCAAAATGAAGTCCTGTTGTAGGTTCGTCGAGAATGTAAAATGTGTTTCCGGTATCTTTTTTGGAAAGTTCTGTGGCAAGTTTCACCCGCTGTGCCTCTCCTCCAGATAAGGTCGTAGAAGATTGACCCAAGGTAATATAACCTAAACCTACATCTTGTAATGTTTTGATTTTTCTGTAAATACTTGGTACGTTTTCAAAGAAATCAACAGCATCATTGATGCTCATATCGAGTACATCTGAAATAGATTTACCTTTGTAGCGCACTTCCAAAGTTTCTCGGTTATAACGCTTTCCGTGACATGTTTCACAAGGAACCTGTACATCAGGAAGGAAATTCATCTCAATCACCTTCAATCCTGCACCCTGGCAGGTTTCACAACGCCCTCCTTTGACATTGAATGAAAAACGACCGGGTTTATACCCCCTGATTTTTGCTTCGGGAAGCTGAACGAAGAGCGTACGAATATCGGAGAATACACCTGTATAGGTTGAAGGATTGGAACGCGGTGTACGGCCGATAGGACTTTGATCAATTTCAATGACTTTATCAATATGCTCCAAGCCCTCAATCTTTTTGAAAGGAAGTGGAGTCGCTTTCGCTCGAAAGAAATGTTTATTTAAGATCGGGTACAATGTACCGGTAATCAAACTCGATTTACCAGAGCCCGAAACACCCGATACAACGATCAATTTGCCGAGCGGAAAGGTTACAGTCAGGTTTTTCAGATTATGCCCAGTAGCGCCATGAATGGTCAGCGTTTTGCTATTACCTTCACGTCGTTTCTCCGGGATCTTAACCTCTTTTTTCCCATTAAGATAAGCTGCGGTCAAAGAGTCTGATTTTAAGATCTCGTCGGGTTGGCCTTCAGCAACGACTGTACCACCATGAACACCCGCCGCCGGGCCCATATCAATCACATAATCCGCATGTAAGATCATATCCTTATCATGCTCAACGACCAAGACCGAATTGCCAATATCACGTAAGTTTTTGAGCGCCTTAATGAGACGTTCGTTGTCACGTTGATGTAATCCGATGCTCGGTTCATCCAGAATATAAAGCACATTGACCAACTGCGAACCAATCTGGGTGGCTAAACGAATCCGTTGCGCTTCCCCACCGGATAAGGTTTTTGCTGTACGATCCAATGTCAGGTAATTCAGGCCTACATCCAGTAAAAAGCCCAAACGAGCCCTTATTTCTTTAAGTATTTCTGTAGCAATGACCAACTGGCGTTCATCCAGTTTGCTCTCTACCTGATCGAACCATTCTTTTAACGCAGAAATATCTAATGTGGATAGTTCATGGATATTCTTGTCTGCGATCATAAAGTGAAGCGATTCTTTCTTCAACCTTGCTCCTTCGCAAGTAGGACAGGTAACTTTGGTTCTGAAATCATCCAGTGAAGGTGCTTCATCAGAAGATTTTCCGGAAAATTCCTCGAGCATTTTGAAGATCCCTTCAAATTCCACACGATATTCACGGGTGCCGTAACTTCCATAGGATACGGTGACGACGATAGGTTCTTCTTTATTACCAAATAAAAGTTGGTCGATCTGCTCATCGCTCAGTTTTTCCAGTGGTGTTGTTACTGCAAAATCCAATTTTTTGGCTACTGCTTTAAGTACCTCAAAAGTCCAGTTCTCCCGTGTTGGACCCAATGGTGCCAGCCCCCCTTTTTGAATGCTGAGTTTTTTGTCAGGAATGACAGCATTTTTGTCAATCTCAAAGATATAACCTAATCCATCACATGTCGGACAGGCACCATAAGGTGAGTTGAATGAGAAGGTATTGGGTTGGGGTTCATCATAAGAGATCCCTGACTCCGCATCCATCAGATACCGGCTATAAAATTGTTCCTGATTATCTTTGGTAGACACTTTGATAATGCCTTTTGCTGTTTTCATGGCCTGCATAACCGAAGTCTGTAGCCGCTTTTTGTCATCGCGTTCTATTTTCAGACGATCAACAACAATCTCAATATCGTGAATTTTATAGCGGTCTACTTGCATTTTTGGGACAAGGTCCAGTATTTCACCATCTACACGCACTTTGACATAACCCTGTTTACGAATTTGCTCAAAAAGCTCCCGATAATGTCCTTTACGTCCTTTTACGACAGGAGCGAGGATATTTAACGCTTGCCCTTCAAATTCATCCAAAATACGGTCGATCACCTGATCGTCAGACATGCGTTCCATTTTTTTGCCAGTGACATAGGAGAATGCTTCACCTGCGCGGGCAAACAAAAGACGCATAAAGTCGTATACTTCAGTAATGGTTCCTACAGTTGACCTTGGATTTTTGCTCGTTGTTTTCTGTTCAATGGAAATCACAGGACTCAAACCCGATATCTTGTCCACATCCGGACGCTCCATACCCCCCAAAAACTGACGGCTATAGGCACTAAAAGTTTCCATGTACCGACGTTGTCCCTCCGCATAAATGGTGTCAAAAGCCAGGGATGACTTTCCACTGCCACTTAAACCGGTGATGACGACCAATTCGTTTCTCGGAAAAGATACATCTATATTTTTTAGATTGTGCGCACGCGCCCCAAATACTTGAACTTCACTCTGTTCGCCCAAATCTGGGCTTCTTTTTACTGCCATGAAAACTCCTTAAAACCCTTGTAAAGGGATAAAATGCAAAACATGCAAAATTACAGATTTTAAAGGAATTATGCGAGCCTATCTGACTTTTGGAATAAAATGTGATATACAGGTGATGCGGAGCTCTTGTGATGCTGTAATGATTTAGGAAAGTTACGAAGGTTATTGTTATCTTGTGATCGATTTAGATCGTTATGACAACCTTGTAAGCTGTAAGTTTATACAGAAAGTGTCTAGAAAATAAAACGTTAAAATTAAAAAACCAATTCAACGAGTTTGTAAACCAAAGGTACGTTTCAACTAAGGTCGCAATGCTCAATACTCAATACAACAATAATGCGAAAATACGACGTCAGCAAACAGGAAAAACAATCCATCGAAGATATTGTCCAATTTTGGAAAAAGGAGAATCTATTGGATGAACAAAAAGCCAGTGAACTGATGGATAGCCTCGATGTTAAAAGTTTTGATTGGGGGCAACTGGCGCGTTATGCTTTTTGGATCGCCTTGGCCTCTTTGGTGTTCGCTGTTTTCTCGCTATTTACAGACGCTTCTTTCCTGGCTTTTGTGGATACTCTCTATGAAGCGCCCAACATTTTATTCTGCTTCTTTTTTGCTGCGGTCGCTGTGCTGTTCTATACGCTGGGGTTTCGTTATAAAAAGCGTTATCCCTATAAGAATCTTTCCACAGAGACCATGATGTTGATCGGAGTATTCGGAACGGCAGCCTGCATCGGGTTTATGGGTAAGGTATTGGATAAAGATACCATGCATTATTCGCTTTTATTTTTATTGTCCGTTGCGATCTATGGTATTCTTGCGGTAAAGCTCGATAGCAAGCTGATCTGGACCTTTATGCTTTTGGCCCTTGGCGTTTGGTTCGCCACCGAGACAGCCTATCATAGCAACTGGGGATTTAAATTCTGGGGAATGAATTATCCGCTACGCTTTACTATTTTCGGTGCAATGATCACAGCAGCTGCGGTTTGGCTGCAACCACGTTTTGAACGCTTGCAGATCTTTCAGCCGGTCAGTTATATCGTTGGATTGATTTACCTTATGATTTCCTTATGGACACTGTCCATTTTCGGTAACTATTCGGATTTTTATGAATGGACCACCGTACGTCAATACCATATGTTTTATTGGGGTATTTTATCAACTGCGGTGTCCGCTTTTCTCGTTATTTATGGGTTAAAAGCAAAAGATAATGTCACCCGTGAGGTAGGCTTTGTATTTTTGGTGCTGAATATCTATACACGCTATGTGGAGTATCTATGGGATAATATCAACAGAGCCGTATTTTTCTTGATCCTGGCAGTTTCCTTTTGGTTTGTCGGACGTTGGGCAGAGAAATTATGGAATAGACGAAAAGAGGAGCTCGAAAGGTAATAACAATTGAATCCTCCAATAGATGGTATCGCGAAACGGAAGCGTTATGAAAACGATGCTGTGGATTTTTTACTTAAACCGATTTTATTTGAATGTCTTAAACGCGCTGTAGAAAAGATTGAATCCATATAGCAACCCGAATGCAGGATAAACAACCTCTGGTGTAAGTTTCAGAAATGAACCGTAAACCCTACGCCTCGATTCGAATTGATGCTCAGATTCGGGTCATGACTTAGGTATTTTCGTATGCGGGTGATAAAAACGTCCATGCTTCTACCGGTAAAAAAATCAGCGCTCCCCCATACCTTTTCAAGGATATCTTCCCGTGTCACGAGCTGACCATTGTGCTGGCAAAGGAACAAAAGTAATTGTGCTTCCCGCTCGGTGAGCCTATATTGTTCCAAAGCATGACTCAGCAACAGTTGGTCGGGAAAAAATAGGTACGAACCAATTGGAATGGAACCTGCGGATACATGTTTTTGATTGCGTTTTAGTATATTCTGTATACGAAGTAACAATTCTTCGGGATCACAGGGTTTGGTAATATAATCGTCGGCACCGATTTTTAAACCGGTCAACTTATCGATCTTCTGTTCTTTGGCCGTTAAAAAGATAAAAGGAAGTGATGGGAAAAGTGTATTGATCTCTTTGGCCAGCGTAAAGCCGCTCACCTGGGGGAGCATCACATCCAAAATAATTAAATCATATCCCACAAGCTGCTGAAAGTCTGCTATAAGATCATTCGGCTGTAAAATCCATTCCACCTGAAAGTCCGACAGCTCGAGGTATTGTTTCAGCATGAATCCGAAATCCGGATCATCTTCTACCAACAATAGTTTATTCTTCATAACCCGATAAATTAGCGCGGCAATAGCACCACAAAAGTTGTTCCTTGCTGCAATTTACTCATCACGCTGATATCGCCCGCATATTTTTTGACGATATTCCTAACCAAAAATAGACCGATTCCTAAACCCTTCGTGTCATGGATATTATTTTTTTGGATACGGTAAAACTTTTCAAAAATATAAGGAAATTCGCTTTCTTCCATTCCTTGTCCATTATCGCTGACCTGAATGGATAGCTGGTTTTTCTGCTCTTCAAAACGGATATTCAGTTGTGTAGCACCGTATTTGGCCGCGTTATTCATCAGGTTTGAAAATAATGTCGCTGCATCTAGAGGATTAAGGCAAATCTGCATGTTGGAGCTTGGCGCAACAATGAGTTTGACCGTTGGATTGCACAGCTGAAAATCACTAAAAATACTCGCTAGTTCATCCGGAGTTATGGGGGCTAAACTCGTCGTTGTTTGGTGCTCATTCAGCGGATCCAGTGTCTGTTCCAAGCGGCTAACCTGGCGTTCAATAACCGCTATGATCGTGTCATCCGGAGATTTTCGGAGTGTTTTAGCCGCAATTTTAAGGGTAGCGATAGGCGTTTTTAGCTCGTGCGAGATATTGTCCACCACATCGTGCAAGACAGCGATCTGTTTGTCTTGTTTTCGGAGATTAGTGATGGTTCGATAAAACAGCCAGATAAATGCTGCAAGAATCAATAAAGTGCTCAGTAATAGCGAAGTCAGCTCCCTGAACAAAATCCAGCGCAGATTGACCACTTCAAAAGACGTCTTTCGCGGAACAGAAAAAACATATAAGATTTCTCTGCTCTGGACGCTATCCTGAACTTTGTTTGTTTCAGTTTTCTCTGTAAGCCATTTGCTGCTTGATAATTCCGTAGGGTTGTGAAAAGTGCCCTTTGTGGTATATACGGTGATGGGTCCATTAACCAATGGGGTTGCTACATCCTTATAATAAATACCCAATATTTCCTGCCGGAGGATCACATGCATACCCAGTGGCCGGAATATACTGTCGACATATTTTGTTAGCTCCGGGGACGTTTTCTGCGCATGTGTTTTATATAAATTTTTTAGACCTTCTGCCGTGATCTCCTTTTTAACCAGTTTAATGTAATAATCACGGGCGATATCCTTGCTTAATAAGTTGTTGTCAAAAATAGAATCGGAGTCTTCTAATCTGTCCAGGTTGTTTTTGACATCAGCGAATACTTCACGTTGTTTGAGCCGATAGGTATTGTACAATTGATAACCTTGTATGCCAATGAGGATGGCAAAAAATAGGGTGAAAAGGATGATATAATTTTTAGGTTTCAATTCCATATACAAATATAATTGCTTACTAGCAACATCATACACCTTAACGCAGCATTAACTCTTCATTAACCATATTTAGCGGAGGTAATGGACAATTTTGGAGCATTAAATACCGAAATATGAAAGGATTATTATTTTTGCTCTTAGCTCCTTTGCTTTCCACAGCACAGACTAGACAAGTAGCGGGACAGATTCAAAAGGGAAATAGCGAGCAACTGGCTGATGTATCTATTGTGTTATTGGATAGTACTTATCAAAAAATTAGAGAAATGAAGACTGATCTTTCCGGAAAGTTTGAATTAACATTGAAACAGCATACGAAATACTATCTCAAAGCATCACATTTGAATTTTGGCACGAAGGAATTATTTTTTTACAGCGATACCATAAAAAGTCCGTTGATCGTGACACTTCTTCCTAAAGCGAAAGAGCTTGAGGAAGTTAATGTTGTAGGCCGGCAGCCTCGATTGATCCGCAAGTTGGATCGCCTAGAATTTAACGTACAGCATAGTAATCTCTCTGCACTCAATACCTGGGACATCCTTAAACGTACACCTTTGGTGATGGCTAATGGCTCGGACTTAATGGTTCGGGGAAGTAAAAAGATTATGGTGCTGATCAATGACCGCAAGATTCTGCTCAGTGGCGAGGAGCTGAAAACCTATCTGGAGAATACCGCTGGCAACGATGTCCAGTCCATCGAGGTGATTACCAATCCCCCTGCAAAATATGAAGCGGAGGGAAGTACAATCATCAATATCAAGCTTTCCAAATCTACCTTATATGGGTATCGGGGTACGTTAGTGGGGTTGGCGGAAAAAAGCACGACCTGGAAACAGTTGTTTGGACTGACACAGTATTACAAGAATGAAAAATTCAATCTACGGGCGACATACAATTTTGGGCGTGGTACCTATGCACGTTATGAAACAAACTACGTGTATTACCCGAAAGAACAGACCTCATGGGAAGGCACGATGGATCGTTTCGATACCAATAATAGCCAAAATAGTTATGTGCTTTCGATGGAATATACACCAGACACAACATGGTCGGTCAATATGGGCTTAACGGGTTATTATGGGCCGAGGTCCTACGGGGTCTATGAGGTACCTACAGCAATCTATAATAAAGACCGTGTGCAAGAATCCAGCTATTTTACAACAAATGATCATGAACGGTCCAATAAAAACAACAATCTTTACCTTCAGGTAAGCAAGAAACTCAGCTCCAAATGGAGTATCAATTGGTCTTCTTATTTTACGTCCAGCAATGCTACCAACGATCAAGATGTTTTGACGGCATTGAATTTTAAAGGGGAAAAACCATCAAGTACGCGTTTTATTAGCAATAACGAGAGCGAAAACCGACTTTTATCCACACAAATGGACATTACGGGAAAGATAAAAGAGCTAGAGGTCGAGTTCGGTGGAAAGTTTAGCGCTGTAAAAACAACAAGTGACTTAATATTTTCGGACGATGAATCAGGTACCCTGCAATATCGGCCCGACAAGAGTAGCCTGTTTGATTATAAAGAGCGTAATGCCGCCTTATACACATCATTTAACTATAGCTGGAAGAAATGGAGCTGGAAGGCGGGGTTAAGAGGGGAGTATACCGACCTAGAAGGACGGGTTTCAGAACCGGAGGACATGAATAAGAAGGATTATTTTGTGTTGTTTCCCACTTTCTACATGCAATATGCGCTCTCGGATCAGCAACAATTCGGATTTTCCTATGGTAAACGCATCAGCCGTCCCGCTTATTCATGGCTTAATCCGGCGAAATCCTATTATAACCTGTTTTCATATTTCCAGGGAGATCCCCGCTTGAGAGCTACGGTTGTGCATAATCTCAATCTGACCTGGACAAAGAACAATTGGAATGTGGATCTATTTTATCGTTTTGAAAAATGGCCTAATATGGAAATTGCTTTGCAGGACAACGTCAATCACCAGCTGATCTTTCAATATACCAATATTAAGAAAGGGCAAGGGGCAGGTATAGATTTGGGGAAGAGCTTTCAATTGACCTCCCGTTGGGGATTAAATCTTCAACTGGAAGGAATGTACAATGAGAATTATTTTATGGGGGCCGATGCGGTGCTGCATAAGAACGATGTTTATATCGGTAATGGCAACATAAGTTCAAACTATGTCTTGGACAAAAATGCGGGTTGGAATCTGGAACTCGGCAATACGTTTACCTCACCGACTATTCAGGGACCATTCCGGATTACAGGCTACTCCAGTACCTACGTGATGACCAACCGAAAGTTTTTTAATAAGCGACTGGAAGTCAACCTTGCATTTATGGATATTTTTAGGACAGAGAAAATGAGGATATCGTCAAAATATGCTGATCAGAACAATTATTTTGATGATTATCGGGATACAAGAAAGGTCAATGTAACCCTACGGTATCACTTTGGGAACCAAAAGGTCAAGAGCAGCAACCAACCGAATAAGACCGAAGAGCAATCAAGACTTTAGCCCGCTATTCTTTAAATAGCGGGGCTGTCCTTCCTATTTCAGATTCGTTTGAAATAGGAAGGACAGACATACTGAAATTTAGTTTATTTTTAGCGAATAAGTGATGTTGATACCACCCGCTGCAAGCATATCATGTACTGAACAATATTTTTTCACAGCTAGCTCGGCTGCTTTCGCCGCCTTCACTTCATCAATTTCCCCTTTGAGGAAAAAGTTGATATGAATATCCGTAAACACTTGGGGCACTTCTTCACGGCGCTTTCCTTCTACTTCCACTTGGACATCATCAATTTGTTGACGCTGTTTTACCAGGATACTATGTAGGTCAAAAACGCTGCAAGAACCCAATGCCATCAATACCAACTCCATGGGGCGAACACCTTTTCCTTCACCACCGATCGCTTCAGAACCATCGATATTCACTTTGACGGAAGATAATTCACTGCTGGCTTCGAAATGCACAGCTTGGTTGACACGGTTTAATTTGATTTTCATAAGAATAATTATTTACGCGTATTGTATTTGTCTGTTAACACATCCACGCGGCCATCAATAATGACTCCCACTGTACCATTCTCATCTTATGCAGATTTGTCTGGTGTAGCTTTTGAGACGGATGAATGTTAAACAAAAATAAGCATTGTTTAACAAAAAAAGGTCATCTGAATGTTCAATTCAGATGACCTTTTTTTGTTATCCTTTTGGCTAATTTATAGCACTAAGGTAAGGCAACTCCACCATACTCGCTGACATTTACTTTCCCTAATTTGGTACTATATTTTGCATTGATCGCATCAACAAAAACATTGGCCATAATGGCATAGCCCATAGGTGTTAAGTGAACTCCATCCAATGAAAAGATGTTTCCAGTAATATATTTATTGCTGATGGCGATACCGTTAATCTGATAGCCCGATTTTACTTTGTTCAAGAAGCTGTAGATATCCGCTACTGCAAGTTTTTTGCTGTCCGCAATTTGTTTGATCGTTGTGTTTAGCGCGACGATACGATCTTGGACCATTTTTGCCTCAGCCTCATCCAAGACAAAATTGTCACCAACAGGATTTGCTGGATGTAGACCGTAAGGAGCAGGATTGACAACGCCAGTTACAGGGTCTTTGAGATCTCGTCTGCCCAATAAGCCAGCCGAAGAAAATGGTAGAATAAACATGTCTTTATCCGTTGCTGCACGTGGGATTGTCTTTGTTTTAATGTAGATATCCGTGAGTGGTGCGGCATTGGGATCTTGCGCTTTTAATGCCGCATTCGCTGCAGCCAATAATGCCTGGCGTGTCACTGTTGTGAAGTAAGGAACAGCCGTCACATCAGGAATGGTGGCAACAACTCCTTTTTGTTCTTTGCTGGTTAATTTGGTGATAAAGCCGGTATAAAACCTCGCAAAGTCCTGTTCAGAAATCAAGGTGTTTGTGGCATCAGTAGTTACGGCACCATTTGTTGCATAGCCCAATACATCATTATTTCCTAATGAGAAGGAAAAGAAGGTATGGTCTTTGGTCGTTGCATAATCTACATAAGTTGTGGTAACTGGCGCATTGTCGGGTAGCAATCGCTCAAAATAAGGATTCCCTTTTGTGGTACCTATTCCTGGCGCAAATGCCATATCCAAACGCATTCCCGGTACGCCCAGATTATTGATGGGACCAGTGTACTTGATGTAAAGCGGCTTTTTGTCTTCCGTTTGTCCACGGATGGCCAGGTGGTCAGTAACTGTACCCAATTGCGGTTGACCGTTCACCAGTGCTTTTAAATATAAGAACCCACTACCATTATAGTTTTCCGCAGGAAAATAAGGTTGCAAAAACTCTCCTCCGCCTACTTTTTTCATTTCTTGAGCAAGCATATTCGGGAAAGATTGTTCCTGACCCTTGAGACTGAGCCCACTATTGGCGTATCCAGAAGTTAGTGAGTTACCGACAGCTATATACTTGCTGAAATCTACATTTTCGGGGTTTCCACCTTTGGTGTCAAGGTCGATAGACGGTTTACAGGACGCAGCCAATGCTATCGCCGCAAAACCAATATAAAGCTTAATATTTTTTTGAAATCTTTTCATAATCTATTACCATTTATAGGTGAATGAAATTGAAGGAGCATGAATGTTAGTTTTGTAAGCACCCTCAATTTGTGTAGCTGGGCTTACGACAGTACGCTCTTTCAATTTTTGTAAAACATAAGCTGCGTGCAGGCTGAATTTGTCGTTAATTGCATAAGACAATCCCAGTGCCCCCATGATACGGTCGTTGTCCGGTGTCTCCGCATAAACATGGTCTTTGTCAACCGGTGTTTTTACATAACCTACTCCGGCACGTACAGCCAAATGCTCGCAGGCTTTATAATTCACACCAATTTTCCCTGAAAATGCATTCTTATAATTTTTTATCTGCTCAGTATCTTGTAGCAGCGGTGTATTGTCTGCATAATCAAATACTAACTTTTTATAAATATTATATTGGATAAAAGTTCCATCGGCAACAACATCTACTTTGTCACTAACTGGGACCGAAATGCCTAGGTTAAGTGATGCCGGTAAAGGAAGCTCTGCACTGAATTTGGTATCAGGAAACGAGGCTGCAACAGCATCCGGTACCGTAAAATCAGCATCCCCTTTTTTCAGTTTGGTAACGACTTTCGATCGGTAAGATAGGGAGATCGCGACGTTGTTGTCAAAATTGTAATGGGCACCAACGTTGTAGCCTATACCAGTACCAGTACCAGTTAATTTAGCGCTTGCAGAAGATCCGTCAGGTAAAAACAAGGGTAATGATCGTGCTAGATCGACCATACCGATGTTGTACACGAATCCGGCACCTACACTTAAGTTATCGGTAAGTTTATAACTAATGGTAGGCTGTATGTAAATCGCGCGCAACTTGAGGTGGTTGAGTTCGTATTTTCCAGGCCAACTGTCTCCCCAATCCACTGCTCCACCGTAGGGTGT
>Ga0256909_1000495_pt1 | contig 13556 bp, 9 predicted proteins | sample MC6MC0762MT_FD_190203 | JGI IMG/M metagenome (GOLD analysis project Ga0256909, IMG submission 190203) | Metatranscriptome of enriched soil aggregate microbial communities from Iowa State University, Ames, United States - MC6-MC0762-MT... | ecosystem: Environmental > Terrestrial > Soil >...
CGTTTGCTCGCGACGCGTCCGGCGGGCTTGCCGAAGTCGCTGGCGCAGGCGCTGATCGTAGATGTACCGCAAGCAGCCGAAAAAGGCGACAATCCGTCCGCCGCGTTGACGGCGTTGCGCGACTGGCTGATTGCCGAGCGCGAGCCGCAACTTGCTGCGCGTTGCGACGGTTATCTGTCGCAGATGCCGGCTGGCGCGACCGCGGTGTTGTCGGGGCCGACTGGCGAGCGCAACACTTACACGCTGGGTGCGCGCGGCACGGTGTTGTGTATCGCATCGACCGCGAGCGGTGCGCGCGCGCAGTTTGCCGCCGTGCTGGCTACGGGAAATCGAGCGTTGTTCGAAGGCGCGGCTGGGGAACAACTGGTGACGCAGTTGCCCGCATCGCTGAAGTCTTATGCGAGCGTGCGCAAGAACGCGGAGACGCCGTTCGACGCCGTTTTGTTCGAAGGCGACAGCGACGAATTGCTGACGCTCGTGAAGGAAGTCGCGAAGCGTCCCGGACCGATTGTGTCGGTGCAAGGTGTCGCGTCGCGCGCGCTGGAGAGCGGCGACGAAGACTACGCGCTCGAGCGTCTGTTGACGGAGCGCTCGGTCAGCGTGAATACGGCAGCCGCCGGTGGTAATGCGAATTTGATGACGATCGGTTGAGCGAACCTCATCGATTACTGGCAAGAAAACGCCGGGCCGCCCCAAGTTTTCTTGCGCCCCCTCGGGGGGCCTGGCGCGATGCGCCAGGATTTGGGGGCGGTCATTAGAACGGAAGCGGTAACGGCGATCCCGAAAGCCGCTCCATCCACACCTGGTACCAAGGAGAAGATATGCAACACAAGATGACACAGCTGGCAGGCGCAGCACTGGTTGCGGCGATGTCGCTGGCGGGGACGGCCAACGCTCAATCTACGGACGACGTGAAGATCGGTTTCGCCGGTCCGATGACGGGCGCGCAGGCGCACTACGGCAAAGATTTCCAGAACGGCATCACGCTGGCTGTGGAAGACATCAACGCAACGAAGCCGGTGATCGGCGGCAAGCCGGTTCGCTTCGTGCTCGACTCGGCAGACGACCAGGCTGACCCGCGCACCGGCACCACCGTCGCGCAGAAGCTGGTGGACGACGGCATCAAGGGCATGCTCGGCCACTTCAACTCGGGCACCACGATCCCGGCTTCGCGCATCTACGCGAACGCTGGCATTCCCGAAATCGCAATGGCAACGGCGCCTGAATACACGCAACAAGGTTTCAAGACCACGTTCCGCATGATGACGTCCGACACGCAGCAAGGTTCGGTCGCGGGCACGTTCGCGGTCAAGACGCTTGGCGTGAAGAAGATCGTGATCGTCGACGACCGCACGGCTTATGGCCAGGGTCTCGCGGATCAGTTCGAGAAGGCGGCGAAGGCAGCGGGCGGCACGATCGTCGATCGTGAATACACGAACGACAAGGCCGTGGACTTCAAGTCGATCCTGACCAAGCTGAAGGCGGCCAATCCGGACCTGATCTATTACGGCGGCGCGGATTCGCAAGCAGCACCCATGGTCAAGCAGATGAAGGCGCTCGGCATCAAGGCGCCGCTGATGGGCGGCGAAATGGTTCACACGCCGACGTTCATCCAGATCGCGGGTGACGCAGCGAACGGCACGGTGGCATCGCTCGCCGGCCTGCCGCTGGAAGAAATGCCGGGCGGCAAGGACTACGTCGCCAAGTACAAGAAGCGCTTCAACGAAGACGTGCAAACGTACTCGCCGTACGCTTACGACGGCGCAATGGCCATGTTCGCAGCAATGAAGAAGGCGAACTCGACGGACCCGGCCAAGTACCTGCCGGTGCTCGCCAAGACGTCGATGCCGGCTGTGACGTCGTCGAACCTCTCGTACGACGCCAAGGGCGATCTGAAGAACGGCGGCATCACGCTGTACAAGGTTGTCGACGGCAAGTGGACGACCCTGCAAAGCGTTGGCGGCAAGTAAGCCTTTCTTTGCAGATCGATCCGATCTTGAAGACCCCGCTTCGGCGGGGTTTTTTTATGGATTGTCGTGGAAGGTGCTTTTCCCCCGCACCGTTGCGCTTACTCCCCGCGCAACTTCCTTCCCTGCTCCCGAATCTGCTCCAAAGTCGCGCCGGGCGTGCTCGCCTCCTGCGGCATACGGATCTCTATCACCGCCGCGCATTTCGCCTCCAATGAACGCTGTAACGCCGGCAGAAAATCTTCGGTGCGTTCGACGGTTTCGCCGTGCGCGCCGAACGATCGCGCGAATGCCGCGAAGTCCGGATTCGTGAGCCCGGTGCCGTGTACGCGATTCGGATAGTGCCGCTCCTGATGCATGCGGATCGTGCCGAAGTGCCCGTTGTTCACGACGATGAACAGCACATGCAGGTCGTATTGCATCGCCGTCGCGAGTTCCTGCGCGGCCATCATGAAGCAGCCGTCGCCCGCCAGCGCGACCACCGCGCGTTGCGGATAGAGCGACTTCGCCGCGATCGCGGCCGGCACGCCGTAGCCCATCGCGCCACTCGTGGGCGCAAGTTGAGAGCGGTATTGACGATACGAAAAGTGCCGATGCAACCACGTCGCGTAATTGCCGGCGCCGTTGGTCAGTATTGCGTCATCGGGAAGATGCGCGCGAAGTTGCTGGATCACTTCGCCCATTTGTACGTCGCCTGGAATGGGCCGAGGTTTGCGCCACTCGAGATACGCGCGATGCGCTTCTTCCGCCGCGCCCGCCCACGTCAGCGTGCGGGTGGAGGGTTCCAACGCCGCGAGCGCGGCCGCAAGTTCAGGCATGCCGGACACGATGGGCAGATCGGCGGCATAAACCCGCCCCAGCTCTTCCGCGCCTTGGTGCACGTGAACCAGTGTCTGCTTCGTCTTGGGAATGTCGAGCAACGTATAACCGTTCGTCGTGGCTTCGCCGAGGCGAGGACCCAGCGCGAGCAGCAGGTCGGCATCGCGGATCCGCTGGGCCAGCGCCGGATTGATGCCGAGTCCCACATCGCCGGCATAGTTCGGATGCTCGTTGTCGAGCGTGTCCTGGAAGCGGAACGCAAGGCCGACAGGCAATTGCCAGTTCTCGACGAAGCGTTGCAGGTCCGCGCAGGCCGCGGGCGTCCAACCGCTTCCGCCTGCGATCACCATTGGCCGTTGCGCGCTCTCCAGCAATTCGCGCAGCTTGTCGATCTGCGCGGTTGAGGGCGACGCAGCCACGCGCTGATATCGCGGCGCGCCTGGTACGGCGTCGCATGCATCGCTCAACACGTCTTCGGGCAAAGACAGCACCACGGGTCCCGGCCGCCCCGAAGTCGCCGTGTAGAACGCATGACTCAGATATTCGGGAATGCGCTTCGGATCGTCGATCTGCGCGACCCACTTCGCCATCTGACCGAACATGCGCCGATAGTCGATCTCCTGGAAAGCCTCGCGATCGAGATGCTCGCGCGCGCACTGACCAATCAGCAGGATCATCGGCGTGGAGTCCTGAAACGCGGTGTGCACGCCAATCGATGCGTGCGTCGCGCCCGGTCCTCGCGTGACGAGCGCGACGCCCGGGCGCCCGGTCAGCTTTCCGATCGCTTCCGCCATGTTCGCGGCCGCCGCTTCGTGACGGCAGACAATGGTCTGGATGCGCTCCGTTTCGTCGTGCAATGAATCGAGCACCGCGAGAAAACTCTCACCGGGCACGCAGAAGACACGTTCGACACCGTGGGTGAGCAAAGCGTCGACAACAAGGCGCGCGCCAGTGGTTCGAGCGGCGGCAGTATCGGAAACGGGAGCATTCGGCTGCGACATTGCGATGAGGCCTCCAGACAGTGCATGAGTGCGGTTGCGTCGGCATCGACTGCATGATCGGCCGACCGGCGCCCCGACAGCTTACGCTGGGAGCGCACCCGGTGTCACGGCGCAGCGCAACGTGCGCTCACACAGCGGGCGCGGCTAGCAAACATGCAAACGTGCAAACAAAAAACGCGGACCCTGGGGCCCGCGTCTCGTTCACTTCGCAACACGCCGCGTTGCCGACCAACGATCAGCAACGGACATCCTGCAGTCAAGCATCAACATTCGACGATATTCACCGCCAGACCGCCGCGCGACGTTTCCTTGTACTTCGTCTTCATATCCGCGCCGGTTTCGCGCATGGTCTTGATGACCGAATCGAGCGACACGTAATGACTGCCGTCGCCGCGCAGTGCCATGCGCGCTGCGTTGACGGCTTTCACCGACGCCATTGCATTGCGCTCGATGCACGGAATCTGCACCATGCCGCCGACCGGATCGCACGTCAGCCCGAGGTTGTGCTCCATGCCGATTTCCGCCGCGTTTTCGACCTGCTTCGGCGTGCCGCCCATCACGGCGGCGAGTGCGCCGGCAGCCATCGAGCAGGCGACGCCGACCTCGCCCTGGCAGCCGACTTCGGCGCCGGAAATCGACGCGTTCAACTTGTACAGAATGCCGATCGCAGCCGCCGTCATCAGGAAGTCGATCACGCCTTGCTGGTTCGAGCCGGGCATGAACCGCGTGTAGTAATGCAGCACCGCGGGAATGATGCCGGCCGCGCCGTTGGTGGGCGCGGTGACGACGCGGCCGCCGGCGGCGTTTTCTTCGTTGACCGCGATTGCGTAGAGATTGATCCAGTCGATCATCGACAGCGGATCGCGCAGCGCAAGCTCAGGGTTGCCCGATAGCGCTCGATACAACTGCGGCGCGCGGCGTTTCACCTGAAACGGGCCGGGCAGGTTGCCGTCCGCGTCCGGATTGTTGATGCCGCAGCCTCGCGACACGCATGACTGCATCACGTCCCAGATCTTCAGAAGGCCTGCGCGGGTCTCTTCTTCGGTGTGCCAGACCCGCTCGTTTTCCCACATCAATTGCGCGATGCTTTTGCCGGTCGATCCGCACAGCGCGAGCAATTCGTTGCCGGTGCGAAACGAGTGCGGCAATTGGTCGACGGCGGCAAGGACCTTGGTATTCGGTGCGCCGGCCGTCACCACGAAGCCGCCGCCCACCGACAGATACGTCGATTCGCGCAGCGTCTCGCCTTGCACGTCGAACGCGCGCAGCTTGAGCCCGTTCGGATGTTCGGGCAGCGCTTGCCGGTAGAACGAGATGTGATCCTTCTGCACGAACGGCACTTCATGCGTGCCGAGCAATGCGAGCTTGCGCGTGGTGCGCACGGCTTCTAGCCGTTGCGCGATCGTGTCGGGGTCCACTGTGTCGGGTGCGTCGCCCATCAGACCGAGCATTACGCCGCGATCCGTGCCGTGCCCTTTGCCTGTTGCGCCGAGCGACCCGTAAAGATCCGCTTTCACCGACGCGGTGTTCGGCAGCAGCCCATCGCGTTCGAGCCCTTGGGCGAACATCAGCGCCGCGCGCATCGGCCCGACCGTATGCGAACTTGACGGACCAATGCCGATTTTGAAGAGATCGAACACGCTGACTGCCATTACTGCTCCCTGCTGATGAAAGTTGGTTTAGCGCGCCGGCATCGGCAAACACACGGCGAGCCACGCGGGTGGCGTCGGCGCGAGCCGCAGCGCAATCGGCGTATAGCGTCCGTCGAGACGCGCCGCCAGATGAAACAGCTCCGTCGCGTTCTTCGGATCCCACTGACCCGAGTAGCCGGGCAAGCCGGCTTCGCGACGTTTTGCGTCGAATGCGACGCTCGAATGCACGAATTCCTCATGCGTCTTGCTGCCCTCCGCGTACGGCGAGAGCCAGTTCAGCGCGGCTTGCAGCGACGCGCCGTTCGCGCCCTTCTCCGGCAGCCAGTTGCGGTTGTGGCGGCGGGCGGCGAGCGCGGCGGTGACGAGCGGCTGCAGATCGTAAGTGACATAGTGCAGCGCGTCACGTTCGCTGAAATCGATCGTGGAGCCGTCCGGCTCGATGTTGTCGCCAATATGCTCGGCAAAGAGACGCTGCGCCGCATTGATCATTTTGCGGTTGTCGAGCGTGAAAGCCGCCATGGCTATCAGTTTGATCCGGTGACTTTGCCAGTTGTTCCGGTAAGTGCCTTTCAAAGGACGCGGCTGGTCGTCGATGTCAGCGATGTAGCCGTTCGCGAGCTTCGTCAGAAACGCCATCGACGCGTTACGCGTTTTCACAGGCAGCGCACTCGCGGTCATGTCATACGCGAGGATCAGCCCTTCGAAGTGCGTTTCGTCGATTGGATTGAAGCTCGGCTGATAAGTCGTGACCCACGCGTACAGCAAACGGTCGACCAGCTTCAGATACCGGTCGTCGCTGGTGGCGCGCCATGCGAGCGCCGCGTCCCGCAACAGGTCGAGATCCTTCTCAGCTTCGACGCTCTGATCGTAGATGCCCTCGTGCGGCAGCGTGCCTTCCGTGTGCAGTTTGGCTTGCGCGTGAGGCTTGTCGTTCAGATGCGCGAGCACATTGCTCACCAATGCCTTGACGCCGGGATCGGCATTCGTGCGCTCGCTGGTTTGCCAGGCGGGCGCTGCGCAGAAATTCATTGCCGCCTGCGCATGGCGAAGCGGCAGCAACACGGCTGCGCCGGCAAGCAGGCATGCGCATGCGTGCCGCCACGTTGGGACTCGCGTTGCCCCGGCCGGGCTTTGCATCAATCGCACCTTTCGCACCATGCGAAACTCCTCGTTGGGCTGATTCGGTGTGTGATGTTAGCCGTTTGCGGCCTCCAGCGACAGAACCGCGCACCGCACGCTACAGGCTGCGGGCGGCGCGCGGCGACGGCCGGGTGTTACTCGTAATCCGCAACCGGCACGCACGAGCAGAACAGGTTGCGATCGCCATAGACGTTGTCCGCGCGGCCGACCGGCGGCCAGTACTTCTTCGCGATCAGCGTGGGCAGCGGATAGGCGGCGGTTTCGCGCGCATACGCATGCTTCCACTCGTCCGCGATGACGACTGCAGCCGTGTGTGGGGCGTGCTTCAGCGGATTGTCTTCCCGGTCCGAGCGGCCTTCTTCCACAGCGCGAATTTCGTTACGGATCGCGATCATCGCTTCGATGAACCGGTCGAGTTCTTCCTTCGATTCCGATTCGGTCGGCTCGACCATCAGCGTGCCCGGCACCGGAAAGCTCATGGTGGGCGCATGGAAGCCGTAGTCGGCGAGGCGCTTCGCGACGTCGTCCACAGTGATGCCGCTGGTTTCCTTGATCGGACGCAGATCCAGAATGCACTCATGCGCGACGAGTCCGCCCGGGCCCGAGTACAGCACCGGATAGTGCGGCGCGAGTTTCTTCGCGACGTAGTTCGCATTGAGGATCGCGGTCTCGGTCGCGGCGGTGAGGTTTTTCGCGCCCATCATCGCGATGTACATCCACGAGATCGGCAGGATCGACGCCGAGCCGTACGGTGCGCCCGACACTGCGCCAATACCGTTGGGCGCGCGTTCGTAGCCCGACGAAATCTGGTTCGGCAGGAACGGCGCGAGATGCGCGCCGACCGCAACCGGACCGACGCCCGGTCCGCCGCCGCCGTGCGGAATGCAGAAGGTCTTGTGCAGATTCAGGTGCGAGACGTCGCCGCCGAACTGGCCCGGCGCGGTCAAGCCGACCATCGCGTTCATGTTCGCGCCGTCCACATAGACCTGACCGCCGCGCGCATGCACGATCTCGCAAATTTCGCGGACGTTCTGTTCGAACACGCCATGCGTGGATGGATACGTGATCATGATCGCCGCGAGCTTGTCGGCGTGCTGGTCGGCCTTCTTCTTCAGATCTTCGACGTCGACATTGCCTTGCGCGTCGCACGCGACGACCACGACCTGCATGCCGGCCATTTGCGCCGACGCCGGGTTGGTGCCGTGCGCCGAAGCGGGAATCAGGCAGACGTTGCGATGCGCTTCGCCGCGCGACGCGTGATATGCGTGGATGATCAACAGGCCGGCGTATTCACCTTGCGAGCCCGCGTTCGGTTGCAGTGAAACCGCTGCGTAGCCGGTTGCGGCGACCAGCATTTCTTCGAGCTGATCGATCATTTCGCGGTAGCCGACGGTTTGCTCAGCCGGTGCGAACGGATGAATCTGGCCGAATTCGGGCCACGTGACCGGCAGCATTTCCGACGTCGCGTTCAGCTTCATCGTGCACGAACCGAGCGGGATCATCGACCGGTCGAGCGCGAGATCCTTATCCGACAAGCTGCGCAGATAGCGCAGCATTTCCGTTTCCGAATGATGACGGTTGAATACGTGATGCGTGAGATACGCGCTCGTGCGTTCGAGCGCGGCCGGCACCGAGGCCGTGCTGGATGCCGTGATTGCGGCGTCGAGCGTGTCGACTTGCGGCGCGTCTTTCGCACCCGCGGCTTGGGCGAACACAGCCAGCAGATCGCCAAGATCGCGGCGCGATGTCGTTTCGTCGATCGACACACCGACTTGCGTGTCGCTCACGCGGCGCAGATTGATGCGCTTCGCTTTGGCCGCGTCGTGCAACGCTTGCGTGCGTGCGCCGGTGTCGAACGTGAGCGTATCGAAGAACGTTTCGTTGACGAGCGTGTAGCCAAGCTGCTTCGCGCCTTCCGCGAGCAACGAGGCGATGCGGTTCACGCGCAACGCGATTGTCTTGAGACCGCGCGGGCCGTGGTACACCGCATACATGCTGGCCATGATCGCGAGCAGCGCTTGCGCCGTACATACGTTCGACGTCGCTTTCTCGCGGCGAATGTGCTGTTCGCGCGTTTGCAGCGCGAGACGCAGCGCGGGATTGCCTTGCGCGTCGACGGTCACACCGACGAGACGGCCCGGCATCTGGCGCTTGAATTCGTCGCGCACGGCGAGGTAGGCCGCATGCGGGCCGCCGAAGCCGACCGGAACGCCGAAGCGCTGCGTGTTGCCGACGGCCACGTCCGCGCCCCACTCGCCCGGCGGCGTAAGCACGGTCAGCGCGAGCAGGTCGGCGGCGACCACCACGTGGCCGCCCGCTGCGTGGATCGCCTCGGTCAGCGCGCGATAGTCCCGCACGTCGCCGTTTACGCCCGGGTATTGCAGCAGCACGCCAAATGCATTTGCGTTCGCGGCTTCCGCTGCGGGGCCCACTTTCACTTCGATGCCGACCGGCGTGGCGCGCGTTTTCACCACTTCAATGGTTTGCGGCAGCACGTCGTCGGCGACGAAGAATACGTTCGACTTCGGCTTGCCCACGCGTTGCAGCAGCGTCATTGCTTCAGCTGCGGCGGTGGCTTCGTCGAGCAGCGACGCGTTCGAGATCGCGAGACCTGTCAGATCGACGATCATTTGCTGGAAGTTCAACAGCGCTTCGAGGCGGCCCTGCGAGATTTCCGGCTGATACGGCGTGTACGCCGTGTACCACGCGGGATTCTCGAGCACGTTACGCAGGATCACCGTCGGCGTGTGGGCGTTGTAGTAACCCTGCCCGATGTACGAGCGGAACACCTGGTTCTTGTCCGCGAGTTCGCGCAGCGCGGCGAGCGCTTCTGCTTCGCTCTTAGGCTGTGCGAAGGGGCCGAGCGGCAGCGGTTCGGTGCGGCGGATCGTCTTTGGAATGACGGCGTCGATCAGCGCGGCGCGCGACGCGAAGCCCAAGGCTTCGAGCATCGCTTCCTGGTCGGCCGCATCCGGGCCGATATGCCGTTCAGCGAAGGCGTCATGCACTTCGAGCGCGGCGAGCGAGAGAGGAGTGCGGTTCATCAGACGATCCGGGTGTTCGAGCTTCATGGTGTTCCTGGCGGTGCGGCTGTCCGTGCTGGACCGTTCCAAACCTGGCGCTGTGCGCAAGGTCTTCTGAAGGAGCATCCCAAAAGGGATTTTCTTCAGGGCGCGGTCCCGTGTGTTTCGCGAGGGACGCGCCGCACCTGTCGGGTTATATAAAAGTGAATCAGGCGCCGATCGACTTCGAGTACGCGTCCGCGTCGATCAAACGATCCTGCGCTGCGTCCGAGGCCGGCTTGATCTTGAAGAGCCAGCTTTCATACGGGGCGCTGTTGACCGAATCGGGCGTGTCGGCAACGGCGGTGTTCGCTTCGATAATTTCGCCGGAAACCGGCGCGTAAATATCCGAAGCGGCTTTGACCGATTCGATCACGGCGACGGTATCGCCGGCCGTGACGGTCTTGCCCAGTTCCTGTACTTCGAAGAAGACGATGTCGCCGAGCGCTTCCTGCGCGTGGTCGGTGATGCCGACCGTCAGCGTGCCGTCCGCCTCGGTGCGGACCCACTCGTGCGATTCGGTGTATTTCAGATCGGCCGGGATGCTCATCGGATGCTCCTATGCGGTGTGATTCGATATGGACTAAAAACTGGGAAAAGGACGCACGCGCCGACTGCTAACAATGGTTCAACTCACTGCGAGTACTTTGCCGTTGCGCACGAACGGCAGTTTTACCACGCTTGCGGGCACGGATTTGTCACGAATCTGAACATGAACCGTGTCGCCCGGTTGCACGCCTTTCGGCACCCGTGCGAAGGCGATGGATTCCTGCATGGTCGGGGAGAAGGTGCCGCTGGTGATTTCGCCTTCGCCGTGCGGCGTGACGACCTTCTGATGCGCGCGCAGCACGCCTGCGGCCTTGCCGTTCTCCTTCAGCAGGATCAGACCGACGAACGCCGCGCACGAGCCGTCCGCTTCCAGCCGGCTCCTGCCGACGAAGTCGCGCGCGGAGGTCAGGTCGACGGTCCAGGCGAGACCGGCGTCGAGCGGCGAGATGTTGTCGTCCATATCCTGGCCGTACAGGTTCATGCCGGCTTCGAGACGCAGCGTGTCGCGCGCGCCGAGACCCGCCGGGCGCACGCCCTGTGCTTGGAGCGCGTTCCACAACGCGACGACGTGATCGGCCGGGACGATGATCTCGAAGCCGTCTTCGCCGGTGTACCCGGTGCGTGCAACGGTCAATTCGCCGAACGGTGTCGATTCGACGCGCGCGGCGTTAAAGGGCTTGAGTGTTTCGGTGGCAGAGCGGATGGCCGGGACGGTTTGCCAAACCTTCTCACGCGCGTTCGGACCTTGCACGGCGACGATCGCGAGATCGCGGCGCGGCGTGATGGTCAGACCAAAGCCGCCTTCGTTGAGCTGCTTGAACCACGCGATGTCTTTGTCGGCGGTGCCCGCGTTGACCACCACGCGGAAATGATCTTCGCCGAAGTAATAGACGATCAGGTCGTCGATTACGCCGCCGTCCGCGTTCAGCAGGCACGAGTACAGCGCGCGCCCAGGCGTTTGCAGCTTCGCGACGTTGTTGGCGAGCGCATGCTCGAAGAACCCGCGCACGCGTTCCCCGGTGAAGTCGATGACGCACATGTGCGAGACGTCGAACATGCCGGCGTCGGTACGCACGGCGCGGTGTTCGTCGATCTGCGAGCCGTAGTTGACGGGCATGTCCCAGCCGCCGAAATCGACCATGCGAGCGTTGAGCGCGCGATGGGTGGCGTTGAGCGGAGTGTGTTTGAGTTCGGTCATGGGGCCTCGGGCGTCTCGCGAAACAAAAAAGGCCATGCAGAGCCGCGCCTCGCGGCCTGCTGGCTGCGAGCGTGGTTCTGCATGGCCCCTCTGTCCTCGATACCTGAGAGATTGCGCTGCCGCGGCGACGTTGATTCGTCACGGCGGAACGCGCGCCCCTTCGGTGGGCAGCTTGCCGGATCTGCACGACATTGCGATGCAGACGGCTACTGCCGCTCTCCAGAGTGCGAAAAACGGCGCCTTGATGTTGCGTGTGTTACGTGGCGGCCGGTCTTTCGACGCGTTCGGTCCTTTTGCCTGAGAGTTTGCGGGTGTGCCCCTTCGGCGGCGCGGCCTGCGAAAATCAGCGGCCCGCGCGCTCTCCCGACGCGTGCGGCGAATGTACGCGAGGGCCGGAGGCTTGTCAAATGGACGGTTTATTCGCCGTCATTCGTCCTCGTTCGCCCTGATTCGTCCTTATTCGCCCTTACTCTCCGATCGCATGCGCCGCGCCGTCCAGTTCCTGGTTCAGCACGCGCTGTTCGTCGGGGGATAAGCCGCCGCCATGTTGCCCGGCCATTTCGTGCGCCTCGCGCCGGATCACATCCAGCCGATGATGCAATGCATCGCCTTGCGGCGGCGGGTAGTAGCCTTGATTGACGCGATTGTCGATACGGCGGCTCAGATTGTCGATGCGGCCGTCGACCTGATGCAGGCGTTTATCGGCGATCTGTTGCGGGCTTGGGCGCGGCGCCGGCTCGGTGTGCGGTGCTACCACACAGGCGGCGAGCGAACTCAGTAATGCGCATGCGGCGAGGGCGCGGATGGGACGTGACATGAACTCTCCGTGAAGTCGTTGTGGTTTTGCGTTGCTACAGGCGTAGCAACGGATCACGGCAGACGAGCGCTGACCCGGACGGCCCGCTCTTTTGTAACGTTATATTGCTTTCCGCTTTGTCAGCATTGCCGGCGCGGCACTTTGCGCCGCGCCGGCAACACCTGAATAGCCTGTAACGCCGGTCAACGAACCCGCTGGAATGGCAGGCGGACGCCTTCGTCGGAACTGCGCGCCGCCAGTTCGATGATGGTCATCACGTCGACGGCATCTTGCGAGCTCACCGGAAATTTCACGCCGTGCTGGATCGCCTCGGCGAGCGCGATGTAGAAGCCCGCATAATCGCCATTGCGCGTCGGCAATTCGCGCTCCACTTCGCGGTCGCCCTCCAGCACGCGCAACGTGCCGGCGGCATTGCCGGCCGCGAAGCCCTCGTCGCCCGGACGCAAGCCGGCTTTCAACTGGTCTTCCTGCGTGTCGAGACCGTACTTCACGTAACTGCCGCGCGTGCCGTGAATGGCGAACCGCGGCGCGACGATCGCCGTCAGCGCGCTGGCGTGCAACACGACTTCGAACCCGCCGTAGCCCAACTGGATATGCACGTAGTCAGGCGCGCTCGCGTCATCGCGATGTGTGCGAACGGTCGCGGACACGGTCTGCGGCGCGCCGAACAATGCCAGCGCCTGGTCGATCAGGTGCGGTCCGAGATCGAACAGCAGCCCGCCGCCGCGCGACGCTTCCTCGCGCCAACGCTGACGCACTTCGGGCCGGAACCGGTCGAAATGCGATTCATAGTGCGTGAGGCGTCCCAACTCGCCGCTTGCGAGCAGATCGCGGACGGTCATGAAATCGCCGTCCCAGCGACGGTTGTGAAACGGCACGAACAGCTTGCCCCGCGCGAGTGCAATGTTGGCGAGCGTGCGAGCGTCGGCGGCGCTCAGCGTAACCGGCTTGTCGACCACCACATGCTTGCCTGCTTCGAGCGTACGGCGCGCGAGATCGAAGTGCGTGTCGTTCGGCGTGGCGATAACCACGCAGTCGATCTCCGGGAGCGCGAGCAACGCGTCGAGATCGGCCACCACTTTCGCGTGCGGATAGTCGGCGAGCGCGGTCTCGGGTCTGCCGGTCGCGATGGCGGCGACGCTGGCGCGGCCGCAGTGCTCGATCACCGGTGCATGAAACGTCGCGCCTGCGAATCCGTAACCCATCAATCCAATTTTCAGCGATGCGGACATGCGTGTCTTCCTGCAAAAACGGCGCGCCGCTTTGCCACCGCGGCGGCGGCGCGCAACGCCGTCATTGTGGCATGGCCGGGACCGGGATTGCGCCGGCAGGCCAGGCGCCGAAGCTCTGA
>Ga0256909_1000538_pt1 | contig 12904 bp, 10 predicted proteins | sample MC6MC0762MT_FD_190203 | JGI IMG/M metagenome (GOLD analysis project Ga0256909, IMG submission 190203) | Metatranscriptome of enriched soil aggregate microbial communities from Iowa State University, Ames, United States - MC6-MC0762-MT... | ecosystem: Environmental > Terrestrial > Soil >...
AAATCATTGGCCAAGATAGCTTCAGATTCGAGTGCCCGCTGGCAGATTTTTATGATTTAAATGGAAATTATGAAATGCGTATCGGCTTTATGCATGTCAACGGAAGCCGCTCAACATTAGGTTATGCTTACAACTTTGTCAATAATGTTCCTGATCTCAGCAAAGTTGTCACTCATAAACTATTGCCAACAACAGGCTGGTCAATCTTAGGCAGTGACAGCAACGAATCTGGTGCTCCCGCAAGCAATGTGTTAGATATGAACAGAAGTACAATCTGGCATACACCATGGTCTTCAGCCCAAACACCACAACCTCACTTCTTCTCTGTGAATATGGGTGCTCTACGGTTGGTAAAAGGACTTGCATTTCGAAACCGCGATAATCTGAATGGAGCAATGAAAGATATTAATATTTATACCAGCACCAATGGTACAAGTTGGACCTTAATTAAATCTGCTCAGCTGAGCAAAGTTTCTGGTTCCTGGATCAATGTTAATCTTGATTCAACAATTAGCACGCGCTATCTTAAAATAGAGTCTGTGAATTCTTGGGGTGATTTCTTCTATTCACACCTTGCGGACTTTGGAGTCTTCTCTAATTAGTCTTCAATTCGCTTAAACCTATAGAGGGGTGTCCACAAAGGTCGGACACTCCTATTTTTTTTATTTCGTAACCGTCTACACTATCTTTTTCAAATATTCAATTCCTAGAGCACATTTTTGATTTTTGAACTGCTCCTTTTATTTATTCTAATATATTGGTATCGACCGCTAATATATATCTATGTAATTTAAAAATTAAGGGTAAACAGATCATTAATACGAGAGCAAAAAAACAGGACAATATCCCTTATAATAAAACGGCTAAAATTCCATTGGAAAGTGATAGAAACAAGGATAACGGACTATAGATATAGGTATCCCGCGATGCAAATACGGACTGTCTATACTTCTTAAATATTCCAACATATTTCAGATCACCTATAAATCGCAAAAAGAAAATACCGCTAATCACATACATACCATAAAGAACATAGTGATTCTCGAAAGGAACCTTTACCACCCCTATGGCAGAGAGGTTTATCAATGCAAAAAATAATAATCCAATGGCGACAAGTAAAGTCCCCTGCCAACCAGGATTAAATAACCTTCTTCCATTCAAGTCCGTAGGTATGGTAGCACTAATCCCCCACTGACCTCCGAATACCCAAAAGAGATGAAGTAATGCTAGAAAAATAAAGATATTGGCAATTACTATTGATAATATAAATTCCATTCGATAAATATAAAATATTCTTTAGAATAGTTCCGTCTTTAAATACATACTGACCAAACATATAACAATGGTATCAGCTAGCCCCTGTCCTGTTATTGCATGAATTGATAGGATGAACTGCAAATGAGTGCCATTTTCCCATAGGCTAATTTGAACTCTTCCAGTAGACGGCTGTTATCTGTAGTTAGGTATCCGCTTTATAGATATCGTATAACCAAAGTGCATTTTTTTGAACCTTGCTGCACCACAATCATTAAGCTGGCCAGCAGTAACTCAAAAAAAGAAGCATTCATAACGCCAAATTTCGCCTACATCTTGAAGACATTAAACTTATGACCATCAGGGTCAGCAAAGACAAATCCATAATAGTTATTACCGAAACTGGTCGGTTTGGATACAATCGTTCCCCCAGCACTTTCAACTTCACTGGCCCATTGATCGGCCTGCTCTTTGCTTTCGGCGGAAAGCGTGAATATAATCTCATTGCTTATCTGTGAATCACCAAAATTGACATCTTTTACATTCGATTCCAGTATATTTTTTAGAAAAAAATGAATTATAAAATCATTTTCTCCAAAAAAGAAGCTGACCAGGTCGTTAGAAGAATGTGGATTATTGGGCTTAAATCCCAGTACTTCATAAAATTTCTGTGTGCGTTCTAGATTAGCAACCGCCAAATTGGCCCATATCTTTTTAGGTTTCATATCATCTTATTTTTGTACAGTATAAATTTAGTAGGTTTTTACCAGACTAAAGATTGCCATGTGGCAAGTTTTTGCATTTCTCTTGCTTTATCAAAAAAATGCACCTTTCCATGCCCTTTATATTTTCGCAAAAAAATTAAAGGTATGTTGAGCGATAAGGGATGGATTGGTAACTGATGATTCATTAAACCGATCTTCATACAATTCGATTTTTATCAATTTAACATCATTCGGTATTTTATACTTTTCATCTTTTGTAAAATTATAACCGCGTACATCTGCATTTTCCTTGCCCGGGATTTTCTTGATTTCAACAAAGTAGCGCAGTGTAATGGTATTACCATATTGTTCGCCTTTTTCGAAACGAATTTTTCTGACCCGACTCATCGAATGTCCACTGGAATGAATATTTCCTTGTATACGAAATTCTAGCGTTTCAGCTGTTTTGGAAAGCATAAAAATCTGGGGCGCGAGCCGCTCTGTTATTTCGTTACGGCTTGTAAAAGTATATGTTGTACCAGTTTCGGGATTCTCTTTTGCCACTCGTTTTGGTACGGTTTGAATAGCAGAAATCTGCAATTTCTGTGTATTGATTTTACAGGCAGCAAATGCTACAAAGGAAATTAAAACCAGAATCTGTTTCATCGCACTATTTTAATCATAATATATATATCAAAAATAGCTAAAGGTGTCCGACTAATATATCCCTGAAAATGGCGGTTTTTCTAGCTTTCAGACTAAAATTGATTCCTGATTTTTCGGCGGTGGATTAACCCAAATTCAATTAATGACATACACCTGCTGTTGAGAGCATTACAGTATGCTTGGAATTGAGCTTGCACCGATAAGAGTGAATGCAGTATGCATAGGAATAGTCAAAACAAATCTCCTAAGGCATCTACCTGAAGTGGAAGGAGGAAAATCCGCGCAGGTTTCAAAACTGGTGAAATAATTGTAGCCGATGTTGGAAGTTTCTTGGGATAAATACAAAACTTTTTTTGTTACAATTTTAGGGCAAACAAGATAAAAACAACAGCCGAATCATCCCACTAAAGCAAAAAAACAACGCTTAAAAATGTTCATTTCAATTATTTATTGACAAAAACAGCTCTGGTATCGCTTTGTATGAATTAAGCACATTGTTCCCAATATTTTTGTATAATAGCTATATTTTTAAAAAATAGCTAGGTAATGTTATCCATCGAATATTATTTTAAAACATATTTTCTACAGCTCTGTACGTTTGCCTTTCCATGGGTCAACTCGGAGGAAATAGCCAAGGATATTGTACAAGATGCTTTTATTGTCCTAATGGATAGACCAGAGCTGTTGGAGAAAGGAGAACGGGTTATCAAAAGTTTTCTCTACACCTCCGTAAAAAATATGGCAATGAACACCAAACGACGGGATATGGTATTTGATAAGATACGCAATTCCATCACCGTAGAAGAATCCGACAATCATAATATCCTGGACGATCTTATCAATTCCGAACTGATTGGCGCATTACACCGCGAACTTGACCAATTACCTGAAGGCTGTCAACGAATCTGCCGTTTAATCTACTTGGATGGCATGAAATATGACGAGGTAGCGCAGGAATTGGATGTGTCCGTCAACACCGTAAAAACCCAACGCATGCGTGCAATAAACCTTTTGAAAACCAAATTCCTAAATTTAATTTTAAACTTCCTTTTGTTTTAAAGATTATTCCTTTTTATTTTTTTTTATCCCGAGTCACCCTTTTTGATTCCTCAAGTTATTTAGTTATTGAATTATGATAGAAACCGATAAAATAGTATTGGCTGAATTGGCTTCATTACTCCTGAAAGATGGACAATTATCTACTGCACAGGAAAATGAGCTAAAACGTTTGTTGGAAAAATATCCCCAGGCAAAGGATAGTTTACGCCACCATCTTGCGAATACGGATATCCAAGTTCCATTTGATTTACGCAGCACCGATCTAGATCAGGAGTGGGAAATTTTAAAAACCAAATATAATGAAAGAAAAATTGCTCCAAATTATCGTCGGTGGAATGGAAAATGGAAAACTACTATCGGAGTAGCTGCTGCACTACTATTACTCTTTACTTTTGTTTGGATCTGGAGATCCTATCTAAAACCTATCAATTATCTTATCCCAGATAAGGTCTATGGACAGAAAAATGATGTCCTTCCAGGGGAAAACGGTGCTATCCTGAAGATTAAAGGAAAAGAAGACATTAACTTAATGAATAAACAAGTCGATCAAAGCCTTTCTCAAGGTATCGAATTAAAAGATGGAAAATTACTATACTCACAGCTCAAAACCGAAGAGTCTAACCCGATACACACCTTAATTGTGCCCAAGAGATCTACTATAGCGATAACGCTAAGTGATGGTACACGTGTATGGGTGAATTCGGAATCAGAACTGATTTATAAAGCAAATTTCACTGAAAATGAACGGAAGGTAACATTAAAAGGTGAAGCTTATTTTGAAGTTGCCAAGGACAAAAAACGACCATTCATCATAGAGGCTAATGACCTTAGTATTCAAGCTATAGGAACAGCTTTTGATATCAATTCCTATAAGCCCAACGCCAAAGTACTATTAACAGAAGGACGCCTAAAAGTCAATGGACAAGAAAAAGAGATTTTTATAGATGCTGGAAATGGAGTAAAAATGGTTAACAGTCAATTGGTAGCCTTTCCTATACCAGATATGGAAGAAGCAACGGCATGGAAAGACGGCTATTTCTATTTCGATAATAAAAATATGCAGCAGATTCTCGATGAATTAAGCAGATGGTATGGTATCAACATTGAATCCAACGTTTCATTAGACAAAAGGCGTTACAAAGGAGGTATAAAAAGAGATGTGACCCTTGCAGAGGTCTGTAATCTACTGAAAGACCTTACCGGCTATCAGTTAACAATCGACAAAGAAAAATTAATCGTTAACAAACTGACTGACAAAAATAAATAAACTATCTAACTAAGAAAAGGAGGACTTATAATATGTAAGAAGATAAATACCTAAATATTGTATGAAAAAGAATGCAGAAGTACTCCAATACTCCTGCATCTAACTGAATTAACAACTGATCATAAACTATTAATTCTCTACCAAATTATGAATAATTTATTTTATTCAAAAGGAATTCTTTGTCCTATAGACAAAGGAAAAATTTTGAACAATCTAATCAAAATGAAACTGACAGGAATATTATTAGCAACATCCATGATGGGTGCCTATGCTTCAAGCTCTGCTCAGATTACACTGCACGCCAAAAATGCAAAGATTGAAACGGTCCTCAAAAACATCACCAAGCAGACAGGAGTACGTTTTATCTTTATGGAGGGCTTACTGAATAATGAAAAAGCAAATCTTGAAATAACAGATGCAACCCTGAATAAAACACTTGATCAGCTCTTTAAAAATAGCGCATTCTATTACATGGTACATCGTGGTACTGTCGTCATAAAACGGAAACAGGAAAATGTACCTGATGATCAATCAAGTAGCGAAATGCTGTATCAGCAACGAGCTATTAAAGGGAAAATACATGACACAAAAGGAAATCTATTAAATGCAGTCAGCATTTTGCTCAAAGGGACAAACATTGGAACCTCAACAAATGCTAGAGGTGAATTTCAACTTTCTCTCCCAAATGGGAATAGAGGTACGTTGATCTTCAGCGCGGTGGGTTTTAAGCAACTTGAACTTCCCATCAACAACAAAACTGAGCTCAATATCGTCATGGACAACGACGAAATTGGGCTTGAAGAGGTGGTGGTCGTTGGATTTTCAGAGGTCGATAAAAAGCACCTAGCCTCCTCCGTATCCCAAATGGATATGGAAAAAGTAAAAAACCGTCCAATCTATAAAATGCAGGATGCCTTTTCGGGAACAATTGCTGGTGTTACAATGATGCGAGGGAATAGCCTTCCTGGCAGCGTACCTGGCACCATTTCTATTCGTGGTATCAGTACATTACAAAATGCCGATCCTCTGGTCATCGTAGATGGAATGGAACAGAGTATCCACGATATCGATCCTAACCAAGTGAAAAGTATTACGGTACTTAAAGATGCGGCTTCAGCATCTATGTATGGCTCCCGCGGTGCCAATGGCGTTATCATCATCGAAACGGAGCGTGGACAAACTGGCCAATTCAAGGTTTTTACAAATAACTGGTATGCAATAAACAAACCGATAGATCTTCCAGAATTTGTTGGCGCAGTTGATTTTATGAAATTGCGAAATGAAACACTGATCCAACAAGGGCAACCAGCGATCTATTCTGATGAAACAATTGAACAATATGCGAGTGGAAAAATAAAAGGAGTTAACTGGCTGGATGAAATAATGGAACGCACCTCTACAGCAATCAACAACAACGCTAGTATTTCTGGTGGTGGAGGTGTAGGTACTTTTAACCTGATGTTGGGTCATATTAAGGAAAATGGCCTTAACAATATTGAAGGGACGCAAAAATTCTCGGCCAGATTCAACACAAATATCAATATTGCAGATAAATTTGTTTTGATGGCCGATTTTTACGCGCATCGTTTACAAGTCAATAGGCTGATGGCAAATGATGATGGTCACGGGCTCTATCAACAAGCCTGGCGCCTAAACCCAACACAACAGATCTACTATGATGTAGACAGGCCTGAACCATTCATTCTGCATAACAACATTAATCCGATAGCTTCGATTAAACATGGTGGTACCAAAAACTATATGCATGACCGTAGTACGATTAATCTCCGACCTAAATACAATATTAACAGTAACCTAAATATCGAATGAAATGTATCATACATGATCAATAAATCTGCCGACAAACAAAAGCGATTAACCTATAAATTCTTTGATGAAAAAGGGGCGCCAATCAGCATATGGGGTAACGATGTGAATGCCTCACAGGGAGTAAGCGAGAGCCAACTAACTGCGCGAGCATTGGTAAATTACAATAAAGAACTACGTCAGGACAAAGACAAAATCTATCTCACCGCAGGTTCTGAGATCATGAGCTATACCTTCACCGATTTTAGAGAAATTAGCAAGGCTTCTTTTTTTGGTAAATTAAACTATTCATTTGATAACCGTTATATATTTGAATTAACAGGTCGTTCGGATGGAAGCAGTAAATTTGCACCGGGTCATCGCTGGGGATTCTTTCCATCAGGGGCCTTTGCATGGAACCTGCATAATGAACGCTTTTTCAAACCTATTCTCGAATCCGAGGCGATCAACAATATTAAAATCCGTGCCTCATACGGTTTAATTGGTAATGAAAATGTAGCCCCGTATCTGTGGCAGGAATCTGTCAATACTTGGGGATGGACAATGCGCGTTCCTAATTCTAATTTTTCATGGGAGAAACAAAAACAATGGAATCTTGGTCTCGATATGAATGCCTTCAAAAATAGACTTTCTTTAACAGCCGAGGTATACCATAAGAATTCGTATGATTTAATCTATGATCAATTTGCTGTTCCGCCCCTAACAGGCTCATACACCTTAGTCTCAGCAGTAAATATTGGTGCGGTAGAGAATAATGGCTGGGAAGTTTCGATAAACTGGTCTGACAAGAAAGATGATTTCTCCTATAAAGTCGGTGCGATGCTATTCAATAATCGCAATCGCATACTCAAGGCTGGCTATAATGAAAATGACCGCTTGATTTTCAAAGGCAATAATGATCAGATATGGTATAAAGGGATCCCAATCAATAATTATTATGGCTTTCAATCAAATGGCTACTTTCAGAATCAACAAGAAATTGATGAAACAGCAGCAAAAATGCCCAATTCTAGACCTGGTGATATCCGTTATGTCGATCAAAACCAGGATGGTCTCATTAACGACAATGACCGTGTTTATCTGGCGGATCCTCTTCCCTATTACAATTACGCTATCAATATTGACCTGCATTATAAACGCTGGGATTTTTCTGCGTTAGGTCAAGGTGTGGGTAAGAGAACTGGTAGGCTAGCTGGTCAGGAAGCCTATCCAGTTTATGTAGATGGAAACAGCAATGATCTAGGGGCGCCACGTGTTGAATATGTTGCCGACCATTGGAGTCCGGAAAATCCAAATAGCCGTTTCCCACGTTTATGGACAGGCTCTACGCCGAACACACTTTTGAGTAATGTATGGCTCAGCAATGCGGCCTATTTCCGTGTTAAATCACTTCAACTTGGATACACTTTTCCATCCATTGGTAAAAGTGTCAAAAACCTGCGGATTTATGTAAACGCCCAAGATGTATTCACCTTGACAAAGTGGGAAGGACTAGACCCTGAGCGGATCGGTAGTGGTAATGGAAATTACCCGCGGATGGCAACATACAGTTTTGGATTAAGTGCGAGCATTTTTTAATATCATAACAATGAAAAAGAAAATTATTACCCTGATAATAGCATTGGCGACACTTAGTAGCTGCGAAAAATTTCTTGATAAACGAGATCCAACAGCAACTTCCTTTGATGAGTTTTTTAACACAGAGGAGGATCTACGTCGTGTGGTCTATAGCAGTTATTTGGATGCTTTTATGGGCCCTGGTGAACGTCGTCTCCTTTTTTACATGACCGAAGGTCGTTCGGACAATGCTTATGCCCGCATTGAGACAGACCACCACATGATCATTGCCAACGGCAATATGACCAGCAACTCTGCTTTAGCTGTTTATTACTGGAATTTACACAATCAGCATATAGGACGCATTAACACCTATTTGGCAAATGTTGATGTACCCTATGTCGAAAATGAATCTACGCGGCAAAGGTATAAAGCAATTCTTGAAGGTTTGCGCATCTGGCATTACTTCAGGATCACAGAATTTTGGGGTAATGTCCCTTTTGTGCTTACACCTGTTAAACTGGAAGAGGCAACACCAGCTGTTACCCCTAAAGCCGAAATCCTCGACAAACTCTTTGAAATGAGTGAAGATGTCGCCAATAGACTTCCGGAAAATGAAGGTACTACAAATGCATATATGTTCAATAAATATTCCTTTAAAACATTGGTTATGCGCTATGCGCTCTATAATGGAAGGTACGAACTGGCGGCGAAGCTTGCTAAGGAAATAATGGATAGTGGAAAATATCAACTGCACCCTCAATACGCCAATCTATTTAATTATCAAGCAGATAAAACCAACAAAGAGTTTATTATCAAGTTCGATATGGAGAGTCATAACAACTCAGCAACGGCGTCATTTCAACATCTGGCACCACAATATCGAACCGGAAATGGACAATCTTATGTCGTTCCTCTAAAAGCACTCGTGGATAGTTATTGGACTTTACAGGGGCGACCAATTGACAACTGTCCATTACACAGCAAGCAAGCCTATGAGCTTAATCCAAAATTAAACCGCGATCCACGGTATGAAGCCAGTGTATTTGGTCATGGCGATCTCTTCAATAATGAAAAAATAGACATCTATGATTCCAAAAGCGCTTTTTACTACCAAAACCTACGCAGTAGTAGATCGGGATACTGGTTTAAGAAATTTGTGGACCAAGCCGATGCGTTCCGTACTGGTGGAAATATGCATTTTTCTTTAGCCCGCTATGCCGAAGTACTTTTAACCTATGCCGAAGCTAAGATTATGTTGAATGAAATAGATGAACTGGCTAAAAGTTGTATCAACCAAATTCGCAAAAGAGCCGGACTTGATATGAGCATTGCGGATGTCAATTTAGTTGCAAAATCGCAGCAGGAATGGATTGCGCTCATCCGCAACGAAAGAAGAATCGAATTTGCTGGCGAAGGATTACGCTATAGCGATATCTTGCGCTGGAAAACGGCAGAAACGGTACTTAATCAAGCAGCTCTCGGTCACATGCGTTTGAATGGTACTGGACAGTCTGAGGTACTCAAAATTGAGGATCGAAAGTTCTTAAAACACCAATACCTATGGCCATTTCACGAAAGTAGTTTTCAGGTAGAACCTAACTTGGTCCAAAATCCGGGTTATTAGTCAAATACAGAAAAAGTGATTTTCCAGTTGGAAAGTTACTTTTTCTGTATCTATCTAGTGCTGCCATGTTATACTAGGATAAAATGCACCAGCACATAATTGTCGCAAAAAAAATTAATCAAAAGCCTCCAAAACCTCAGCTATTTCCTTAATACTTTTAATCATTTATTCATGCAAATATAATACGTCGGTAAAAAACAGTTTTTTTCACAATTTAAAATAGCTTTTTACAGCACTAAGTTTGCTACAATTTACGACTTTTTCGAAGATATCACCCCACTTATTTTTAGTAGGGTATTGCCCTCAATAGACACAATTCTTCGAGACTGGATTGAACTGACCTACGATCTCTAGCGCAACCTAAATTGAACTCCACCAATGTGTACCATTTTGTTTTGTCGTTCAAGTTCTTCAAAAAGATTTAACATGTCGGCAAATGGATTGTCAAAATATTTTATTAGATGTTTTACATTGTCGGTCGTCTGTAAAAAGTTATAGAAGAAGTACGGATCGAGGTTACCAACACTTTCCTTGTCTCCAAGTGAAACTTCAAGCACTTGATTGGTTATTAAATTCTTAAACAGACAATGTTCGCCATGAACGTCAAACCACCAATGATCTGTCAAGTTCTCCTCCCCATTTAATATATCTGCATCCGCTATTTCATAGTAATTTCCAGCCTCTATTTCGACTTTCGCAGGCTGATCTGTTTCTGCAATCAACTTATCAATAAGAATATGTGCCAAGGTCTTATAGTGCCTCATAGCTTCTAATATTTCCTTGTGGATTTTATTGTCTATTACCATAAAAATTAGCTTGATTTATCCCCGTCTAGAATCATACTTCTATTAAAAATCCCTGGCTGCGTCAAACCAATTGTTGGCTAGCTCCTGCTCTATTATTACTGGTGAGGCTTCTATTAATTGCTGAATGGCAACACCAGTATCTTCCCTCTCCGCAGTTTCAATACTCGGCAGTTTGTTAACTGTTTCGATCAATTCTACAAGCGCTTGTTTAACCTCATTTTCTGTTTTACATTTAGCGATTTTCTGTAAAGCAATTTTATAAGCTTTGGTAGCAATTTTAGCGTTTTTGCTTTCCCAGTTTGTAAAGGGAATTCCATATTCTGTCGTAAACCAAACCGAACTCCGCAGTTTGGAGACTGAATAATATTCCAGTTCTTTCCCTGACTTAACGAGCTCCTTTAATTCGGTTTTTAATCTTTTCCCTGTAATCTCATCAATATTCCAGCCTATAAATGATCTCAGGTTGTCCCAGGCATTTAATGGTGGAAAGTTTTTCAAGCTGGGGGCATAACGTATCGCTAGACTTTCCAACTTTTTAATTTCCTTAAGGCTAGCCACATTACTAAGATTTCCTGTAAGGTTTAACCCTTGCAAATTGGGAAACTGCAATAAGCATTCGCAATCAAGCGGCTGTCCCAACGGTTCGACAACAATATCGAGCCAAGTAATTTTTTCTAGAGCTTTAAAAGAAGGTAATCGATAAGGCAATACCGTTTTGTCCCTCGTCAGATTGGGAGAAAAGCGAATGTGGGGAAGGGCATTTTTCGATAAAATTTCAAAATTTTCTAGATCTCCTGACAGGTTAAGCGATTTCAAACCAAAGGAGTTACTTTCCTCTCCTGCAGGCAAAGTTATTGTTACAGGAATTTTATTCGAACGAACCGACAAGTTTCCGATCTGCGTTGCATTTAAGTCGATAGATGTCGGATTAGATGGTTGCCAAAAGAAATCCTCAATAGCTCTATTTTTTGACCATTCCAAGAAGCAGATGTCGTTGCCGTAATAATAAAAAAATCTTGGCCAATGGCTACCAGCGGGTGTTGTATATGTATCAAAGGCGTTCCAGTTGATGGCTAAATCTTTTTCGACAAGAACATCAAATTTTTTCTTGTCCATACCAGCTTCACCAATAGAAAAACTACCTTGTCCAGCCTCAATTTTTACGGTGTGACTATTCGTACTTGTCAACGAAAGATGGATCGGATTTTCTCTATTCATATTGTAGGGGTTAATAGCATTTTTTATTGGATGTTATCGTTCAGTGAAAGCATTTTTTGAGTTTAAAATTTCGGACATCGTTTTCTGCGATCCTGTTGCTGACATTTCGCCACTTATTATGCCAAGCGTCTGATACAGCTTTTGACTAAATTACAAAAAAACTATGTTATTCTATTTTACAGCGTAAGATTATTATCCCTGAATATCTGCCTTGTTCCCTATTAGATAAACTATAAAGCAAATACTCAGTATCGGATCAATCAGTAGTTGGTATGAAAGCGGTCTCTATAAACTTTATCAAAGTTGGACATGGTTACTTATTCTTTCCCATGTTCCATAGTTTTTCAACAATCTCTTTTTGATTATATTCAAAATAATTGCCCTGTTTATCTTTTTGTCTTTGAAAAAGACTGCGGTTAAAAGTTGTAAAATTTAACTTTAGAAAATCAATGAAATAATCATCAAGATGATAATGAAACTGCGCTTTCAAACTTTTATCTTCCTCATCCTGCATAACAAAAGTCTTTTGTCGTCCCACAATTTCTGCCAGTTCATCCTTTGTGATATGTTGAATAATTTTCGGAGCGGGAAGTGATATCCTGAATGCCAAAACTTCAGCGCCTTCTTCCTCCCACCGTTCCCAAAGATTAAATTGAGACATATCTTTACCCGTCAATTCATGAAGCGTATTTTCAAGCTTCTGATATTCGGTATTATCTTCATCCCCGTTCTCTTCACAATAGTCAGAATATGCTAGAATGAGTTTTAGAACTTCCGGATAGCGTTTTTCCAATGTTTGAAAATCAGGTTCAATTTCTTTTCTTAATTCCATTATCCAAATGTAACATCAAAAGTAACTTCATCTTGTTGAACGGCCTCCGCACATCCTTAGCTTTATACCAAACAAGGTAGGTTCTTG
>Ga0256909_1000554_pt1 | contig 12616 bp, 11 predicted proteins | sample MC6MC0762MT_FD_190203 | JGI IMG/M metagenome (GOLD analysis project Ga0256909, IMG submission 190203) | Metatranscriptome of enriched soil aggregate microbial communities from Iowa State University, Ames, United States - MC6-MC0762-MT... | ecosystem: Environmental > Terrestrial > Soil >...
CGCGGCGCGAAGGCGGCGTTCAACCAGGGCGATCTGGCAACGGTGCCCATGCCCGTCGACGCGGAAGGCATGTGCGTGCCGTCCGGCGCCTGGCGCGCGCATCCGCCGAAACTGATTTATACGTCGCCCGCGCACCAGTACCCGACGGGCGCGGTGTTGTCGGTAGCGCGGCGGCTGGAATTGATCGCCGAGGCGCGCCGCTGCGGCGCATGGGTGATCGAGGACGATTACGACGGCGAGTTCCGCTACGCCGGGGAACCGATTGCGAGCATGCAGGGACTCGTCGACGACGCGCCGGTTCTCTACGTCGGCTCGTTCAGCAAGACGATGTTCCCGGCGCTGCGCATCGGCTTCGTCGTCTTGCCGCAGGCGATTGCCGCGCACGTCGAGGGAGCCTTGTGTGAAATGCTGCGTGGCGGGCATCGGCTGGAGCAGCTTGCGCTCGCGCATTTCATGGAGAGCGGCGAATTCGGGCGGCATCTTGGCCGCATGCGACGGCTGTATCGTGAGCGGCAGCAGGCACTGCGCGAAGCGCTTAGCGAACACTTCGCGTCGTCGGAGATATTGGGCGGCGATTGCGGCATGCATTTGACACTCCGCATGCCGCCGGGCATCGACGATCAGGCGCTTATCCCACGCGCACTCGCGAAAGGGCTAAGTCCGCGTGCGTTGTCCGGATTCTCGCTCGAGCCGCACGCCGGCACGAACGGCCTTGTGATCGGCTATGGCAATACCTCCGCGGAGGAACTTGCACCGGCCGTGCGGACCCTGTCCGAGCTCGCTGCCGGCATGGAAAAACCGCGTCGGCGCCGGGCCTGAGTTTTAGCGTTTGTCCGCGCGGCCCATGTCGCGCTATCGTGTCGTTTATGCGTGACGGTTGCGACGAGGCAATGTCGACGGATCGCCCGCATCATGTTCCGCGCGCCGTCTGGTGCGCGTCGCCGGACGGCTGCGCAGTCCGGGCATGAAGCATCCCTTTGGTGTGGTTTTCTATGACGATTTATCCGATTGGAGATGACATGAAGGAAATCGAACCGACCCCGTGGTTTGAACTGGCCGCTGACTTGCCCGCGCGCGACGGCTGGTACGAGGTGCAACTGGCGAGCGGGGACACGGCATTCGCCAAATTCGGCAAGGGCGAGTGGACCGAGAAGCCGGACGATGAGTTCACGCACTGGCGCGGGCTTTCCGCCGATCCATCGCAGGCGGGTGAGGGCGCAGAAGACGAGGCCAAAGCAGTGACCGACGGGGACGAAGCCGCCGGTGATGCCGACGCCAAAGGCGCAGACGAACACATTGACGCCGAGGCCACCGCGGCGAACGGCGTACGAGCCGCATGGAACGCGTTCTTCCCGGGGCTTGGCGAAGAACAGCACAAACCGGTGGACGCCGTTCCCAACGGAAAAGCGCCGCATTGATGCATGCGAGGGCGGCGGCTCATGGGTTGCCGCCCTGAGAGATCAGACCTTCGGGCAAAACAAAGTATGAAAGCTACGCGGGAACCGGTGGCATTGCCACGCGCCACGCAGTTACTCAATCATGGACCGGTCACCATTATCACGAGCGCGCACGAGGGCCGCTCGAACGTCATGGCAGCTTCATGGGCGATGCCGCTCGACTTCGATCCGCCGAAGGTAGTGGTCGTGGTGGACAGCCGCACGCTGACCCGGCAATTGATCGAAGCAAGCGGTGTGTTCGGTCTACAACTGCCGAGCCGCAAGTTCGCCGCACAGACGCTTGCCGTGGGCACCAACGCTGGGCTGGAACTCGACAAGTTTTCGGCCTTCGAACTCGAAACGTTCTCTGCGGAAAAAATCGACGTGCCGATGCTGGCCGGCTGCATCACTTGGATGGAATGCAAGGTGATTCCCGACGATAGCCAGCGGCACGATCTGATTATCGGCGAAGTGGTGGCCGCCTATGCCGACAGCCGTGTGTACTCGAACAACCGTTGGCATTTCGGCGACGATCCCGATCTTCGCACCTGCCATTACGTCGCCGGTGGGACGTTTTTCGCCACGGGCGACGCGTTCGAAGTTTCACCTTCGGCAAATGCTCTGAGCGCGTCGCCGGCGAGCCGGTAACGAACCCATTCGCTTTGCGCGCTCGCGCCGATCGATTCATAGAAGCCGATTGCGGGCGCATTCCAGTCGAGCACGCTCCATTCGAAGCGGCCACAGCCGGTCTCGCATGCGATGCGCGCGAGGTGGCGCAGCATCTGTTTGCCGGCGCCGCTGCCGCGCGATTTCGGCGATACGTACAGGTCTTCCAGATACAGGCCTTTTTTGCCGAGCCACGTCGAGTAGGAGAAGAAATAGACGCAAAAGCCGATCGGCTCGCCGTTCATTTCGCAGATCAGCGCGGTGGCCGTGGCTGCGGGGGAGAAGAGGCTCGCTTCGATGTCTTGCACGGTGGCGACGACTTCGTGCTCAGCTTTTTCGTATACCGCGAGTTCGGTGATGAAGTTGAGGATGAGCGGGGCGTCGGCGGCGATGGCGGGGCGGATTCGGATGGTCAAGGGTGGGTGCGCGGATGCGGCTGTTTGGGTCAGAAAGTTGAAGTTTAGCCGGGATGCGTAGTCCGCGGATTGAGCGCGTCCTAACCCATTCACAGTCTTACCAATTACCCCACATTCGACAAACCGCCCGGCCAAGCAATTTTGCTCGGCGGGCTCGGACTAAGGTGAAACGTGCACCAAAGTCCGAGGCTCGCGGCTACCCTTTGACCGGTGAAGGCTTTTCGACTATTTGCAATGTGGTCCAGTCTGGGCCTTGCAATTCGCCGTCCGCCCAACGGATGAACTCAAGCTCCAAGAGCCGGTTCGCCGGGTCCGCAAACAGCAAGACGCAGACAGGTTCGCCATCCGCATCAGCCAGCCTTCCCTCAAATGGGAAAGTGTGCTGACCGATATGAGGAGGCCGTTCGTAGCCGTCGATGTGGAACAGGATCAGAGACTCGTCCTCAAGCTGCGGCTCCGCGTGAACGTTCGCCATGTCGGAAAGAAGCTCCATTCTTTCCGCGGGCGGGAGCCGAGCGGCAATAAGCCTGATGAAGGTTTTTTCGTTCTCGGTTAGTTCTCGAAGCATCAATGCACCACAAAGATTGTTCCAACACTGATCTGACCGTCGGCTCGCATGTAAGCTCTAAATTCTACAGGTAGACCATCGACGGTAATCTGCTTGATTGTGTTTGTATCAGGGACTAAATCTGATCTCATCGCACTGATTTCGTCGGCGACCTGTGCCTCCGCATGGTCAAGGTTCAGACCGTCCCTGACTGCGCGTTTTATATAGTGCTGCCTTTTGAATACTATGGCGCCAGCTTCGGTGGCGCCGGCTGGTTTACATTGTTTCGCCTCAGTCGCCCGCGGGATACCTTGCTTGTTGACCCACATTGGGTCGCGGGCAAGTTGAAAGAGATCCCAAGCGAAACGCGCCCCAGAAAACATGATGCATTCAGGGCATACCGGCTGCAGTCCAATCTCCTGCTCGTAGCCCAAACGTTTGACAATGCTGAGAACGGTTGGCGTCGGCGAAGCAGGCAAAATGCCCGATTCCAGGCGTTCCAACCACGAATCAATTTCATCATCACTGATCGCCAGGTCTGGGCCGAGGTTGGTCGACACAGTGCCCGTGCGTGCGGTTAGCGCGCCGTCCGCTGCATAGCTATAGCCCACCCTCAGCGCACGTTTGACGTTATCGTTGCTTGGACTAGCGTCCTCATAGTAATTGAACCCGACCAATCGTCCGCGAGCATCGTAATAAGGATTCGCAACAAAGCCTGGGCTACTGAACTGAATGACCCGGTGTGCTGAATCTCTAAGAGTGATCGCCAGTATGTTTCCGGTAATCCTATCGTTTATCGAGCGAAGGTTTCCGGTGGCATCTTGCGTTATTCCCCATTCTCCTGTCCGCTCACCGTTGTCATACCGTTGAGCGAAGATCAACCGATTTGACGTGTCGTACGCCATGCCGTACGTCAGTGTGGACCCTTCGGCCAAGCTTGCCGAGAATCCGGCCTCCCCTGTCGCATCAGTGGTCGGCCTTTCGCTGAGCCCGGTAAGATTCCCGTTCGCGTCGTATACAAACGTACGTAGCCATCCCGGGGTTGCGACCATATAGGGGCGCAGACTGACCGAGTCGGCGTAGGTCACTGAAGTAATGGATATTCCGCCAGCGCTGCTGGTTGACACGGACTGGATAGGACGATAGTTGTCATCGTACTTGTACAGAACATTCTTGCCGTAAGGCGCGGCCTCGTTGGCCAGCTTTCCCCCGGTATCCCAGCCCATGCTGTATCCGGCGTCGCTCCCTGTCGCGCGTAGCATTCCGCCGAATGTGGCAAAGTTCAACATCGTCGCGCGCTGACTGGTAGTGATCGTCGACGCATTCTGGCCATACGAGAAAGCCACGTTCTGCTGCGCATTCGTGTGCGTTACAGAGGTCGCACGCCCCGTCGGGTCGTACGTCCAAGTTGCTACACGCGTGCCTGTTTCGTCTAACACACCAGTTAGAGCGCTCGTGAAGCGAGGGTCTTCATAAGCATAGCGGCGGATGGTTCCATCCGGCCAACTCACAGATACAAGGTTGTTGTAGCCATCGTAGCTATATTGTGTAACGTTGCCGTTTGGATCCGTGATTTGAGCAATGCGCCACTTCGGATCGTAGGTCAAACGAATGACAAGGTCATAGTACGGATTCGACCCTGGTGCATGATCTGTAATCGCGACCAATAGGCCATTGGCCGGCGCAATAGATGCCGAGGTATTGGCATCGCTATACGTAAGTGTTGTCGTCCTGCCGTCGTGTTCCGTTACAGACAACAAGACACCTTGCGACGAATAAACCTCGCGGGAACCGTTGGTCAAGTCCTGGAGCGTCCACGATGAGGAACCTTGGATCAGTGATAGCGGCGTTCCGTCTACGGAACGCCATCCGCTGGAGACTTTGTTGAAAGCCAGAGGGTTCGCATCGCCGCGGTAGGCAGTGACCTTGGGGGTAGTACCGTTAGCACCTGCGACATTCAACTGACGCTGCCAGTTATGAACCCAAAGTGAGCCGAAGCCGGAATCCGTTCGCATAACAGGACGAGCTCGGTAGGTCCTGCTGAGCACAAAGGGTCTGTCGTCCCCGCTGTGGAAGTCGACTTCTTTGATGGTTGTCGAACCCGAACTCGGATAGACCGGATCGGCTACCGGGCAGCTATTGTCTCCACTTGCGTCGTCGGGCGGCGTGCCGCACCACCTGGTGATCCGGGACGGCTCGTTAACGCAATAGTGATTTGAGAGATTGATGGGGGTGTTGCCCCACGCGTTGGCAAAACATGTCGAAGACCCTTGTATGGCGCCAGATCTGACATAGAGAGGAGCACAGACTCCATCGCCGCCATCTGCGCTTGCTCCCGTTGCGACCATGAGCATTATGAATGCAGCCAACAGGCGAGCTCTTATGCCGGCGAGCCCAAGCGTATCCCAGCAGTTTTTCATCGTTTTCCTTTTTTGGTCAGTGGTGGGAAGCGCAAGCAGGCTATAAGGGATTTGAAGGCATGAAAATCCGACAAGTCCCAAAATGGCTTTGGGTCTCGCGGGAAGTCGTTCGGTCTACGAAAAGTGCGGGAAAAAGGCAGACGTCTGACTCAATCGGACACACCGATCACACTTGCGTCCCGCAATATGTGGAAATCCTGCAATAGCGCGGGACGAGCGTCAGCGTCGCCAGGAGCTACCCGGATTGTTGGGGGGCACAGCAGAGCGATATCAGCGTGAACTTGAGTGCGACCGCGAGCTGTTCGAGGTTATCGCATTGGATGCGCAGGGCGTCCCGCAGAGGCGCACGACTGCGCGCCATGCGGCGAACCTGCTGGCGGACGCATCGCAGAAAGGCGGCGCGTCCGAGGCCGCGGCAGACGGAGAACGCCGCAAGCCATCATGCGTGAAAAACGCCGCAACGTTGATAGTAGAGCTTGCGAGTCAGCCAGCGGCCGCGCCGCAAAAGGCAAAGGCGGGCAGGAACACAAAGCCCGCATGATGCGTCCAATTACGGAGCGACTTAGATCACCCCTTCAAAGGCAACCATATCTCAAACCCGCCCATCCCACTGACCGGATCAAACTTCTCGTCGTAGCGCTCGAAGTTGGGCGCATCGGCGGGAAGGTGTCCCGACGCCGGCAGCCACTTGTTCCAGATTGTGTTCCAGGTGCGCCGCACCGTCGACACATGCTCGCGATGACTGAACACCGCATACCTGTTCGCCGCAATGCGCAAACGACTGAACTCGCCGGGCAATGAAGCGAAGTCGCTGACTTCCACGCCGCACAGGTAGTCGATGTTGCCGGCGTCGTCCGCGTTGTAGCAGACGCCATACGCGACGTTGCCCACCTGGCCCGGCACTTTGCCGAAATACGCGTTAAAGCGTTGCCATTGCGATGGAATCGCGGCGGCGCTCTCGCACGTATAGCGCGCGCTCAGACCCGCGACGAGAAACGCCCTGCCGTCCTCAAAGCGCGGCGGTTCCAGATGCGTAAGAAGGGTTTCGTCCATTTTGATCGGCTCCACGATGACAAGATTGTCGAGATGACCACGCGCGCGCAACGCCTCGGGCGTGAGCCCGAATTGCTCGCGAAACGCGCGCGTGAATGCTTCGTGAGAACCGTAGCCAGCGTCGATAGCAACCGTCAGTATGTCCGGCGCACCATTCGCGAGTCGCCGCGCGGCCTCGCTCAGGCGACGCCCGCGCACGTAGCGCATGACCGGCGCGCCGGTCGCTGCCTCGAAAGCACGCGCAAGGTGAAAACGCGACACGCATGCACAGTGCGCGATGTCGTCAAGCGTGAGTTCGTCGGCAAAGTGGCTTTCGATAAACCACAGCGCTTTTCCAACCGGATTCATAGCAGCTCTCATGTCAGCATGAAACCAGCATAGCCAGCCGCAAACGCGGGCATTTGATCGTGCTTGCGGTTTCGCAATCGATGCAAACGACTACTCGACGCAGGCTGCGTGACCGATGCCACGAGCGCGTGCAAAGCGACCAGTCCACACTAACAGCCAGCGCCGCGCGCGCATGTCGATCAGACGTTCTCCGTCGCCGCCGTATTGCCCGTAGGACGAGGCCGCCCGACGGAGGACGCGCCGTGCGCTTCCTCCGCGTCCGTATGTGTAGTGGCGTCCGCACCGCCTGGCCGTCCCGCGCGCAACATCGCACCGCCGATCGCGCCTGCCGCCGCCGCGAAAATGGCGCCGAAGGCAAACGCCACGTGATAGCCGCTGTTGAGCGCGGCGAGCGCGTTTTGCGTCGCCAGCAAGTCACCGCTGCGTGCGGCCGCGAGACTCGCGAGTACCGCGAGGCCGAGTGCGCCGCCCATCATGAACGACGTATTGACGATGCCCGACGCGAGTCCCGAGTCGGCGGGATCGACGTCGCTCATTGCGGCGAGCAGCATCGGGTTGAAGGCGATGCCCGCGCCGAAGCCAAGCAGCATCATGCCCGGCAGCACATCGAGCACGAAGCTGCCGCCCACAGGTGCGCGCGCGAACAGCGCGAGACCGCACGCGGCAACAAGCAGGCCCACCGCGAGAGGAATACGCAAACCGAAGCGCATCACCACACGCGCCGACAGGCCCAGCGAGAAGAACGCCATGATGAGATTGGCGGGCAAAAATGCGAGCCCGACTTGCAGCGGTCGATAGCCAAGCACGCGCTGCAAGTAAAGCGCGGAAATGAAGAACCACGCGAACATCGCGGCCGCCCACAGTACGCCGACGACATTCGCGGTGGCCACGTTACGCAGACGGAACAGGCCGAGCGGCATCAACGGATGTTGAACGCGTGATTCGATGATGAGAAACGCCGCAAGCAACGCGAGCGCAACGAGCAGCAAGCCAAGCGTTTGACCCGAAGTCCAGCCGGCTTCATTGCCGTTGACCACTGCGTACACGGCTAGCATCAGCGAAACGGTGACCGTGACCGCGCCGGCCACGTCGAGCCGCTCGCCGTGCGCATGACCCCGCGCGGAAGGCAGCAGCGCGACGCACAACGCGTACACGGCAACGCCGATCGGCAGATTGACGAGAAAGATCCAATGCCAGCTGAGCAGATTGGTCAGCAGACCGCCGAGCAACACGCCGATGCTGCCGCCGCCCGCGCAGACGAAGCCATAGACGCCCATCGCCTTCGCACGTTCGCCGGGCTCGGTGAACAGATTCATGATGAGCGACAGCGACACCGCGGACACGATAGCGCCGCCCAACCCTTGTACCGCGCGCGCGCACACGAGCAAAATCTGCGAGTTCGCGAGGCCGCACGCGAGCGATGCCACGGTGAACAGCGTGATGCCGCCGAGAAACAGTCTGCGATGACCGTACAGATCGCCGAGCCGTCCGCCCAACAGCAGACAGCCGCCGAAGGTCAGCATGTACGCGTTGACGACCCACACGAGCGACGTTTCCGTGAAGCCGAGATCCGCAGCGATGGACGGCAACGCGACGTTCACGATTGTCGTATCCAGCACGATCATCAGCACACCGAGGCACAGCACGATCAGCGCGAGCCAGCGTTTGTTGCCGTGAATGGAATGGGTCATGCGAGAACTCCTGAGCCGCGGTCGTTTGAAATTGCCGGCGGCTTCGAGCATAGGTGGGCCGTTTCAATGCGATGCCGGACGGGCCCACGGCCCGGCGCGATGTTGATCAACCCGATGTTGATCAAGCAATTGGCAAGTTGTCGAGGGCGAGGGGTTTTTTAGTTTAGCACTCGCGAGTTTTGCGTCACAACTACGAATTCCTGGGCGGGTGGAATTTCTTTGATGTCCAAGCTGCCTTGAGACGGACTCAGACGCAAGTCGCCGATTCTGCAATTTTTCCTAACGCTGCCGGGAATCACGACAGGTACGCAGGCAACTTCTCACGCAGAGAAGGGGCGAAATGGCGGGCTGGTTTCAATCGAGTGCAAGCTGACCGTAGTTTTAAGAGTTGTCGGATGTAAAGATATTCAAATCTCCTTAACAGTTGCTACGTCGACACCGGCCATAACAATCCAGGCCTGGTGCCGGACTTGTCGGCTTCTGCTAAGCGGTCGGCGCTTTATAGTGCGCTGTTCGCGGCCGGAGGCGACGGCGGGGGGATGGTTAAATGTAGTGGGAGAGAAGCTCATGAAAGCGGGTGCTTTGCGCAGTATGCTGCTCACATGTCAATGTGCAATGCGATAGCGCCGTACATGGGAGGAGCGCGAGCCATCGCTCTATGCAAGCAAAAGGCATTTCAAATCTATCAAGAGTGTAGAGGTTATTAATGGCTAACCATCCACCATATTCTGTAGGTCTGACCTACCTCGAAGACCGTCAAGAGTTCTCCTTACAGGCCATTGATCGAGCCAAACTAACGTCTGTCGTGGCAGGCTCGCTCGAGATTCCTGTTCTGCTCGACGAGCACAAATTTAACCTTGACGATGCATTCGCGCGACGGCTCGGTGCGGCAATGCTGGCCCTGATCGCACTTGGTCAACCCGCTATCGAGCAATACATGAACATTACTAAAGATCCAATCGAATAGCCGCAAGTAGCCGCGAATAGGATGACTTGAAACCACGCGGACTGGGAGGGGCCAAGAACAACTTGGCCCCTCCTTCTATCGATCCCGCCGAGGCGTCACCCGCTCATCCCCACCCACAATCCCATACTCGCCACCGCGCTCCAGCGCCCGCTGATATGCGGGCCGCGCATGGATCCGCTGCAAGAACGCGGTGACCGCTGGCCACGCCATTCCGCCGCGGGCCGTGGCCGCTTCGAGCGGGAAACTCATCTGTACGTCGGCGGCCGTGAACTCACTGCCGGCGAACCACGGGCTCTTTGTCAATTCCTTCTCGATATACCCAAAATGCAGCTTCAATTGCGGGTCGACAAAACCTGATTGCAGCGTAGCCGCGATCTTGCGCGCAATTGGCTTTGCAAAGAAAGGCATCGGCGCACTCGCGATGCGCCCTGCGATCAGCTTGAGCAGCAACGGCGGCATTGCCGAGCCTTCCGCGTAATGCAGCCAGTACGTGTAACGCAAACGCTCCGGCGTGCCCTGCGCGGGCGCAAAACGCCCCTGCCCATACTTCTCCACCAGATATTCGATAATCGCGCCCGACTCTGCAATGGTCTGCCCGTCGTCGGTAATGACGGGCGATTTGCCGAGCGGATGCACCGCGCGTAACTCGGGCGGCGCGAGCATGGTTTTCGGATCGCGCTCGTAACGCTTCACCTCGTACGGCACGCCGAGTTCTTCGAGCAGCCACAAGACGCGTTGCGAGCGGGAGTTATTCAAATGATGAACAGTCAGCATGGGTCGATAGATGGTGGCCAATGGAACGTCACATCATAAGGATATTGCGCAGAGGCAGGCCTCTAGCAGCTTGCCGACCTGGTCATACTCGCGACTTGCTTCCCATTAATTCGTTCGAAGGTAACGTTTCGTCCAGCAATTTGCGCGCGCTTTCAATGCCGGCCACGGGCAGTCCCTTCGGATCGAGCAGGCCCACCTGCACGAGCACGCTAGCCTGATCCCAATAGATGTGCTCGTTATAAAGCTTGTCGCCGCGGAAGCATACGACCGCGAGCATCGGCACCTCGAAATATTTTCCCGTTGGCGCAACGCCCGGTAACAGCCAGTCGATTTCACAGTCATGCGTGCAGCTGAAAATGAATTCGTCGACGATACGATCTGCGCCAATGGTCCGCGAAATCGGAATCAGCTTTGTATCAGCCGGATTCGAGTTGACGAAGTGATGCGTATAGAACCGTTTGAGGTTGTCGTGGCCGACACCGCCTGTCATGGTCGGCACGTGATTGACGTAAGGCTGCGCGACCATTGTGGGCATGACCGCTTCCACGTCGCGCGTGGCGAACTCGTGATAGCAATGCGCCTCCCACAGCGCGTTCAGATCGTAGACCGGTCCCAGCACTTTGCGCAGTAGCGCAAGCGTTCGCGAATACGCCATCATTGCTGCGGGCTTGTCGTATTGTGGACGCGCGGGTGCCGCAAACGCATGGTCGCAACCGGGGTACACATACTGCTCGATTTGCGGACGTGCGCGCAATGCGGCGCTGATTCGTTCGCGAGTTTCCGGCGGACAGAGCGCGTCGTTTTCGGGGAAATGAAACACCATAGGGCAGCGCACGGCCGGCACTTCGTCCAGATAGGCATCGAGACCCACGCCGTAGTAGCTCACTGCGCAATCGACGTCGGTGCGCGCCGCGCTCAGGAACGCGAGCTTGCCGCCCAGGCAGTACCCGACTGCGCCGACCTTGCCGGCCTGCTCGGGCATCGCGCGCAGTGCGGCAATGGTGGCCGCGATATCGTCCACCGCCAGATTGGTGTCGAACTGATTCAGGTAGGCGAGCGCCTGCTTCATGTCGGCTTCGTCATAACCCAGTTCGATGCCTGGCTTGATCCGCCAGAAGAGATCGGGCACCAGCACCACGTAGCCTTCCTCGGCGAAGCGGTCGGCCGTCGCCTTCATGGTGTCGTTGATGCCGAAGATTTCCTGCAACAGAACGAGCCCGGGGCCCGAGCCTTGCGCGGGACGAGCAACGTATGCGTTGAAACGGCCGCCGTCCTGGGCGACGACTTCAATGAAAGAGCCGGCCATGCGTTTGTCTCCTGATGTTTGGAGGAATAGCGAGGAAGCGGGGAAGAGCCTACGCCATCGTACGCAATTCGAAGCGCTTGAGTTTGCCTGTTTCGGTGCGCGGCAATGAATCGACAAAAGCGACCACGCGTGGATACTTGTAAGGCGCCACCGTATTCTTCACGAAGTCCTGCAGTTGCGCGACGAGATTGTCGTCACGGGTGTAGCCGGGGTTCAGCACCACGAAGGCCTTCACGATTTGCCCGCGCGTTTCATCCGGCACGCCGATTACGCCGCATTCGGCCACCGCTTCATGTTGCAGCAAAACGCTTTCTACCTCAGGACCCGAAATGTTGTAGCCGGCTGAGACGATCATGTCGTCGGCGCGTGCCTGATAGAAAACATAGCCGTCCGCGTCGAGATATACCGAATCGCCCGGCAAATTCCAACCGTCGCGCACGAATTTCATTTGCCGTTCGTCTGCGAGATAACGGCAACCTGTCGGCCCGCGCACCGCTAGCTTGCCTATTGTGCCGGGCGCAACGGGTTGCATTGCGTCGTCCACGGCTTGCACGATGTAGCCCGGCACCGCGCGTCCAATTGCATGCGGACGAATCTCGTCGCCCTGCACCGAAACAAAAATGTGAATCAACTCAGTGCCGCCGATACCGTCGATCATGTCGATGCCAGTAGCGTCGCGCCACAGCCGCCGTGTCGAATCGGGCAACGCCTCGCCGGCCGACACGGTTTTCTGCAAGCTCGACACATCGTGACGCGCGACGAGCGGTGCCATCTGCCGATAGAAAGTCGGCGCCGTGAACATGATGGTTGCGTGAAAGCGCTCGACGGTCTGCAATAACGTCTCGGGCGTGAGCTTCTCGATCAATACCGTCGACGCACCCACACGCAACGGAAAACACAGCAAGCCGCCGAGCCCGAAGGTGAAAGCGAGCGGCGGCGTGCCGCAAAATATGTCGCTCGCCGAAGGCTTCAGCACATGACGCGGAAACAGA
>Ga0256909_1000568_pt1 | contig 12471 bp, 11 predicted proteins | sample MC6MC0762MT_FD_190203 | JGI IMG/M metagenome (GOLD analysis project Ga0256909, IMG submission 190203) | Metatranscriptome of enriched soil aggregate microbial communities from Iowa State University, Ames, United States - MC6-MC0762-MT... | ecosystem: Environmental > Terrestrial > Soil >...
CACTTCATGCAGCAGTTCGGTCCCGCGCTGGAGCTGCCGTGGACTAAACTGGTGGCGCCGAAGCTGACCGGCGAACTGATCGACCGCGTCGTGGACGGCACCGCCGAGCAGGTCGGCCCGCGCTCCATCAAGCAGTTGGAGCGTTATCGCGACGACTGCATCACGAGTGTGCTGGCCGCAATCGGCGAAGCCAAGGCGCGGCACGGACTGACGCCGGCGGATTGACGCGAGCCTCGCAATGCGCGGCACCGCACCGTGCCGCGCCGCTTCCGCCATGTACGCCGCAAAGCGCGAAGCAGGCGACGAACCAGACAAGGAGACTCCGCAACATGCTGCAAACCGCTGCCCTGCCCTGCTATCGCGACACGGTGCGCGCGGATTGGGTCGATTACAACGGCCATTTACGCGACGCGTTCTACATGCTGATTTTCAGCTTCGCGACCGACCAACTGATCGACCAGATCGGTTTGCCGGACGCCGTGCGTAAGGAGCGTGGCCGCTCGATCTACACACTCGAAGCGCACATCAACTATTTGCACGAAATCAAGGAAGGCACGCGCGTGCGGGTCGATATGCGCGTGCTCGGGTGCGACGCCAAGCGGCTGCAACTCTACCTGGAGATGTTCGCGGAGGGCAGCGACACGCCGGTCGCGGCGGGCGAGCAGATGCTGTTGCACGTCGACACGAGCGGGCCGCGCTCGGTCGCGTTCGATGCCGACGTGGCCGCTCGCGTGCAGGAATTGGCCGACGCTCATGCCGCGTTGCCGCCCGCGACCTACGCGGGCCGCATGATCGGCCTGCCCGCCGCCGCACAACGTAGCCGGAGCCAACATGCTTGAGCCGCAGATGGCTGAATTTATCGCGCGAGCCGCCGCGGTCTATCCGGGGCATAGCACCTCGTTGACGCCGCGCGAGCAGCGCGAAATCTACGACCGCTACGCGGCTGCGCTCACTCCGCCTTTGCCGGCAGAAGTCGTCACCGAAGACGCGCAATTCCTGTCCGCGGCAGGCCATTCGATTGCGCTAAGGCTGTATCGCAACGGTGCAAAAGCGGGCGCGATGCCGCGCGGCACTGTGTTGTACTTCCACGGTGGCGGCTTCGTGCTCGGATCGCTCGACAGTCATCAGGTCATCACGGCGCGCCTTGCCGCGGATACCGGCCTCGATGTAATCGCCGTCGATTACCGCCTCGCGCCCGAACACCGCGCACCGGCCGCGCATGACGACTGCATGGAGGTCACGCTCGCCGCGCTGGAACGGCGACTGCCCTTCGATTCGCCTGCCGGCGCCACGCTGCAACTCGCGGGCGATAGCGCCGGCGCCACGCTCGCTGCCAGCGTGGCGATGCGATTGCGCGACGAGGGCATCGAAGAAATAAGCGGTCTTGCGCTGATTTATCCAATGCTCGGCACCGACCCGCAGCCGCCCTCACGCGATACCGAAGCGCAAGCGCCCATGCTCACGCTCACCGACGTCCACGCGTTTCGCGACATGTATTGGGGCGAAACGGCGCCATACCCCAAGTGGACCATCCCGCTCGACGCCACGCGTTATGACGCACTTCCGCCCACGCTTGCGATAGGCGCCGAACACGATCCGCTCAGAGACGACGCCCGTGTGTTCACCGAACGCATTCAGGCTGTCGGCGGAGAAGCGCACCTGTGGATCGGCACAGGACTCGTACATGGATGCTGGCGCGCTATCGAATCGAGCCCGGGCGTGCAGGCGATGCATGGCGAAGTCTGCCGCTTTCTGTCCGCAAAAGCCCACGCGGTGTGAACGGCAATCGCCGCGTCATTTATGCGCTTTCGATAAACGCCGTTTGTCAATCGGTCATTAAACCTGAAACGCGCTGCATAGCGGGTTTCCTTCCCGTTCATACCCATTTCCGCATTCGGCGTCGCAGTTCGATTTGTTCTGTTGGCTGACCCACTGAATAAAAGAATCGCTGCATCAACACTGTCGTCGGACTGATGGTCCGTTCACCAGGGCCCCGTCGTGCGAGCCGCGCACGAATTGCCGGCTCTTGTTGCGCGCGGATAGCCATATCAGCCATTTCCCCAAGAGAATGGGATGTGCCCGCCGTGCTGGCCGGCATGTGTGGCTGCCACAAGCAGCCGTTCCTGTAAAAGGAAAATCGTATGTTGATGCGAGAAGCTATCCCTCACGCTTTGAATCGTGGCAATGCTCATCTTTCGGACAGCCCGCTGGTAATGGATTCGCCGAAAACCTTTGTCCATTCTTTCGACATCTATCTAAAAGATTCGAATGCGTTCATGAACACGTATTTCGCCCGCTATTTCGAGTGGCAAGGCGTTTGCCGCGAGCGGTGGTTCCACGAGTGCATTCACGACAACCTGCTCGGCTCGGACGGCATGTTCGTGACCAAGCGGGCGCACCAGGAATACGTGCATGAAACCTTTCCGTTCCAGCGGGTCGATTGCTACCTGAACACGGTGCAAGTGAGGCAATGCTCGGCGTACTTGCTGTTCCGCTTTTGCGTCGATGGGCGCAAGGTGTCGCAAGGCTATCAGCAGATTCTGTATGCCGGGCGCGACCGGAAGATCCGCCGCTTTCCGGATGGAATCGTCGACCGCGTGAAGGAGTATGAGTTGCCGTTGTCGGCGCTGACGGAATAAGCCACAGCGCTCAACCGAAGTCTCAACGCCGGCGCGCTTCGCGTACCGGCGACCTGGACAATGCCCTGTCCGCTGCCGAGCCCGGCAGCGGCAGCCGCACGATAAATGTAGTGTGCGCACCGCGCACCGACGTGCATTCGATACTGCCGCCCAGCAGCTCCGTCGCGCGGCGGCAGAACGCGAGTCCCATGCCCGCGCCGCTGCCGTGCCGCTTGGTCGAGAAAAACGCGTCGAAGATGTGCGGCAGAACGTCCGGCGCAATGCCTGGTCCCGTGTCGCGGAATTGCAGCATGCAGAAATCCTGGTCTTCCAGCGCGCTGATCGTGATCTGGCCTTCGCCGTTCACATGAATCGCATGCAATGCGTTTTTCAGCAGATTGAACAACACGAAGACCACCACCGTATCGGAGCCGGAAAAGCGCAGCATCGGATCGATCGGCAAGATCGTGATGCGCTCGCGTTCGTCGGCTCGGAACGGGTAGCGTTCCAGCGCGGAGTCCACGCACTGCCGTACCGGATGGGCGCTGAAACGGCTGCGGTCGAGCCGGTCAAGCGTGTATGAAGCCAGCGCCATTTCGACCATCGCGCTCGTGCCGGACACCTCGCGTCTGATCGCCGTGGCAAGCTGGCTGATGCGCTCGGACTGGCCGGAATGTTCTTCGTCGTCATACAGGCCGTGCGCGACGGCGAGGCGATAGCCTTTGAAAACATGACTCCAGACGCTCGCGATCTCGTCGGCGTGCATGCCGATCGTGGCCAGCGGGGTGGCGATCTCGTGCGCGATGGTAGCTGCAAGCGCATACGGGTGGATCAGGTGGTAGCGGACAATCGTGATGGCAAGCAGCCCCAGACTCAGCGCGATGAACAACACGCCAGGCGGATAGAACGGGTAGCCATAGTTGACCGCATAGTCGACGGCGGCAAACGAGTAGAGGCCAAGCGCCGCGAGACACAGGTCCAGACGCCGGCGCGCCTGCCCGCCTGCATTTTTTCGCGCGCCAAGCAGAAGCTGGCCGCTGCGCGCGGCAAGCAGCACCGTCTGCACGACATGCAAAGGATGCAGCGGCCCGGCAATCGGATAGTAGCCAAAGAAATAGTGCTGATAACCGGCAACGACTTCATTGCCTGGCAGCAACACCGCGAGCACGAAACACAGACCATACGACGCCAGCAGCAGCGGCCGCTCCCGGCGCCGCGCCGCAACTTCTGTCACGAAGTGATAGAACGTGGTCGGCAGAAAGAGAATGAACAGATAGCCGACGCGAACCAGCAAGCCGGCGACTTCCGTATCTTTGGTCTGGAACAGCAGCGTCCATGTGCCCTGCCATGCGAAAGTCGCCGCGCACATCAGGAGGAAAGGCACCGAGAGCCGCGTCACCCCTTGCGTGATGACCACGTAGAGGCCGAACACGACGAACATGGCCGACACGAAGGCAGTGGGGATGGCGTACATGTTGCTCGACGTGCCGGCAGACGTTAGCGTGCCCGGTCACTCCGCCACTGCGCGAACGTGAGCGGCCTGACGCCGGCCTGGACCACTTCGGGCGTCTCGATCGGGCTCCAGCAGTAAAACGCGTCGCCCCAGCCGGGAATGGGTTGCGGCTTGAGCATTCTGAATTCGACGCCCGAGCGGTAGGCGAGATGCGGCCAGAAAAGCGGCATGACTTCGCGCACTGCCATCTGTTTGAGCAACTCGGCCGGGCCGCTTTCGTCTGCGACGATCTCGCCCTGAGATATCCAGTCGTGCTCGGCCCACGCGACGAAGACACTGCCCCTTCCCTCGCGATCGAACATGAGAATCGCATTCTGCTCGGGCCGCCAGTAATACTCGACGATGCCTTTGTCCTTCACCACTTCGTCCAGCACCTTGCGCGTGCGCGGGTCGCAATACGTCATGCCGTTCTCACCCAACGCGAGCCAGCCCATTTCGGAGCAGTGACGGCTCTTCGCGTCTTTGAGGAAGTGGACGAGCCGGTTTGCCGAATCGGCGTCGGTCTTGCGCAGATATAAATCGACAATGCCGGCGTTGAACGCTTTCACAGCGACAGTTTCGTCCGCGACGCCTGTGAGCAGAATCTTCGCGCAATGCAAGTTGGATATGGAGGACAGAAACTCGACACCGCTCACGCCCGGCATGTCGTAGTCCACTACGACGGCTGCCACTTCGGAGAAACGCGTTGCGCGCGCGAGCACATCGCGCTGCGGCGATGACTCGACGAAGCGATCAAAACCGGTCTCGCTCAAACAGGCTGAAGCCGGCGCGAATTCCAGCGAGTTCTCACGCGCATGCTGGCGTATGAACGCAAGCCCCGCTTGCGGACGAGAGAAGAACAGATTGGTGGAAACGTCCGGAAAGAAGCGGCGCAGGGCGTCGAGGTAGTTGTCGTTGTCGTCGACGAAAACAACCGTTGTCGGATAGGAGACCGGTGGTCGAATAAACTTGTTCATGTTTTTAGCGTGGTTCGTCGGGCCGCCGCAGAGCGTTACCGTGACAGGCTCGCCGGCCACCGCATGAGCTCATGGAACATACCGGCGCGCCGCCATATGCGTACACGCCGGTCAATTATTGCAGGTTGCAGGGCCGGCCCCGTTTCACCATATAGTACAGGGCTCTTGGCGCGAACAGTACAAAGTTACGCGTGGTGCCGGCAGCCTATGCGCGTTGAATCAACCGGATGAGCATGGGTGGAACGAGCCGCCGCGGCCGCGTTGATTGCGGTCGCGGGATGCTCGTGATCAGGGCCGCGAGGCGACTTCGTCGAGATGGTCGAGTAGCGCCGCAGGGTCGTCGTAGACGCGCAGCGCGCCGGAACGCTCCAACTCTTCAGTGCCGTAGCCGCCCGACAGCAACCCGACACCGAGCGCGCGGCAGCGCCGCGCCGCGAGCATGTCCCAGATGCTGTCGCCTACTACGACCGAGTGTTCGATCTCAACGCCAAGGCGTTCGGCCGCCGCGAGGAAAAGGTCGGGGTCGGGCTTCGCATATTTAACGTCGTCGCGCGTCACGACGACCGCTTTTGCCGGATCGACGCCGAGCGCTTCGAGATTCACCGCAGCGGTTTCCATGCGCCCGCTGGTCGCCACCGCCCAGGGCGTGCCCGCTTGCGTCAAGGCATCGAGCAGTTCGCGCGCACCCGGCAGCGGACATACCTGGGCGCGCAGGTTTTGATAGGCAGCCGCGTGCGCATGACGAAGACGCTCGCTGCGCTCGGCGCTGATCTCTCCGTGGGTCTCACGCAGAAGCTGATTGGTGAAGAGTCCCCCGCTCATGCCGATCTTTCGATGAATCCGCCAGACCGACAGGGGAATGCCTTCGCTGTCGAGCGCTTCTTTCCACGCCAGCACGTGCTGATAAACACTGTCGACGAGCGTGCCGTCGAGATCGAATAAAAATGACGTCTGGATTCGCATGGTGGGCTCCTTTCGATGGCTACCCCACCAATATGCCACGGCACACGCCGTCCGGCATCAGCGGGACTTGCTGCGAGTGCCTTTGGCGGACGCCCCGGCGCGCGGCGCATCCTTGCTGGCCGGGACGCCGCCGCTCAATTGCTCCATCCAGGACAGCGCGTCGACATACGACAAAAACTGTTTCAGATAGCCCGGCGACAACTCGCGCATCAGCGACAGCGAACGGTGCACGAGGCTGCTCGAATTGAGCGGACCGGCATTGCCGGGCGCCGGTTGCAGCGACTGCCGCAACTGCTTTTCAGTGCGGACCTTGGCCCAGGTTTCCCTGAAATAGTCGAGAGCGGGAAGCTCCGGATAGGGGGCCCGTTCGCCTTCAGGGCGCCGCGGCTCGTCTTGCATGTAGCCGACGAGTTCGGCAAGCGTGCCGCGTGCAGGTCCATCCGGAGACGACGAATGACCGGCGGTGGCCGCCGCCTGGTCGACTTTGCGCGCATAGATTTCGAGCAGCGCGGCAAGCTTCTCGTCGAGCACGTGGCGCGCAGCGCCGGTGTGCGCGGCGGCACGTCGTTCGAACGCGTCGATGAACGCGAAACGCAGCGGATCGAGGCGGTCGGCGCCGCGCTCGCGCCACGCGTCGAGGGTGGCGCGCGGGGTTTGCACGGCGGAATTCGTCGGCGCGGTCCCGGGTGGGTGGTTTGCCTCGGCCGCGTGCACCGTTTCACCCGTGCATCCGGCCTGCGGCACACTCGGCGTCGGCCTTGCGTCGACGTTCGCGCTGTCACTCATGGGGCTTGCCTGCCGCAGCCGACGGCCTCGGAACCGGCGCTATTTCCACGCGACGGTTGCGCGCCCGTCCTGGTTCGTCGGCATTCGAGCTAACGGGTTGTCCGGAGCCGAATGCCGCCGCGAATACCGACGCCGCCGGCACGCCCGCATCGATCAGCGCGCGGGTCACTGTCAGCGCGCGCTGCGCCGACAATTCCCAGTTGTCCGCGAAACGACGGTTGCCTTCGCGCAGCCGCTGGTCGTCGGTAAAGCCGCTCACCATCAGGATCTGGTCGTTCGCGCTCAGATACGCAGACAACGGCCCGGCGAGGCTCTTCAACAGATCGCGCCCTTGCGGCTGCAACTGGTCGGAGTTCAGCGCAAACAGCACGTTGCCGCTGATGCCGATACGTCCGTTCACCAGCGTCACGCGGCCCGCCGCGAGCGGCCCCGCCAGCGCCTGTTCGAGCGTCTTGCGGCGCTGCGTTTCAATCTGACGCTGCTTGACCTCCTGGTCGAGCTTGTTCGACAGTTCGAGCTGCACGCCGATGACAGCCACCAGAATCAGCATGAACGCGCCGAGCAGCACCGACATCAGGTCGCCGAACGCCGCCCAGATCGGCGTGCCCTGCTCCACGCCGCCGTCGATGTCCTCGCTCATCCCGCTCATGCTGCCTCGGCTCCATCCGCGGCGCGCTGGGCAGCGAGCAGCTGCAGATCTTCGACGATCTGCTTTTGCGACATCACGCTCAGATCGACCACCTCCCGTGCTTGCGCGACGTAATACGCAAGCTGCTCGTCACTGCGGGCGAGCGACTTGTCGAGCGCGGCCTCGATTCTTTCCAGATGCGCGACAAGCTTGTCGTTCGACTCGCCGAAACGCTGAACGGCCGCGCCGAACGCTTCACCGAGGCTCGCCACTTCGACGGCGCCGCCGGTGATCTGCGCGGCAATCGCGCCGATCCGGTCCGCCTCGGTTTCGACCTTGTCGGTGAACCTTGTCCCGACACGCTCGAGAAGATCCGTCGACGTCGCGACGAGCGCATCCACCGCCGTGCGCTGCTCCGTCGATGCATGGTTGACAGCATCAAGCAGCGTTTCGAGCGTTTCCATCAAGCGGCTGCGCTCCTGCAACATGGCGGTGTCGCGCACCATGCTGTCCGAGAGCTTCTGACGCAGTTCCGCGACCACTTCGGCGGCGGCCTTCGGTGCCTCCGACGCTGCCTGCACGAGCCGCGATATTTCGGCGATGGTCTCGCTCGCGTGCGCCTGCGTTTGCGCAGCGATATCGCTCGCCGTCCGCGCGAGCGTGTCGCATATCTCCTGCTGACGGCTCGCCGTGCGCTCGCCCGCCTGCTGCCATTCCTTGCCGAGCGTGGCGGCCATTGAATCGAGCTTGGAGGTCCACGCCGTCAACCGCTCTTCATTACGCTCACCTGCCTGCTGCCACTCTTTGCCGAGCATGGCCGCCATTGAATCGAGCTTCGAGGTCCACGCCGTGAGCCGCTCTTCATCACGCTCGCCTGCCTGCTGCCACTCCTTGCCGAGGCTGGCCGCCATCGAATCGAGCTTCGAGGTCCACGCCGTCAACCGCTCTTCATCACGCTCGCCTGCCTGCTGCCACTCCTTGCCGAGCGTGGCCGCCATCGAATCGAGTTTCGAGGTCCACGCCGTGAGCCGCTCTTCATTACGCTCGCCTGCCTGCTGCCACTCCTTGCCGAGATTGGCCGCCATCGAGGCCAGCGTCGCCGTCCACGCCGCGAGCCGCGCTTCGTCTTGAGAAGCCAGTTCAGTCCGCAAATCGGCATGCGACTGCCCGACGGTCCGCACCAACGACGCCGAACGCTCTTCGAAGCTCGCCGCCGCTGCAGCGAGCGCCTGCTCGTGCCGCACTGCAAGCGTCTCGCCGGCCTGCTCCTGACGCGAAAGCGCTTCCTTCCACGCCTGCGAGACGTTGCCCGCCGCGGCTTCCAGCCGCGCGGACACGCCGTCGACCAGGCCGGCCGAGCGCTCGTCGAAAGTCTGTGTAAAGCGCTCAAGCGACGCGCGGAACTGCTGCGTCATGTCCTCGTTCGAACGCTGCTGGCCCGCAAGCGCCTTGCTCCAGATGTCGGCGACCGTCGCAGCGGCTGATTCGAACCCGCTCGACAGGCCATCCAGTTGCTGCTGAACCGCTTGACCCACGCTCGCGTGCAACGCCGCGGACTCGCGCGCGAGGCCGGCCATCGTTGCTTGCATGACGGGCTCCAGCGCCTCGCCGGCGGCGCGCGTGCTGTCCGCGATACTCCGCTTCAGCGACTGCTCGACCGACGCCGCGAGCTGCGTATAGGCGACATGCGCATTGCTGTGGAATGCCTCCTGACTCGCAAGCTGGCGCTCGTTGAAAGCCAGGCTGTGCTGCTCCATCGCCGCCATCATGGTTTGCAGGCGATCGACGAGCGTCGGCATCAATTCAGCCTGCGTTTGCAAGAGCCGGAAGCTTTCGTCGCGCTGATGAGCCTGCGAGTAGATGCGCAAGCTCGTCGCGATCTTGACGTCGAGACGTTGCGCCGCTTCGAGCCGCTCGCGGCGGCAGAGCGCCGACAACAGGCCGAGCATCGCCGAGCTTGCGACGCCCGCGATCGACGTGCCGAATGCGAAGCCGAGCCCCTTGACCGGCGCGGCAAGCGAAGCGCGGATCGCTGCGAGGTCGGTCGCGCTTTCGAGCGCCATGCCCGTGCCTCGCAGCGTCACGACCATGCCCAGCAGTGTGCCGAGCATGCCGAGCAGCACCAGCAAGCCAACCAGGTAAGGCGTCAGTGCAGGCCCCGGCAGCGCAACGCGCTCGCCTTCGATACGCAGTCGCGCCGCGTTACGCAGACCCGGATGCAGCAGTTCGAGCCACGCGCCTAGCTGCGGCGGCGGCTCGGACAAACCGGCCACGGCACGCGCGAGCGTCCCAGTGGCCTGGCTATAGCGACGCAATTCGAGCGCGCCCGCCAGATAGCAGGCGCCGATCAGCAACGTGACCGCCAGCGCCAGCCAGTTCGAACCGACATAGCCGATAGCGATGCCGCACACCGCGGCGAGACCTGCCGCGAACACAACGAATTCAATACGAAATCTGGACATAGTGTCCCAGTTAGCGAGTACGAAGGGCGGCGAGCAGCCCTTCGACCGGTTGTAAACGAACATCCAGCTCAGCAAGCAACACGCTCTGCATGTCCTTGCGGAAAACGTCGAGCCACGCATTGGGCGCGACCGCTTGGGCGGGCGTCGGCGCAACGTCAAGAGCGGGCGCTTGCGGCTGGGGCTGAGTCTGGACGTGGACCTTCGGCTCAACGCTGCCCTCCGCGGCACTGCGGGCTGCGGCAGCGGCGTTGCCTGCTGCCGTGCTTGCGGCGCGGCTCGCTGCACCATCCGCTTGCGTACCGTCGTCCAGTGCCGGCGCCGGCTCCTGGTCTTGCGCCTGCTGCGCGGCCTCGCGAAGCCGCTCGAAGTGCCCGGCGAGCAGCACGGGCACGCTCGCCAGCAGATTCCGCTCACGCTCGCCGAGCGCGCGCTCCATCACGGCGTCCAGCAGCGCAAGGCGGCCCATTGCGGGGGTTTTCGCGGCGAGCAGCGCCCGCAGCCGGCCGCGCAAATTGCCGACACCCGTTTCCATCGACTGCTGCATGGCCTGGTAGCGTTGGCGAAACAATGCGTAGTCCGCCGGCACGGCCTGTGGCTCGACGTACCCGGCACCGCGGCGCCTCGCGACGGCAAAGGCGCTGTCGCCCGTAATGGTCTTGACTAGCGACGCACGCACGCGCGCGCATTCCGCCTCCTCCGCGCTGCCGAACGCTCGCGCGGTCGCAGGCACCGAGGGCGGCGCGCCAGTAAGCGCCGAAGACAGCGCAATCGCGTCCGTCCAGCCGAGCCACTGGCTCAGCCTGTCGGACAGCGATTGCCGGGGTTCGGGGACGTCGGCATCGGCGAAACGCGCCAGCAGGCGGATGAGCGCCGGGCCGCTGGGAGCTGTGCGCTGAAGGGCTTGCAACATACCACCGGATGCAAAAAAGTCAGCAGTTTACACGCTGACGCGGACGACGGCTTCCGTCCCCCAAAGATCGGTCCGCAACAGGGACGTCTCGCGGCCCCGCATATTGCGTTCGGTAGAGCTGCGCGTCTGGCCCGCGGCCCCGTGGTCACGCGACGCACGAGCGCAAACGCATTCGTTCAGATAGCCCCGCGGGGACGATGTTCGTCCGTATCGACGCAGCACACGAGCGCATCGGCGTCTTTGTCACCGACGCTCAGATAGATGTGCCCGACCGAGCTATCGAAGTAAAGACTGTCGCCCGGCATCAGCTTGAACGACTTGCCGTTCTCGAAGCGCAGTTCGAGTTTGCCGCTCAGCAGAAAAACGAATTCTTCGCCCGAGTGCCGGATGTACTCGGGAAAGTCGGACACGGCGCGGGCGTGAATGTGTGCGCGCATCGGCATCATGCGTTTGCCGGTCAGACTGTTCGCCAGCATCCCGTACTCGTAGTTCGGCGTGTCGTAAATCTGCTGCTTGCCCGCCGCCGTAAACGAGGGCTTCATCGCACCGGCGGCCGGCTTGCGACGCCGCCCGAAGATCGCGTCGAATTCGAGTTCCAGCGAATGCGCGAGCGCCGCGAACTTGTCATAGGTCAGCGCAATGTCGCCGCGTTCCGCCTTCGAGATCGTCGATACCGCAATACCCGAGCGCTCCGACAGTTCGACCAGCGTCAGCGCGCGCGCTTTGCGCGCCTGCCGCAAATGCGCGCCCACCAGCTTGTGATCGAGCAAGGGCGGCGCTTCATGTCCTAACGCCGCCTGTTGTTTCACTGCTACTTTAGCCATCTCACCGGATTCCGCTTGCAAGGAAAATTTCTCGTATGTGAGAAATTTATTTTTTCTCGTATATGATAACTCACGTCGATTCCACCTTTTCTGTGGGAACCCTATCGTGTCTACCCTCGCTCTCAGTAAGCCCGGTTTGACGAAGACCCGCGTCATCACCGCCACGACCATCGGCACCGCGCTCGAGTTCTACGACTTCACGATCTACAGCTTTTTTGCTATTCAGATCGGGCAGTTGTTCTTTCTTGGCGCGTCGCCGGTCAACCAGTTCCTGCTGTCGATCGGTGTATTCGGCGTCGGCTTCGTGGTCCGGCCTTTGGGCGGCGTGGTGATCGGCGCCTATGCGGATCGCGCGGGGCGCAAGAACGCGATGGTCCTGACCATCATGCTGATGGCGCTCAGTTGCGCGATGATCGCGTGCGCGCCGACTTATGCGGTTGCGGGACTCGCCGCGCCGTTGATCGTGCTCGTGGCGCGCCTGATCCAGGGTTTCGCGGCGGGCGGCGAATTCGGGCCTGGCACGACGCTGCTCGTCGAGTACGCGACCGACGACACCCGCGCCTTCTTTGCAAGCTGGAACTTCGCCGCGACCGCAGCGGGGCTCGTGCTCGGCGCGCTCGTCGCAACGCTCGTCAACGTGTTGTTGCCGAAGCAGGCGGTGCTCGAATGGGGCTGGCGTCTCCCGTTCGTGCTAGGCATTGTCGCGGCACCGGCCGGCATGCTGATCCGCAGACGCCTCGAAGAAACGCTCACCGAGCGCAAGCCCGGCGAACCCGCGCCGCGCGGCGCGCTGAAGGCCGCGCTGACCACG
>Ga0256909_1000573_pt1 | contig 12425 bp, 9 predicted proteins | sample MC6MC0762MT_FD_190203 | JGI IMG/M metagenome (GOLD analysis project Ga0256909, IMG submission 190203) | Metatranscriptome of enriched soil aggregate microbial communities from Iowa State University, Ames, United States - MC6-MC0762-MT... | ecosystem: Environmental > Terrestrial > Soil >...
AGCGGATTTTCTGAAAGGAAAATTATTTAAAATAAACGTAGAATTGACTTATAAGCCGGATTGCGGCAGTGATGGCAGCGGTTAGCCCGCAGTGAGCCTTTGACAGTTAAAAAAATTAAGGCGAACGAGGACTATGAGCGAACAGCACGGTGCTTTAGCAGCCGCCCAAATTATAAAACAAAAAAAACGAGGCAACCTTTTAAGATTACCTCGCTTTAATTTTAGTATAAAATGATCCTTATAATTTAGTTGATACTGGAGCAAACTTTGTTAAGTTGATGCCTTGTACCGCCATTTTGTATTCTTCGATGTTTGGAATGCGACCTAAAATTGCAGAAAGTACCACAACCGGAGTAGAAGCTAATAAAGATTCTCCTTTTTTGCCATCGCGATCTTCTACCACACGACCTTGGAATAAACGCGTTGAAGTTGCCATAACGGTATCTCCTTTTTCTGCTTTTTCCTGGTTACCCATACACAAGTTACAACCCGGACGCTCTAAATACATAATGTTTTCGTATTCTGTACGTGCGGTTGCTTTAGGTAAAGCATCTGAAAATTCGAAACCAGAGTATTTTTGTAAATATTCCCAGTCACCTTCGGTTTTTAACTCGTCGATAATATTGTAAGTAGGTGCAGCAACAACCAATGGCGCGTTGAATTTTACTTCTCCGTTTTGTTTTTCGATGTTTTTTAACATTTGAGAAACAATTTTTAAATCGTCTTTATGAACCATACAAGATCCTACAAAACCAAGATCCACTTTTTTATCGCCACCGTAGAACGAAAGCTCTCTAATGGTATCGTGTGTGTATCGTTTAGAAACATCGTCGTTATTTACGTCTGGATCGGCAATCATTGGTTCGTCGATAATATCCAAATCAATAACTACTTCCGCATAATATTTAGCAGTAGCATCTGGAGTTAAAGCTGGTTTTTCGCCTGATCTGATTTCTTGGATACGTTTGTTAGCCTTATCGATTAAGCCTTGAAGCACCTGATTTTTATTTTCCATACCTTTATCAATCATGATTTGGATACGGTTTTTAGCGATTTCTAACGATTGAATCAACGTTTCGTCTTGAGAAATACAGATAGATGCTTTCGCTTTCATTTCTGCAGTCCAATCGGTAAATGTAAACGCCTGATCAGCTAATAAAGTTCCAATGTGAACCTCGATAATTCTACCTTGGAAAACGTTTTCGCCACCAAACTGCTGTAACATTTGCGATTGTGTAGCATGAACCACATCACGGAAATCCATGTGTTCTTTCATACTTCCTTTAAATGTAACTTTCACAGATTCCGGAATTGGCATAGAAGCTTCACCCGTTGCCAAAGCCAATGCTACCGTACCAGAATCGGCACCGAAAGCAACACCTTTAGACATACGTGTGTGCGAGTCACCACCAATAATAATCGCCCATTCGTCAATCGTAATATCATTTAAAACTTTGTGGATCACATCGGTCATTGAATGATATTCGCCTTTAGGATCACGAGCAGTAATTAAACCGAAATCGTTCATGAACTTCATTAATTTCGGGATATTTGCCTGCGCTTTTTTATCCCAAACAGAAGCTGTGTGACAACCCGATTGGTAAGCTCCGTCAACTGTTGGAGAAATAACCGTTGCAGCCATTGCTTCTAACTCTTGAGCCGTCATTAAACCAGTAGTATCTTGCGAACCAACAATGTTTACTTTAACACGAACATCTGATCCTGCGTGTAAAACTTTACCCGGAGTAACGCCAACTGCATTTTTGTTGAAGATTTTTTCAACGGCAGTTAAACCTTGTCCTTCTTTAGTGATTTCTTTAGCCAGAGCAAATACTGTTGGGGTTTGAATTCCTAAAGTTTGAGCAGCAAATGTTTGGATTTTTTTACCAAAAACAATTGCGTAAGATCCACCTGCTTTAATAAACTCCATTTTTTGTGGAGTTAAAGCTTTAGAAATATCAATTAACTGTTGATCTCCGTTATATAATTTCTTTTCTTTTGTATTGATTGTAAGAACTGTACCTGTTGCAACAGAATAAACTTCTTCTAAAATTGGCTCGTCTTTTTCATTACGAATTACATTTCCATCTGCATCAACCTTTTTCTTCCAGTTTTGTAAATCGATACCGATACCACCGGTAACATCAACCGTAGTTAAGAAGATAGGAGAGATGCCGTTAGTTCCACCAACAATTGGGGCAATGTTTACAAAAGGAATGTAAGGGCTTGCTTGTTTTCCTGTCCATAATGCCACGTTGTTAACACCTGACATACGAGAAGAACCAACACCCATTGTACCTTTTTCTGCAATAAGCATCACACTTTTATCTGGATGCTGTGCCTGTAATGCCTGAATTTCTGCCTGTGCTTCAGGAGTAATCATACATTTACCATGCAATTCACGGTCTGAACGAGAGTGAGCTTGGTTACCCGGAGAAAGTAAATCGGTAGAAATATCACCTTCGCCCGCAATAAATGTTACAATTTTAATTTCTTCTGCAACCTCTGGTAATTTTGTGAAAAATTCTGCTTTCGCATAGCTTTCTAAAATATCTTTTGCAACGTTGTTACCACTGTCAAAAGCATCTTTTAAACGTTTTGTATCTGCATCGTACAAATAAACCTGCGTTTTAAGTACTTCGGCAGCATTTTTGGCAATTGTAATATCGTTACCCAAAGCTAAATCAAGAAGTACTTTAATTGATGGTCCGCCTTTCATGTGCGATAATAATTCAAACGCATAAGTAGGAGTGATTTCTGCAACTACTGATTCGCCAAGAATAATTTCCTTTAAAAATTCAGACTTAACGCCTGCAGCACTTGTTGTTCCAGGCAATGTGTTGTAAATAAACATTTTTAAAGAATTTTCTCTTTCAATGTTGTTTACATCTTTAATTTGTGTGATGATTTCGCTTAATAAATCAGCACCGTCAATAGGTTTTGGATGAAGCCCCTGACTTTTTCTTTCTTCGATTTCGTTTAGGTAATCCTGATATAGGTTCATAATTTTATTTTGAATATTTCAGGCAAATACTGAAAAATCAATACTGCCGTTTTGCTTAATTGTGTTTAGTTATTTTAACTTTCTTTAAAGTTTGGTGCAAAATTACAAAAAGGAATTCATATTTTAAAATTTTTAATAAAATGATGAATTAAAGGAATTATTATTTATAATTATTCTATTTTGGCTTTTATAATTCAATAAATTATGAAAGTGTATTGTGAATAGTTGAAAAAATAATCTTTTTTTTATTATTTAGATATGTTTATATCCATAAAACTGATAAATAAGCAAAAAGCTCTTCAATTGAAGAGCTTTTCATGTTTTAATTTTTTAACCAGTTGCTTTTAAAAGTACATTTTTGGAAATCTTCGTTGATGTATATATAAGTATCATCTACTGTTTCAGAAATCCACTTTCCTATTACTTCGTTTTGTTTTGATTTTAAAGCTACACCACGTATTTTCATGTAATCGGTAGAAAAATCGGCAGCGTGTTGTGGAATTTTATTTGTTACCTGAACAATTTGGTATTGCTGTTTATTTGAAGCATCGTTAACCAATGTTGTAGCAGAAATTTCGCCCACTTTTAAGTTTGATATCATTGAATACAAAACTCTGTCTTCCATCTTGTTCAACTCAAAACGTGTTTCTCCAGTACGGTCTGTTAAAATACCACCACTTTGTTTGGTATCTTTTTGTTGTGAGTATTGACGAGCCGCATCGCTAAAAGTAATTTCTTTATTCAAAATCCGGATTCGCAAATCGTCTAAATCTTTTTTGGCTTTATCTAATGCATCTTGCGATGGTTTTGGCGACATTACAATATGTCGGAGTTCTAGATTTTTACCTACAATTTTTTCTAGCTGTATAATGTGGTAACCATATTCGGTTTCGAAAGGTTTCGAAATTTCTCCTTCTTTTAATGAAAACGCCACATCTTTAAACTCTTTTACAAATTGTGTTTTTTTATCAACATTATAAAAACCACCGGTTTGTAATGATGCTTTGTCTTCTGAATACATATATACTTTACCTGCAAACGAAGATCCGTCTAAAACATCTTGTCTAATTTCATTCAACTTGTCAATAACCGCCTGGCGTTCTTCTTTTGTAATAAGAGGTTTCATTACAATTTCTGCCAATTCCAATTCATCGCCAACTATTGGAAGTGAATCTTTAGGAATTTTGTTATAAAACTGACGAATTTCTTCTGGTGTAATAGTTACTTCTTTAATCAATTTTTCCTGCATACGCGAAGCCAGCTCATTTTCTTTCATAATATCAAAGAAATATTCTCTGAACTCTTCGTAGCTTTTTTTGTTGTAGTATTTCACCACATTATCAACAGATCCTGCTTGTTCAACCATACGGTCGATTTGCGAATCCATTCTCGAATTTATTTCTTCGTCTAAAATAACAATACTGTCTTGTATCGCCTGGTGCGAAAATAATCTGTTTTCCAATAAAGTACCTAAAATTTCGCAACGAGTATATTTAGAAGTATCATAACCGGTTGCTTTAGCCTGAATAAAGGCATTATCGATATCAGAATCTAACACCACATAATTACCAACAACGCCAACAATACCGTCGATACGTTTTTTTGTTGATTCTTGTGCGTGTACGTTCACAAAACCAATAACAGCTAAAACTGTTAGCAAGGTATTTTTAAGAAATAATTTCATATTTGTTTATTAAATTTTACAAATCGCAACAAAGATACATAGCTACGGCAAACTTTTATATTTTTTTAATTTTAATTAAGACTTTTTTTGTTGTATTTGGTTTTTAGCTGATCTAATACCTGTTGATTTACCTTTATTTCGGCTTTATTGATCAGTTCTTCATTGTATTGATTTTCGAATTGATTTTGATAATCTGATAAAACCTGACTTTTTACTTCATCGTAAGTTGGCTGATGTTCGTCTTTTTTATCGCGAATGTAAAAAACGTAATAATTATTGTTGTACTTAACCGCATTTTTACCCAACGAATTAAAATCTAAATTTTCAGGCAAACGCTTATCGTTCATATAAAATCGACCTTGGTATTTGTAAACCATCGGGAAGTCGGATTCTTTTACTTTGTGGTTGTTTTTTAATAATTTATGATACGTTTTAGCATCAGACTTATTATTGAAAACATACACTTCACCAATAAAATTAGCATGTTGCAGGTATTTAGTCTTATTGTTTTCGTAATAGTTTTGTTGTGCAATGGTGTCTTTTGCGCTTTCGTTCCAAATGTTTTGCTCCAATAAATCAAACAAAATCAAGCCTTCCTTATATTCATGTAAATTATGTGCAAATTCAGGAAAATTGGTTTCCAATTCATTGTTGTAAGCTTCCTTTAATTTTCTTAACGAATAAAAATCAAAAGCCTTTTTTATTAAAAGTTCGTCAGTTTTTACCGCCGCATATTGTTTTGGAAACGAATAAACATGATCTAAAACATTTTTTGCTGTTATTTTTTTGTCGGAATATTCTGCCAGAACCATTTCGGTTTTAGGATTGCTTTCAACAGCCGGTTGATTCATTAATTCCTCACGATTTAGCAACGCAACGGTTTCTGTAATATTTTTTTCGTTGGTTTTAAAATGATACATTTCTTTTAAATGAACTATCAGATCTTTCTCTAAAATTTTTGAACGGCTGTCTGATTTTATTCTACGAAGAAAATTATCTTTCAATTCCTCTTTTGTAGGCTTGTCTTTAATATTTGTAACTGCCAAAATGTGCCAACCATACTGACTTAAAAATGGTTTTGAGTAAGCGTCTTTAAAATTAAGATCGTACAAGACATCCGAAATTCCATCGATATTTAACGAACCTTCATTGTAAACACCTAAATCGCCACCTTTATCACGTGTATGAATGTCTTCGGAAAAATGAAAAGCGACATCGTAAAAAGTATCGCCAACCTCTAAACGTTTGTAAATATCGTTGATTTTCTTTTTAGCTTCGGCGTCATTTTTATCTTTGGTTTCAACTAAAATATGGGCAATATTTTTAATTTTCGATGTTGGTCTTTTGTGATAAACCTTTATCAAATGATACCCGAAATTAGATCGAACCGGCATAGAAATTTGTCCGACATTTGTGTTATAAGCTCCGCTTTCAAACGGATAAACCATTTTAAAAACGCTGAAATATCCTAAATTTCCGTTATTGGTTTTGGCACTTAAATCGTCGGAATATTTAACGGCAGCATTTTCAAAAGCTAATCCTTTTAAAATTTCATTTCTAACATCAATCGCTTTGTTGTAAGCTTTCAAAGTATCAGCAGGTTGCGCAAATTCATCAACATTAATTAAAATATGCGATGCTTTTACTTCGTAATCTGCACGGTTTAGCGCCTCGTTCACCAAACGATCTAATTCTTTTTCGTTTATAAAATATTTTTCAGACAATTCACTTCTATAAACCTTAAATTCCTGTTCGATTTTTGGTGATTTATCAATACCTAACGTATACGCATTCTGCAACTTAAGCTTGTAAGTCTTGTAAAGTTTAAAATAAGTATCAATATCTTTTTGCGATTCATCGGCAATAATATCGATATTCTTATTGTACAATCGTTCAAAATCGGCAACATTATAAATACTGTCGTTAATGGTAACCAGAACATCGGTTGGCTTTTGCGCAAAAGCTGTGATTGATAAATTAAGCAGTAAAAAATTTAAAGTTACTTTTATAAGTTTCATTACAATTTTGGTTGATTTCACAAAGTTAAACTTTTTTGCGAGAGATCATAAACCGATTAGAAAAACCACCGCCCGAATTGTTTTAAAATACCATTTTTATATACTATTTTTGCAAACCTAAGTACACAGTAATGAGTTTTAAAGACGAAATATTAAAAAGAAGAACCTTTGCGGTTATTGCGCATCCCGATGCCGGTAAAACAACCTTAACAGAAAAATTGCTTTTGTTTGGTGGTGCAATTCAGGAAGCCGGTGCAGTAAAAAGCAATAAAATTAAAAAAGGAGCAACATCCGATTTTATGGAAATTGAACGCCAGCGTGGAATTTCGGTGGCAACTTCGGTTCTTGCTTTTAATTATAAAGAGAAAAAAGTTAATATTTTAGATACACCCGGACACAAAGATTTTGCCGAAGATACCTTTAGAACACTTACTGCGGTTGATTCTGTTATTGTTGTAATCGACGTTGCAAAAGGAGTAGAGGAGCAGACCGAAAAGTTGGTTGAAGTTTGTAGAATGCGCAACATACCAATGATTGTGTTTATTAACAAGTTAGACCGTGAAGGTAAAGATGCCTTTGATTTGTTAGATGAAGTAGAGCAGAAACTGGGATTAAAAGTTACACCTTTATCGTTCCCAATTGGTATGGGGTACGATTTTCAAGGAATTTATAATATTTGGGAAAAAAATATAAACCTGTTTTCTGAAGACAGCCGTAAAAATATCGACGATGTAATTACGATTGATGATTTAGAAGACGAAGCTTTGGATAAATTGGTTGGTGCAAAACCTGCCAACAAGTTGCGAGAAGAATTGGAATTGGTTGAAGAAGTGTATCCTGAATTTAATCGTGAAGATTATATTAATGGTGATTTACAACCGGTTTTCTTTGGATCTGCCTTAAATAATTTCGGAGTTCGCGAATTGTTGGATTGCTTTATAGAAATTGCTCCGTCACCACGTGCAAAAGATTCTGATACAAGAACTGTTCAGCCCGATGAAAATAAATTTTCAGGTTTCGTTTTTAAAATCCACGCAAATATGGATCCAAAACACCGTGACCGTTTGGCGTTTATCAAGATTGTTTCCGGAACTTTTGAACGAAACAAACCTTATACACATGTTCGTTTAGGTAAGAATTTAAAATTTTCTAGTCCGAACGCGTTTTTTGCCGAAAAGAAAGAAATTGTTGATATTTCGTACGCCGGCGATATTGTTGGTTTGCACGATACCGGAAACTTTAAAATTGGCGATACGTTAACAGAAGGTGAATTGATGAATTTCCGTGGGATACCATCATTTTCACCAGAACATTTCCGTTACATAAATAATGCCGATCCAATGAAATCTAAGCAATTGGAAAAAGGTATCGATCAGTTAATGGACGAAGGTGTGGCGCAGTTGTTTACTTTAGAATTAAACGGACGTAAAGTTATTGGAACCGTTGGTGCCTTACAGTACGAAGTTATTCAGTACCGTTTGGAACACGAATACGGCGCAAAATGTACTTACGAACCTTTTGCTGCTTTTAAAGCATGTTGGGTGCGACCTGAAGATTCTAAAAACGAAGAGTTTGCAGAATTTAAACGTGTAAAACAAAAATTCTTGGCAAAAGATAAATCGGGACAATTGGTTTTCTTGGCAGATTCTGATTTTTCTATTCAAATGACGCAAAGTAAATATCCAACAGTAAAATTAGATTACGTTTCAGAACGAATTTTATAATATCAAAAAGCGAATGAGTTTATATTCATTCGCTTTTTTATTATTTCTAATTTAATCTTACAAGTTGTACTTTGTAGGATTAAAAATTATCAAAAACTAATGTGCTATTTCTTAATTCGGTTCCCCTTAAACATTAAATGTTTGTCAATCTTGGGATCTTCTGATAATTGATAAATAAAAATAGAGTCATTATTTCTAAATATCTCAATAGGGTTATATGTTCCGTTTTTACTTTTATATGTTAAATTCGTAATTCTTGTTTTCTTATCAAAATAATCAGTAACTATCAAGATTTTTTCTCCAAGTTTTGTGAAATCTATCGAATGTATAGTTAGTTTATACCCTTCAGTATTATTACTATATATCTCATTATTATATGTAAACTTTCTCGTACTTATGTTCTGATTTCTAATTTCATAAAAATTCGTATTAGGATCAGATAATAAATATTGCAGATGAAAATCTTCATTATCAATTGATGGATTTAAATACCAATAAATAAATATTCCAATTATTAATATAAATGGTAAGACTAATATATATTTTAGCCCCGATTTTTCTTTCATAAGAATTTAGTTTTTCAAATTCTTTTTTCTTTTACGAATATAGTAAAACACTAAAGCTGCAATCAACAATAATGGCCAAATGTACAGTAAACCTAAAAAGAAACCGGGCATCCAGCTAACGCCACCTTTAATTGAGTTCCACATTTTAGAGCCATAGGATACCGTTACGCCAGTTTCAGTTGTCTGTTTATAAAAAGTTATTTCAAGTGTACTCATAGAAACTCTGTTTTGTAAGTAATTCAGCTGACCTTGTTTCGATTCTATTTCTTCTCTGATAAGAACTAATTCTTTTTCAATTTCTAGAATTTCCGAAATTTTATTAGCCTTTTTCAAAAGCTCTAAATATCGACCTTCTAATTCCTTTTTCGCTTTTAATCTAGCTTCCAAATCAATGAATTGTTCTGTTACATCTTCTGAAGAAATTTCTTTTTGATCAAAATAAGCGACTCCTGTGGTTATATCACGTAAAATGTTTTCAAAATTTTCATTTGAAACCCGAACAACAATATTTCGTGTTATTGAATTATAATCTTTTCCTTCGTTATCAGTCTGAATCTGTGCTTTGTATTTCTTTACAGCAGTGTAAATTTTATCGGCAGTTTTTTCAAAATCAGTAGTTTCGAATCGAAGTTTACCATTTTTAACTATTTTTTGTTCCGAAGTAGTTGATGATTCCGATGAATCAGTAGAAGAAACGGCTTTATCTGATTCTGTTGCAGGTAACTCAACTTCAGTTACTGACACATCAGCCTCTGATTTTTCTGCTTTTTTGCAAGAAGTCAATGTAAACGCTAAGCAAGCTAATATAATATATTTTTTCATAAGTATAATTTTAGATTTTAAATTTTAAATATATTACTTTTTAAAACACATTTTAAAAAAATCTCGTTCTAACAAAATTGATTTTTGTTTATATTTACTTTATAGAATCAATAAATGAAAATACTTTTACTGTTAATATCAATTTTTTTGAGTAATTCTATTTATTCTCAAACGGATTTAGGTTCATATATTCAATCAATCGAAAAATATATTAATACTTATGAGAAAGATAGTTTAGATTCAGACTTGACATTTGTAGAAGCCAGTGGTTTAATAACCAAAAAGAAATTTAAACTATTTAGAAAAACTATTGGTGGTTTTAGTGAATATCCTGCTTGGAATAGAAATAATAATCAATATTTTAATTATTGGTATGGAGATAATTACTTAAATAAAAGAAAATACGAAAATTTGTATTTCAGTTTATATTTTAAAGATAACCAACTTGTAAAATATATAAAAGAACTTGAGAATAAGAAATATGTTTATAAAACGACTGCTTATTTTAAAGGTAAAGAATTAATTTCTGTTGAAACAAACGATCCAAATTTCAGTTTAGAAGAAATAAGAAAGCATGAAACAAAAGCTATTGAAAGATTAGACGTGTATATTAAGTCAAGTGAAAGATATAAATAAAATTAAATCTTCAAACTACTTTCAAACGGAACACGGTGAATCAAGCTTCTACCTAAAGTAACTTCGTCGGCATATTGCAGTTCGTCACCAACAGCAATTCCACGCGCAATGGTCGATGTAATAATTTCGTAATCTTTAATCTGTTTGTAAATATAAAAATTAGTCGTATCACCTTCCATAGTAGAACTCAACGCAAAAATAATTTCGGTAACGCCGCCTTTTTTTACTTTATCAATCAAAGGTAAAATATTCAACTGACTAGGGCCTACACCGTCAATCGGCGAAATCTTTCCACCTAAAACATGATAAATCCCTTTGTAAAGCTGCGTGTTTTCTAATGCCATTACATCGCGAACATCTTCCACCACACAAATTATCGAATGATCGCGCGACGGTTTCTCGCAAATTTCGCACAAGTTAGTGTCCGATATCGCATAACAGCTCCTGCAGTATTTAATTTCGTTTCGCAACAAATCCAACGCTGTTGTTAAACCAGTAGTTTGCTCAATAGGCTGGCGTAGTAAATGCAAAACCAGACGTAATGCCGTACGTTTACCAATTCCGGGCAACTGAGCCATTTCGTTCACTGCGTTTTCTAATAATTTCGAAGGAAAATCCATTCTGCAAAATTAATACATTTTAGTTGAAAATTAAATGCTGCTTTTTAATACGGCTACAATAAAATATTTATTTTTGAGAAAATTTTAAGAAATGACTCCCATTGTAATTTTAACCATATTAATCATTTATTTCGGAATCTTAATTGGTATTTCGCATTTTGTAAGCCGTAAAGACAGTAGCAATGCAGCTTTTTTCTCGGCAAATAAAAACTCAAAATGGTATTTGGTGGCATTCGGAATGATTGGTACGGCACTTTCGGGTGTAACGTTTATTTCTGTTCCGGGCGAAGTTGGTGCGCCAAGTGGTGAACAATTTAAGTATTTTCAGTTTGTTTTGGGAAATGCAGTTGGGTTTATTGTCACGGCAACCGTTTTGTTACCTTTATATTATCGATTGAATTTGGTTTCGATCTACGAATATTTCGAAAAACGATTGGGCTTTTACAGTTATAAAACCGCCGCAGCCATATTTTTAATTAGTAGAACCATTGGTTCAGCTTTCCGATTATATTTGGTAGTCATTGTTTTTCAGCGATTTGTGTTCGATGCTTTCGGAATTCCCTTTGCAGTAACCGGATTAATTTCACTCGCATTAATTTACGCATATACCTATAAATCAGGGTTAAAAGCCATAATTATTACCGATACCTTGCAGACATTTTTCTTGATAAGTTCGGTTATTTTAACCATTGTTTTTATTTGTTATAGTTTAGATTTAAATGCTATTGAAGCTTTTGAAACCGTTAAAAACAGCAGTTATAGTAAAATTTTCTTTTGGGAAGATTTTGTAGATAGCCGTTTCCATTTCATTAAACAGTTTTTAGGTGGGATGTTCGTAACTATTGCAATGACTGGGTTGGATCAAGATTTAATGCAGAAAAATTTAAGTTGTGCCAATATTAAAGATGCGCAGAAAAATATGTTCACTTTTACAGGGATTTTTGTTTTGATTAATATCTTTTTCTTGGGTGTTGGTGCTTTGCTTTACATTTATGCCGATGCAAACGGAGTTTCAGTTCCTACAGATTTAATTACCGGAAATCCCAGAACCGATTTACTTTTTCCTGAAATTGCGTTTCATCATTTGGCATTGGTGCCGGCAATTGTCTTTTTATTAGGATTGATAGCAGCTACGTTTGCTACTACCGATTCTGCTTTAACCGCATTAACAACTTCTTTTTGTATCGATTTTTTAGGAATGGATAAACCGGAAAATGTTCAAAAAACAAAAAATGTCAGAGTTCGAAAAATAGTCCATTTAATTTTCTGTCTGATCATGTTCGCAGTCATTGTAATCTTCAATATGATAAATGATGCATCTGTAGTAAGTATGATTTTCAAAATAGCTTCA
>Ga0256909_1000597_pt1 | contig 11990 bp, 7 predicted proteins | sample MC6MC0762MT_FD_190203 | JGI IMG/M metagenome (GOLD analysis project Ga0256909, IMG submission 190203) | Metatranscriptome of enriched soil aggregate microbial communities from Iowa State University, Ames, United States - MC6-MC0762-MT... | ecosystem: Environmental > Terrestrial > Soil >...
CACCATCCGTCAATTCGAGGCGTTTCTCGCCATTGTCGATCTTCAAAGCATCGGCGCGGCGGCGCAGCGGCTCGGCCTCACTTCGTCGGCAGTGAGTCAGTTGCTCGCCGAGCTTGAAACGGAACTGGGCTTTCGCCTGTTCGACCGGACCACGCGGCGTGTGAATCTGTCGAGCGCGGGGCAAGACTTCCTCGCGTCGGCGGAATCGGTATTGCGTCACGTGCGCGCCGCCGCCCAATCCGCCGACGATATCCGCAACCGCGCGGCCGGCATTGTCCGGATCGGCGCGCCGCTGGTGCTGGCGTCCACTGCGTTGCCGGAGGCGATTGCCGAGTATGCGCGCGACAAGCCGAAGGTGGTCGTGCGCATTTGCGACACGGTGGTCGAGCAACTCGTGGAGCGTGTGGAGAGCGCGGACGTGGATCTCGCGGTTGGCCCCGACAGGCCAAGCGGTGCACGCGTGCGCCGCGACTCCGCATTCGCAAGTCCGTGGGTGATGTGGTGCGCGCCGTCGCATCCGCTCGGCACGCGAAGGCGTGTGCAGTGGCAGCAGTTGCGCGATATCCCTATCGTCGCTACAGGCCGCGATCACGAACGCGCGGTCGACCAGATGCTTGCAAACCTGCCGGTCGAGGCACGCATCGTTCCAGTCGATGTGGTGGACAACGTGACGACCGCTTTCGGCATCGCTTCGCGCGGACTTGCCGTGACGCTCGCGCCGGCCTACGTCGCACCGCTTGCGCTCACTTTCGGGCTGATCATGAAGCGGATCGTCGAGCCGGAGACCATCCGCGAGGTTTGCGTGTATCGCTCGACCGAACGCGCGCTGTCACCGCCTGCGGCCGGCTTTGCTGATTTCCTGTTGCCGTGGCTCAAACGCTGGGACCGCGAGACGCAAGCCGATGCGCGCGCGAGACGCGGTTGAAAAAGCGTTGAGTACGGCTCGGCAAGATCCCAATCTCAGCCACGTTGAGGCGCTAAGCACAGCGCGAACAGTTGCCTCTGACTTGAAATGCCAAGCCGCGCGTATGCACGCTTCTGATAAGTGATAACGCTCGTGGGCTTGACGCCCATTTGCGCGGCGATCTCGACCGCTGTCGCGCCTTCGAGCGTGCCGCGAAGCACATCGAGCTCACGTGGCGTAAGCGCGGGACAGATTCGTCTGACGCGTGCAAGCATGGCCGCTCCCGGGCCTTCCTGATGCTGCCCATGAAGCGCGTAATGCCCTTTCGCTGCGTGCGCAAACAGATGCGCGAGGCTCTCGACCCGTTCCAGCTCGCCCGCGCTGAACGTGCCGTAGGTGCGATCACGGTATAGATTGATGGACAGCCACACGTTTTCCACAGGCTGCAGGAGCAGCGACAAGCGGTCGGATACGTTGGGCTGCGAGTAGCACGCTGCGCGATACGCTTCGTTCGGGATTTCTTCGCTTTGCTGCTGATGCAGAACTAGCGCGTCGTTCGATCGCGCACCGCGCGCGTTTCCGATGATCGCCCTATTGCCGTCCAGTGCATAAAAGTGCGTCGCGTAGCGGTCAGCAACGTCGCGCAAAAAACGTCCGCCCCGATGATCGGCGGCGGAAATAGTGCGCGGTCGCGCGTCGAATTCGTACGCAAACACGGTGCACTGCGAAACCGGCAGCATATCGCCCACGGTTCTGAGCATGCTGGCGGCGAGCGAGTCGGCGTCGCTGTGCGAAATCGACATGACGAGCTCGGCCGCACGCGCGGTGCTGACCTGTTCGCTTCGATGCGGCGGGGAAATGCGCCATGAACGCATGATGGCTTCGTGCTCGCGCGGCGTGGATTGTGTTGCGCCAAGCGTAGCACAGCGCGGCGCTGGTATCGACGGCCGTATTCGCAGCGCCGTTGCCGCCTACGCGCCGCATTTGTCTTCGCGCTTATTTTCCTGAAAACGAGCCGCGTTGCAGCGTCACCATTCGCGGGAGTTCGATCGTGAAGACCGTGCCGTCCGCTTCGTCCGACTTCACGCTGACACCACCGCCGTGCATCCGCGCAATCTCCTGCACGATATGCAGACCGAGCCCGAGGCCTTCGCGTGAGCGGGAGCCGCTGTTGTTCGGGCCGAATGCCTTGAACAGATGCGGGAAAACTTCAGCAGGAATCACGCCGCGATTGGCGACCTTCAGGCGGACGCAGTCGGCGGCTTCGCCATCCACCTCGACGCTGACGTCGCCGCCTTCCGCGCCGTGATGCAGCGCGTTGCTCACCAGATTCGACACTGCCTGCCAGACGAGATCCGTATCCCACGCGCCCGCCGTGTTACCGCGGCTCGCGAACACGATACGCTTGCCGTTCTCGCGCGAAGTAAACTCGTCGATTACCGATCTGCATAGCGTCGCGAGTTCGATCGAACGAGGTTGCAACGGCAGACGTCCGCCTTGCAGACGCGCGAGATTCAGCAACTGCTCGACCATGCGCGCCATGCGCAGCGAACTGTTTTTGACGCGCGCGGCAACCGTTGCCGATTGCGGGTCGGCGGCGGTGCGCATCAGATACTCCGCAGACGCGAGCACCGCGCCGAGCGGCGTACGCAAATCGTGGCTAAGCACCGCCATCAGCATCTCATTCGCTTCGAGCATCTGACGCGTGGTCACGAGTTGCGCGGCAAGCTGGCGCTTCTGCTGTTCGAGCTGAACGAACACGTCCACCTTCGATTGCAGAATGCGCGGGTCGAACGGCTTGTAGAGAAAATCGACCGCGCCTGCTTCATAGCCGCGAAACGTGCGCGACGCGTCGTGCGCGGTTGCCGTCAAAAAGATGATCGGCACATGTGTCGTGCGAGGGCTGCCGCGCATCAGCGCCGCCAGTTCGAAACCGTTCATGCCGGGCATGTTGACGTCGAGAATCGCGAGCGCGACTTCGTGCTTGAGCAGCAGGTCGAGCGCGGCGGTGCCGGAATCGGCCACCAGCACGGCGACGTCTGGCCGTGTCAGCAACGCCTTGAGCGCAGTAATGTTGTGAGCGATGTCGTCGACAATCAGAATGTTCACGGGTGGGTTCGACATGGCATCGGGTCAGAGAGAGGCCGGCAGAGCTGCAAGCTGCCGTGCCATTGTTTCGGGAGAGAAGATGTAATCGGCCGCACCGCGTTCAATTGCGGTACGCGGCATTTCCGGCGAAGTGGCGGTGTCCGGTGCCTGCACCCACGTAAGGCCGCCGAACGCGCGCACTCGCTGCAGACCGCGCGCGCCGTCGTCGTTGGCGCCCGAGAGCAGCATGGCCAGCAATTGATCGCGGTAGACGCTCGCCGCGGACTCGAACAACACGTCGATGGAAGGCCGGGAGAAGCGCACTGCTGCGTCTGTTGAAAGTGCAACTGTCCGGTCCACTTCCACCAGCATGTGATAGCCGGGCGGTGCTACATGCACGCGGCCCGGCATGATCTGTTCGCCCGCGTCGGGCTCGACCACGGGAAGCAGGCAGCGGTGCGCCAACGCGTGAACGAGATAGCTCGGCGGATCGGGCGGCAGATGCATGACGACCATCACGGCGGGCGCAAAACTCGCTGGCAGCGCGGCAAGCAGCAGGTTGAGGACTTCCATGCCGCCTGCCGAGCCGCCGATCAGGACGAGCTCGCAGGTGCGCCCATTTCGCGCGCCTCGCGGAGCGTCTTCGGGCGACTGGATCGATGTGCGTGGGATCACGGTGGTGTCAGCGTTTCTGGTAAATACGCTCGCCCGGACGAAACTCGTCGAAGGCTTCGTAATGGCTTGAAAAACGCAGCGTCTCCTTGCTGCCCAGACCGAGAAAACCGCGCCGCACCAGCGCATTTTCGAAGAGCCCCAACGCGCGGTCCTGCAAACCGCGATCGAAATAGATCAGCACGTTGCGGCACGACACGAGATGCGCTTCGAGAAAGACCTCGTCGGTCGAGAGGCTATGGTCGGCGAACACCACGCGGCCTTTAAGCGAACCGGCAAAGCGCGCACCGTTATAGGCCGCGTGATAATAGTCCGACAGCGAGCGCTTGCCGCCGGCCGCGAGGTAATTCTGCGTGAAGCCCTGAACCCGATCCAGCGCGTAGATTCCGGCTTCGGCGCGCGCGAGCGCGTCCGGGCTGATATCGGTTGCATAGAACAGCGTCCGCTCGGTCAAGCCCTCTTCGTCGAAGAGGATTTTTAGCGACCATAGCTCCTCGCCCGTGCTGCAACCGGCCACCCACACCTTGATGGACGGATACGTGCGAAGACGCGGCAACACGTGCTCGCGCAGCGCGAGAAAATATGCAGGATCGCGAAACATGTCGCTGACCTGCACAGTGAGGTATTGGAACAGCCGCGAAAACTGGTCGCTATCGCGCATGATGCGGTCCTGCAATTGCGACAGCGTGCTCAGTCCAAATTCATCCAGTGCCTGAGACAGACGGCGACGCAGCGACGACATCGCGTAGTGACGGAAATCGTGCTGGTATTTGAGGTAGATAGCCTCCAGCAGCAATTTCAACTCGATGTCGAAATCGCTCATGCGTTGCCGTGCGTCTAGTTCGAACTGGCTCATTGCTTTTTCCGTGTCTGGACCGTTGTCTCAGCTGTTAGCGTTGGCGCAGCCAGACACGGCAGAGCGCAACGAGCTTGTCCACGTCGATCGGCTTGGACACGTAGTCGTCGGCGCCTGCTTCGAGACAACGCAGGCGATCGTTCGCCATCGCCTTCGCCGTCAGCGCGATGATCGGCAGATGCGCAAAGCGCGGATTGCGCCGAATCTCGCCCATTGCGGTTAGACCGTCCATCTCCGGCATCATGATGTCCATCAGTATGAGATGCACTTCGGGGCCGTTTTGCAGCGCTTCGAGCGCTTCGCGGCCATTGCGCGCAATCTGCAACTTCGCACCGAGCGGTTCGATCACATGCGAGAGCGCGAAGATATTGCGCACGTCGTCTTCGGCAAGCAGGATCGTGCGGCCTTCGAAGGCGTTGTCGCGTTGCCGCACGGTGCGCAACATGCGTTGCTGCTCCGGCGCGAGCGACGACTCCACGCTGTGCAGGAATAGCGTCACTTCGTCGAGCAGGCGTTCCGGCGACTTTGCGCCTTTGATAATGATGGATTTCGAATAGCGGCGCAGGCGGTGTTCGTCTTCATCGGAGAGCATGCGCCCCGTGTAGACGATCACCGGCAATGACGCATGCTCGGCGTTTCCGGCCAGGCGTTCCAGCAGATCGTAGCCGGTGCCGTCGGGCAGCGCGAGATCGGTTACCACGCAATCGAACGAGAAAGTTTCGATGTGTTCGAGCGCTTCGGCCAACGTGGCGACCGCCACGATCTCGGTGTTTTCACTTTGCAGCAACGCGCGGATGCTTTCGCGCATCGCTGCGTCGTCTTCGATCACCAGTACGCGTTTGAGGTGCTGCTGCAAGCGCGCTTCGAGCCGGCGGATCGCGGCTTCCATCGTGGAGCGCGCCGTCGGCTTGAGCGTATAGCCGATTGCGCCGAGATGCAGCGCCTTATCCGCGTGGTCGGTGGCAGACACGATATGGATTGGAATATGACGCGTGAGCGGATCGTTCTTCAGCCATTCGAGCACGGTGAGGCCCGAACGATCCGGCAAGCCCACGTCGAGCAGCACCGCCGCAGGGCGCATGTCGCGCACGAGAGCGAGACCGCTCGCCGCGCTGCTCGCATGCACGAAGTCGAAGTCGAGTTCATGCACGAGATCGCGAAGGATTTCGGCGAACGCGAGGTCGTCTTCCACCGCGACGATCAGACGGCCCGCACGCGTGCGATTGTTGCGGTCGTCGGCAATCGACGCCGCGGCCGAATCCGGCGCGCTCCCCGCATCGCCCGCATTGGCCGCATCGCCCGCATACCCCACGCTTGCTCCGTTGTGACGCGCTTCTGTCATCAATCCGTTGGCCGGCGTGATGACTGTCGACGCAGCGCCGTTCCATGACGTAGCAGCAAGCAGCGGCTCGCCCCGCGTGTCACCGGCGGTCTCTGCGTTGCCTGCCGTCCGAGCCTGCGCCGTGGCGGTTGCCGTAGCCGTACCAGCCGCGGCGGCTGTGTTCTCGCCGTCGGCCGCCAGCGCTGCGCGCGCGTCAAGCGGCAACCACAGCGTGAAGACGCTACCCTTGCCCACTTCGCTGACAACGGTGATCCGGCCGCCCATCAGCCGCGCAAATTCCCGCGAAATGGACAGGCCGAGTCCGCTGCCGCCGTACTGACGACTGGTGGATCCGTCAGCTTGCTGGAACGCTTCGAAAATCATCTCCAGCTTGTCGGCCGCGATGCCGATGCCGGAATCGCGCACATCGATACGCAGCATGTCGCCGTCCGCAGGCGCGACCGATAGCGCAACCTCGCCGCGCTGGGTGAACTTCACCGCGTTGGACAGCAGATTGCGCAATATCTGCGTGACACGCTGGCCGTCGCCGATGAACGTATCCGGCACACCCGGCGAGCGGTCGAACGCGAGGCTCAGGTGCTTCGCATCCGCCATCGGCTTGAACATCTCTTCGAGCGATTGCAGCGTTGCCTCGAGCGACACGGTTTCGAGTTCGACAGTCACCTGCCCCGCCTCGACCTTCGACAGATCGAGGATGTCGTTGATCAGCACCAGCAGGTCGCTATTGGATGCGTGGATGGTTTCGGCATAGCGTACCTGCTCCTCGGTCAGATTGCCGCTGCGGTTCTGTTGCAGCAGCTTCGCGAGAATCAGCGAACTATTTAGCGGCGTGCGCAACTCGTGCGACATGTTGGCGAGGAACTCGGATTTGTAGCGGCTCGATTGCTCGAGGCGCTCGGCGTTTGCCTCAAGGTCGTCCTGCGCGCGCAGCAGATCGGCTTTCTGCCGCTCGAGGCGCTGCGCATACTCCTCGAGTTGCACGTTCGTCTGTTCGAGCTCGGCCTGCTGCGCTTCAAGGCGCGTTTGCGATTCCAGCAGCGCGCGGCCGCGCTCTTCGAGCCCTTCATTCGAAACACGCAGTTCCTCCTGCTGAACCTGAAGCTCCTCGTTCAACTGCTGCGTTTCGATCAGCGCATCTTGCAGGCGCTCGCGATACAGCGCCGCTTCGATGAAATCGCCCATGCTGTCGCTGACGAATTCGATGAACTCTTCGTCACGCGGCGCAAGTGCGCGGATAAAGCCCAGTTCCACGACGCCGTTGACTTCGCCTTCGCTCCTGATCGGCATGATGATCAGGTTCTTCGGCGCAGCTTTGCCGGTTGCAGAAACGACTTGCACATAGTTTTCCGGCACGTCGCGCATCACGACCATACGGCGCGAAAGTGCGGCCTCGCCGACCAGCGTGTCGGCCTCGCTGAGATCGCGCCCGGTGGCCTGCTCGCCCTCGCGGCTAAAGCCGTAAGTCGCGATGCGGCGCAATGTGCCGTGCCGCTTGTCGCGCACATAAACGGCGCCGACGGCAGCCTCCATGTACTGCGCAAGGCAGTCGAGCATCGCACGGCCGACGAGTTGCGGCGTGGCCGCGCCAACCACTCGCTCGGCCAGCATGCGTTGACCGGAGCGCAACCAGACCTGCTTTTCCAGCGCTTCCGTCTGTTCGGCTTGCTGGCGTATCGCTTTGTCGTAGGTCCCCGCCAGGTTGAGCAGTTCGCGCCGGCCCATCCATGCAAGCAGACCGTTCACGCCGATGCTGAAGATCAGGAACACGCTGACCAGTATCCCGGTGACGCGGCGCGATGCCTCGCTGCGCTCCTGACGCAAGCGCAATTCGACTTCGAGAAAATCGTTGAACTCCTTTCGAGTCTCGTCGAATTCCATCTTGCCGCGACCGCTCGCCACGGCACTCGTGACGTCCTGCATTCTGCGGCGCGCATCGATCATGCTTTCGGCGAAGCGAGTCCAGCGGTCCTGGATTGCCTGAATCTGCCTGAGCTTCTCGACTTGCGGCGGATTATCGGTAACCAGGCGCTGCAGGTCTTCCATTTGCGCCTTGAACTGCGGTCCGCCATTTTCGTACTGCGCGAGAAAACTTTCGTTTCCGGTGATCAGAAAGCCGCGCATCGACGATTCGCGATCGACGGCGAGCCGCAACATTTCGTTGGCCTTGCCGACCACGCGCTCGGAATGCTCGGCCCAATTCGTGGTGGAAACCAGGTATCCGATGAGCCCGACGAACACGGCTATCGTAATCAGGCCGACAAAGAGAGGTAAGGCGATGTTGCGGCGGACGATGCCGCGAAAGTAACGTTCGTCGACAACCTGAGATGCGGTCATTTTTTCTATATTCAGCAAAACGGATCATTGCGATCCGGAATATTTTTCGGGTTTTCCGCGTGGTGTTTTCGGGTTCTTACACAGCCGCATAATCATACAGGACGGGCTTTGCATTTTGCGTGCGCCACCGCGCTACGCCTTGCTGGACAAGGCCGACCAGATACACGCAACTTTGCCGGGGCGCGCGCGGTCAATGATGCGAACCCTGTCCACCTCTTTGACCCATTCATGCTTCGACGTCCTTTCTCCCGCCGATGACAGTTCACGCTTTCGCCGCTGTTGCCCGTCTCCATTTGCGTCGCGCGCTGGGCGCCCTGCATGTCGCATGGCCTGGCGCCTGGCTTGGTACCACGTCTGTGGCCGCCCATGTGGCCGCGCTCGCCGCCGCGCTCATGTTGCATGCGTCGCTCGCGGCTGCAGCCTCGGCTGCCGATGCAGCGCCGCGAGCAAGCGGCATCACGCGTGTCGCACTGCATGTCGAGCCCCCCGTGCAGGCGTCGCCGGTGGTGCCGGTGCCGCCCTCCGAGCAATACCCCGACCTCTATCGGGACGTGCAACTCGCTCACCTCTATCCCGACAGCAAGACCTTCGCCGACATGGTGCCGCTCGCGCCGCCGGCGCAAATTGCCGCGGCGTACGAAACCGCCAGGCAGCAACCGGGTTTCAACCTCGGCGACTTCGTGAAGCGCAATTTCACGCTGCCCGTTCGTATGTCGAAGAGCTATGTGTCCGATCCGAACGAGGACGTGGTGAGTCATATCGATACGCTGTGGAACGTGCTGCGCCGTGAGCCGGATGCCGCGGCGAGTCCGTGGTCGTCGCTGCTGCCGCTGCCCGATGCCTACATCGTTCCGGGCGACCGCTTCGACGAGATTTACTACTGGGACTCGTACTTCATCATGCTGGGTCTGGAAGCAAGCGGACACCATGCGTGGGTCGTCGACGAACTGAAGAACTTTGCGACGCTGATCAATCGCTATGGCCACATACCGAACGGCAATCGCACTTACTACCTGAGCCGCTCGCAACCGCCGTTCTTCGCGCAGATGGTGCGGCTCGTCGCCGAGAAAGACGGCGACGCCGTCTACGCGCAATACCTGCCGGAACTGCAACGCGAATACGCTTACTGGATGGACGGCAGCGAGGGGCTGCCCGCGGGTCACGCTAACCGGCATGTGGTGCGCCTCGCGGACGGCTCGCTCCTCAACCGCTATTGGGACGAACGCGCGGCGCCGCGCGACGAGTCGTATCGTGAAGACATTGCGACCTCGCAGCAAACGCCGCAACGCAACGCGGACGATCTGTGGCGCAACCTGCGCGCAGGCGGCGAAACGGGTTGGGATTTCAGCTCGCGCTGGTTTGCCGACGGCAAGACGCTTGCCACGGTCGATGTGACGTCGCTCGCGCCGATCGATCTGAATTGCCTGATCGTCGATCTCGAACGCGCACTCGCGAAGGCGTACCGCGTGCGCGGCGACGTCACGCATGCGGAGAACATGTCGCAGCGCGCCGCCACGCGGGCCGACACGATTCGACGCGTGCTGTGGGACCCGCAATTGCAGGCATTCGGCGACTACGACTTCGTACATCGCACGCTCACGCACAGGCTGACCGCGGCCACTGTTTATCCGCTGTACACGGGGGTTGCGAGCCGTCAGCAGGCGAAGGCCGTGGCCGCGACGTTGCAGCGCGAGCTGTTGCGCCCCGGCGGCCTTGCTACCACCAGGGTCGCGACCGGTCAGCAATGGGACGCGCCGAATGGCTGGGCGCCGTTGCAATACCTCGCGGTGATCGGGCTGCGTCGCTATAGCGAACCGGCGCTCGCGCAAACCATCGCGACGCGCTGGATCAAAACCAACGTCTCGTACTATCAGCACACGGGTAAGCTCGTCGAAAAATACGATGTGGATGCAGCGTCGCCCGGCGTGTCCGCGGGCGGCGGCGAGTATCCGTTGCAGGACGGTTTCGGCTGGACAAACGGCGTGTTGCGCACATTGCTTGCGCTTTATCCGCAAGCCGCGGGCACTTCACGCCCAAGCGATATTCCAGCGGGTCCGGCGGGTGTATCGGCAGCGGCAGCGTCCGCCGCTGCCGCGTCCAAAAACACGCACCGGCTGCAGGGCACGCGCGTGAATCCGTAACCGTGACGGTTGCGCAACCGCCACGGTTGCGCTTCACTCAGAACCGGTAGTTGATCGAGACGTCCGCAACGCCATTAGCCTTGCGGTGCGTGATCGGACTATTCCCGGCACTGCCGACGAGTTGCTGGAAAGCGCCGTCGGCGGTAGCGAACCAGTGCTTGTCGAACAGCCATACAGCACTAACGCCGAAGCCGACCGACTTGAAACCCGCACTCGCGTGGTACTGCGGGAAGTTGGAATGGGCGGCCTGGTTCTGGTTCACGCCGAACCAGCTGTTCATATAAGTGGAGTCCGCGAGCGTCACGTTGGGGCCGGCGAACCAGAAGAATTTCTTCGAACTGCCCGGCATCGGCATATACGCACCGAGATCGCCGATCCACCCGTTCGAGCCGCCAAAATAGCGGCGTACGGCTGCGCGCAGCACGAGCGGAAAGTCTCTCGATACAACGTATTCGCCCGAAAGCTTCAAACCCGGCGCCGGATTGATGTTGCCCAGACCATTCAGTTCCTGCGGATCGTCGTGAGCGCGACGACCAAGGTCGTACACCACGGCGAGGCTTGCACGCCAGTTCTCGCCTTGTGCGAAGTTCGCCCCGAAACCTTCGCCGCTCGACAGGAAGAACAGGTCTTTATAGCGGACGTCGATGCTAGGACCCGCCATCAGGTGATACCGCTCCGAGCCTTCGTAGCGCGGCTGGAAAGACGTAGCGGCGCCAACGCGCACCTGCCAGTCGGGAATGTTCGGCTGCCACATCTTTTGCAGCGGAATACCGACCGAGTATTGCCACTCGCCCAACGGCGAAGGCGTCTGCGCAGACGCGACCCCCGGTAGCGCGGCAAAGCCGCCAATAGTCATGGCCACCATGGAAGTAGCCGCGATGCCTGTTTGTTTATTGCGGACCTTGCCGATCCGCTTTCTACGGCTGTTCAACACCAATGCCTCCAATCTCGCGTATCGCGAAGAGGGTTTATCTTCTCGGCCCGGCTCACCCGCGCAGCACAAGAGCCTGGCCGACCGCCGCGTTGCTACGCGCAGCATGTAAGTTTTTCAGCAACCGACACGCATTGCACGGCAAAACGCGCACATTGGAAGTCTGCCGATAGCAGGAACAAGCTTCCTGCCCACGTATTCGTCATAACAGACCATGCGAAAGTTTTGCCGACGGACGAGCTAGTGCAAGATATGGGCCCAAGCGGTTGAAGCATGCCTCCATTGCCTTGCAGACGGTGCTTGGCGGGTCACGGTCGATGGCTGCCGGGCGCGGGCGGCGATCGTCCGTAGAAAGCCTTGTAATAGAAAAGCGCCGCCTCACCGGCGGCGCTCCTACACGCGAACGACAGGCACGACTTCGGCAAATCGAGCGTTTCTATTGCGCTGCCTGAACCAGCACCGGCGTGTCGCGATACAGATTGGGGAACATACGTTTCAGATTGGCCACCTTCGGCATGTCGTATAGCGCGATGTACCCCGAGTTCGGATGCTGCGTCAGATAGTTCTGGTGATAGAACTCCGCGGGGTAGAAGCCTTTGAACGGCTCCGCCTTCGTCACGATTGGCGCTGCGAATGCATGCGCCTTCTGGAGCTGCGCGATGTAGCCCTGTGCGACGCGCCGCTGCATATCGTTCAGCGGAAACACCGCCGAGCGATACTGC
>Ga0256909_1000619_pt1 | contig 11782 bp, 9 predicted proteins | sample MC6MC0762MT_FD_190203 | JGI IMG/M metagenome (GOLD analysis project Ga0256909, IMG submission 190203) | Metatranscriptome of enriched soil aggregate microbial communities from Iowa State University, Ames, United States - MC6-MC0762-MT... | ecosystem: Environmental > Terrestrial > Soil >...
ACGATGGGCAAGGGAATTCTTTTTAAAAAAATATTTAATCATTTAAAGCGGTTTATCACTAAAGAGGAGTGGTTAGGTTGGGAAGTCAATGGATATTCCTTGGCGGCGAGTTCGTCAAGAAAGAGGATGCTGTTATTTCAGTATATGATCATGGTTTTTTATATGGAGACGGCGTATTTGAAGGTATTCGCGTATACAGCGGAAACGTCTTTAGACTCGACGCCCACCTGAAAAGACTGTACGAATCAGCTCAATCCATTATGCTGAATATTCCATATACACAGGAGGAAATGACGCAATTAGTTGTTGAGACCGTTAGAAAAAATCAGCTGGACAGCGCCTATATTCGTGTCGTTGTTTCACGTGGTAGAGGAAATTTAGGCCTGGACCCTTCATCCTGCTCCAATCCAAACGTAATCATTATTGCTGAGGAACTAACCATGTATCCAAAGGAATTTTACGAAAATGGAATTAAAATAGCCTCCGTAGCGAGCAGAAGGAATCGCCCAGATGTACTAAGTCCACAAATTAAATCGCTTAATTACTTAAATAATATCCTTGTTAAATTAGAAGCCAATCAAGTAGGGGTTCAGGAAGCCCTCATGTTGAATGACCAAGGTTATGTAACTGAAGGATCTGCTGACAATATCTTTATTGTTAAAAATGGTGTCATCTACACCCCTCCTGTCTATTTAGGAGCTTTAGAAGGAATTACCCGTAACGCCATCATTGATGTGGCAAGAGACAAAGGGTACGAGGTGAGAGAATTACCGTTTACCAGACATGATGTGTATGTGGCCGATGAGGTGTTCTTAACGGGAACAGCAGTAGAAGTCATTGCCGTTATTGAAGTCGATCAACGGGTCATAAAAAATGGGAAACCTGGTGAAGTTACGAACGAACTATTAAAAGAATTTAGACGAATTGTCACAACAGACGGAGTGGCTTGTTACCCTGAAGGTGCAAACCATGCCATTGTCAGTTAGGAGATAGATACATGCGAAGCGATATGATTAAAAAGGGAATTGACCGTGCCCCCCACCGCAGCCTTTTATATGCAACTGGGGTAAAAACGAGTGATTTAGAAAAACCGTTTATCGGAGTTTGCAACTCGTTTATTGAAATAATTCCCGGACACAAACACCTTAATCATTTCGGTGAGATTGTAAAAGAGGCCATCCGCGAAGCTGGTGGAATTCCTTTTGAATTTAATACAATTGGCGTTGATGACGGAATAGCAATGGGACATATCGGCATGCGCTATTCCCTCCCAAGCCGTGAGATTATTGCCGACAGTGCCGAAACAGTTATTAATGCCCATTGGTTTGATGGTGTGTTTTACATTCCAAACTGCGACAAAATCACACCTGGAATGCTGATGGCTGCCGCAAGAACGAATGTCCCTTCTGTTTTTGTTTCAGGTGGTCCAATGGAAGCTGGCGTCTCTCCTTCCACAGGGAAAAACCTTTCCCTGACTTCTGTATTTGAGGGTGTTGGTGCCTACCATAACGGCACCATTAGTCAGCAGCAGCTTCTTGAAATTGAAACTGAAGCCTGCCCAACTTGTGGTTCTTGTTCTGGAATGTTTACAGCTAACTCCATGAACTGCCTCATGGAAGTGTTAGGAATGACGGTACCTGGAAACGGAACGATCGTGGCTACTTCTGAAGAAAGACACGAATTGATTCGTCAGGCAGCTAGACATTTAGTTGACTTGGTGAAAAAAGATATTCGTCCTCGTGACATTATTACAAGAGAAGCAATTGATAATGCCTTCGCTTTAGATATGGCAATGGGTGGTTCAACGAATACCGTTTTACACACATTAGCCATTGCACATGAAGCCGGTATTGAATACGATTTGCGTGATATTAACAAGATTGCTGAAAAAGTGCCTTATTTGGCAAAAATTATGCCAGCATCTGATTATTCAATGGATGACGTTCACAGGGCCGGCGGGGTTAGCGCGATAATCAACGAGCTTTATAAACTCGAAGGTGCGCTACATAAAGACTGCTTAACCATTACCGGAAAAACGCTTGAAGAAAATGTGAAAGATGCAACAATTACTAATGAAATGGTCATCCGTACGAAAGATAATCCATATAGCCCTGTTGGCGGCCTCTCCATCCTCTATGGAAACATTGCTCCAGATGGTGGTGTTATCAAGGTTGGCGCGGTGGATCCATCCATTAAGACCTTTCTGGGTGAAGCAATTGTGTTTGAGTCACAAGATGAGGCACAAGAAAACATTAATAACGGAACAGTAAAATCAGGTCATGTTGTCGTTATTCGTTACGAAGGTCCAAAAGGCGGACCGGGCATGCCAGAGATGCTTGCACCTACTTCCGCTATCGCTGGCCGAGGCTTAGCCAAGGAAGTTGCCCTCATTACAGATGGGCGTTTCTCAGGCGCCAGCAGAGGAATTTCTATCGGCCATATTTCACCAGAGGCCGCTGAAGGTGGTCCTATCGCTCTTGTTGAAAATGGTGACAAAATCCTCATCGATCTTGAAGGTCGTTCCATTGAACTTCTTGTTGATGATGAGGTGTTAGCTGAAAGACGTAGTGCATGGGTGAAGCCAGAACCAAAAATTAAATCTGGCTATCTAGCAAAATATGCAAAGCTTGTTACCTCTGCTAATACTGGCGGGGTTATGAAAATATAAGATTTCGCAAAAGTTCCATAGATAAAAGGGATTCTCTAGTACCCCTCCCCTTCCACAGAGAAGTAAAGGTACTAAACCATTCGTTCCATCCTTGACAACCAAATACGATAAATCGATGACGGGAAAAAAGGAATAAGAATATGCATTTTCAGAGAGCTGGGGTTGCTGGAAGCCCAGTAATGCACCTTATTCCGACATCATCCCTGAGTATTGGGCTGAACGGTTACACTTAGTAGGCTCAATCAGGTGTTGTTTCTTAACACCTGTTACCAAAAGAAGCGATATTCTATTTGTTGTCGCTTCATAAGGCGGTATTCGTGAGAATGCTGTAAAACCGGGTGGTACCGAGAAAAAGAAGGCCTTTTCTCCCCAATTATTCTGCTATTGATGTTCTTCATTGCAGTCTATTCGGGGAAAACAGGGCCTTTTTTACTATTTTTGAGGACATTTAATCTTTATCTACACATTTTTGAGAGATATCTACACAAATTTAGAACTTATCTACACGATTTTGATGGATATCTACCAATTTTCTAACTTTATCTACACATTTTTGCAATATATCTACAAATCTTCCAAAGAGTTGAGAAACTCGACCTACTTTATTTTACAAAACCACAGCCATACGCTGAGTTTTTCTAATATTCAAATATCCGCAAGGAGGGATTACGACGTGAAAGTAGAAGCAAAAAAGCTGGAATTCCAAACCAGTACTGAACCCAAAACTGGTGCAGACCTTCTAATCGATTTATTGAAGCAGGAAGGTGTTGATACGTTATTTGGGTATCCGGGAGGTGCAGTCCTTCCGATCTATGATGCCATCTATCGGGCAAAAGGAACCATCAACCACATCCTTTTCCGGCACGAGCAAGGTATGATTCATGCTGCTGAAGGATATGCCCGGATTACTGGAAGACCTGGAGTAGTCATTGCCACTTCAGGACCAGGAGCTACTAACCTGGTTACTGGAATTACAGATGCTATGATGGATTCCCTGCCACTCGTGGTATTTACCGGGCAGGTTGCACGAAGTGTCATCGGAACAGATGCCTTCCAGGAAGCTGATGTGATGGCTATTACAACACCAATCACCAAACATAACTACCAAGTGCAATCCATAGCCGATTTGCCAAGAATCGTGAAGGAAGCTTTCCATATTGCTTCTACCGGCCGACCAGGTCCAGTCTTAGTCGATATTCCAAAAGATATCTCAGCAGGAGTATTAACAGAAGAACCAAAAGAAGCGAGTATTCATTTACCAGGCTACCAGCCAACTACCAAACCAAATCCTTTGCAGATTAAAAAACTGGCAGACTCTATTTCTAAAGCAAAGAAACCTGTTGTACTTGCTGGAGCTGGAGTTCTTCACGGAAAGGCTTCAGCTGAACTGACTGCATTTGCTGAAAAATACGATCTTCCGGTGGTCACCACACTACTAGGATTAGGTGCCTTCCCTGCTGACAGCCCTCTCTCTTTAGGAATGGGTGGAATGCACGGAACGTATGCGGCAAACATGGCTTTGCATGATTGTGATTTACTTATCAATTTTGGCGCACGGTTTGATGATCGCTTAACAGGCAATCTGAAACACTTTGCACCACATGCAAAGGTAGCTCATATCGACATTGATCCTGCCGAAATTGGAAAAAACATACCAACTCAAATTCCAATTGTTTCTGATACACGCGAGGCATTAATGGAATTAGCACATCATGAAGTCGAACAACCGGAACACCAATCATGGCTTGCAACCCTCCAACAGTATAAACAGGAATATCCGCTTTGGTATAAGCATGATACAAACGGAATGTGTCCACAGTGGGTCATTGAAGCCGTGCATAAGGTAACAAATGGAAACGCCATTGTTGCAACCGACGTAGGTCAGCATCAAATGTGGGCTGCACAGTATTACACCTTTAAGCAACCGCATCGCTGGATTACATCAGGTGGACTTGGAACCATGGGATTTGGCTTCCCTGCAGCCATTGGAGCACAAATTGCCTCACCAGAAAGTACCGTTGTTGCAATTGTAGGAGACGGCGGTTTCCAAATGACCCTACAGGAATTATCGGTCATTTATGAAAGAAACCTTCCTGTAAAAATTATCATCGTTAATAACGGGGCACTCGGAATGGTTCGCCAATGGCAGGAACTACTGCATGGAAACCGTATTTCTGAATCTATCCTTCATACCCAGCCTGATTTCGTCAAGCTTGCTGAAAGCTACTCGATTCGCGGTGTTAAGGTGAACACTCAGGAAGAACTCATTACTGTCTTACCAGAAGTTTTTGCACACAGTGGCCCAGTTCTTGTTGATTGCCGCGTGCTTCAACAGGAAAAAGTGTTTCCAATGATTGCACCAGGCAAAGGAATCCATGAAATGATTGGGGTGAAACCATGAAACGGATCATAACAGCCACTGTTCAAGACCGAAGCGGTGTACTAAACCGGGTCACTGGCCTCCTTCAAAGACGTCAATTCAATATTTCAAGCATCTCTGTTGGGCCGACTGAAACAGAAGGCGTCTCCAAAATGACCTTAGTTGTCGAAGTCGAAGACGACCAACGTCTTGAACAAGTGACGAAACAATTAAACAAGCAAATTGATGTATTAAAAGTCTCTGATATTACGGATAAAGCGATTGTTGCTAGAGAGCTCGCTCTCATTAAAGTAGCCAGCAGCAGTCAGCTCCGCAGTGAGATCAACGGAATTATTGATCCGTTCCGTGCCTTAATTATCGATGTCAGCAAAGATAGTCTAGCCGTCCAAATCACTGGCCGTCCTGATAAAATCGATGCCTTGATAGAGCTGCTCCGTCCATACGGCATAAAAGAAATTGCCAGAACTGGACTGACTGCCCTCCAACGAGGTCATCAGCCACAAGTAAACGAACTAGCTACTTACTCACTATTAAAATAAAAACTATTCCTGAAAGGATGATTCATAATGGTAAAAGTACTTTATAACGGAGATATTCAAGAGGCAGTTTTACAAGGGAAAAAGATTGCAGTAATCGGATATGGTTCACAAGGTCATGCACATGCCCTGAACTTAAAAGAAAGCGGCTTTGATGTAGTGGTTGGTCTAAGAGGCGGTAAATCATGGGATAAGGCAGTTGAAGATGGAGTTGATGTTCGTTCAGTTGCAGAGGCAACAGCTGTTGCAGATGTGGTCATGGTTCTTCTTCCAGACGAAATGCAGCCTAAAGTGTACGAAGAAAGTATCAAACCAAATCTAGAAGCAGGAAACGCTCTTGTTTTTGCCCACGGCTTTAACGTTCACTTTAGCCAAATCGTTCCTCCAGCAGATGTGGACGTATTCCTAGTAGCACCTAAAGGTCCAGGACATTTAGTACGACGCACATATACAGAAGGCGCTGGTGTTCCTGCCCTTTATGCGGTTTACCAAGACTACACTGGTCAAGCGCGTGAAGTAGCTCTTGCTTACGCCAAAGGAATTGGTTCTGCTCGTGCAGGCGTGTTAGAAACGACTTTCCAAGAAGAAACAGAAACAGATTTATTCGGAGAACAGGCTGTCCTTTGCGGTGGTACAACTGCCCTAATTAAAGCAGGCTTTGAAACTCTAGTAGAAGCTGGATACCAGCCTGAAGTTGCGTACTTCGAGTGTTTACATGAATTGAAATTAATCGTGGACCTTTTATACGAAGGTGGATTCGAAAACATGCGTTACTCGATTTCTGACACAGCACAATGGGGAGATTTCGTTTCAGGACCACGCGTGGTAAATGAAGATACAAAAGCCCGTATGAAGGAAGTATTAAAAGATATCCAAACTGGTGTGTTTGCAAAAGGCTGGATCCTTGAAAACCAAGCAAATCGCCCACAATTCAACGCCATCAACCGCGCTGAAAACAATCACCAAATTGAGACTGTTGGCAGAGAGCTTCGTGCATTAATGCCTTTCATTAAAAAGCCAGTAAATGCAAAGAAAGAAGTGGTGGTAAATGGTTCACGTTAACATCTTTGATACAACCTTACGCGATGGTGAGCAGTCCCCAGGTGTGAATTTAAACCAGCTCGAAAAGTTAGAAATTGCGAGACAGCTTGAACGATTTGGTGTAGATATTATGGAGGCCGGCTTCCCGGCTTCCTCACAAGGAGATTTTGAAGCAGTACGAGCGATTGCCCAAACAATTAAAAACGCATCCGTCACAGGCTTGGCACGCGCGACAAAATCAGACATTGACATTGCGTGGGATGCCTTAAAAGATGCAGCTGAGCCAAGATTGCATGTGTTTCTTGCTACCTCCCCTATCCATATGAAATATAAATTAATGAAAACACCGGAACAAGTGACACAAACAGCGGTCGAAATGGTCGCATATGCGCGCCAAAGATTCCCGCAGATAGAATGGTCTGCAGAGGATGCTTCCCGCTCTGACCTTGATTTTCTCGTTCAGATTATTACAAAGGTTATCGATGCAGGAGCAACTGTCATCAACCTTCCAGATACAGTTGGTTATACCACACCGGAAGAATATGGCCGCATGTTCCGCTACATTAGAGAAAACGTACCTAATATTCATAAAGTAGCCCTATCCTGTCACTGTCACGATGACCTAGGTATGGCGGTAGCAAATAGCCTTGCTGCCATAGAGAATGGCGTGACACAAGTAGAGGGCACGATTAACGGAATTGGTGAACGGGCTGGTAACGCTTCTCTAGAGGAGATTGCTGTAGCCTTAAACATCCGAAAAGATAAGTATCCTTACACAACGAATCTAGTATTAAAAGAAATCAAACGTACGAGCGATCTTGTCAGCCGCTTTACAGGCATGTTGGTTCCTCCTAACAAAGCGGTTGTTGGAAAAAATGCCTTCGCCCATGAGTCAGGAATTCACCAGGATGGCGTGTTAAAAAACACCTTAACCTATGAAATTATTACACCTGAATTAGTTGGGGTTAAATCCAATGATTTAGTCCTTGGAAAACACTCCGGCAGACATGCATTTAAAGACAAAATTGAGCAAATGGGCTATACCCTTTCTCCTGAAAAACTAGGTGAAGCCTTCACTGCTTTTAAACAATTAACCGACCGAAAAAAAGAAGTAACGGACGAGGATTTATTTACAATTTTAACTGATATCCAAACAACATCAGTAGATGTGAAAAAATACGAGCTTGTTGCTTTCCAAGTACAATACGGTTCAGCCAATCTCCCTACTGCGACGGTAGCGTTAACTACTCCAGAAGGAATCCGTGTAGAAACCGCGCGTACAGGGTCAGGAAGTGTTGAGGCGCTAATGAACACATTAGAAGCCCTCATTAAAGAAGAAATTCATCTTACTGATTTTAGATTGAGTTCAGTTGGCCAAGGCCGCGATGCCCTAGCAGAAGTTCACGTGAAAATGACCGTTAACGGTACCAAAGTCAGCGGCCGCGGCTCAGCACAGGACGTCTTAGAAGCATCAGCCAAGTCATTCTTAAACGCAGTCAACCGTGTTTTTTATACCCACAAAGCATTAGTGAAAGAAACAGCTATTTCATAGGCAGGGATAAGGAACAATGTTCATTTTTAAACCCTGTTGATTGGAGCGGAAGACGCGAAGACTCCTGTGGGAGTATGGTTCAGGGGAGACCCCGCAGGCGCTTTTCTCCGAGGAGGCTCGCCGAAACACCCACGGAAAGCGCTGCGTCTGGAGCGGAAATCAACAGGCAATTTTAACAAAGCTATTACTTAAAAGCTAGGGTGTATTTCAATGCCCTTATCTTACAAAAAATGAGGAGGTTGCTCTAATGAAAAAACATATTGTCTTACTTCCTGGTGATGGAATCGGTAAGGAAGTCATTCATTCAGCAAGAGAAGTATTAAGTGCCTTATCAGAAGAATATAATCATTCATTCAGCTTTGAGACCCATGAAATCGGAGGAGCAGCCATTGATCTTTACGGCACTCCCCTTCCAGAATCAACTGTTGATGCCTGTAAACAGGCAGATGCTGTACTACTTGGAGCAGTAGGTGGGCCTAAATGGGATCAGAATCCTTCCCATCTACGACCAGAACGTGGCTTGCTTGGCATTCGAAAGGCCCTTGATTTATATGCAAACTTACGGCCAATCAAAGGATTTAAAAATCTCCTCCATGCATCACCATTAAAGGAAGAAGTGGTATCTGGCAGCGACCTCCTTATTGTACGGGAATTAACTGGCGGCCTTTACTTCGGGACACCAAGTGAACGCCGTGACAACGGAAACGCAGTAGTAGACACACTTGCTTACACACGTAAAGAGATTGAAAGAATTGTAGATAAAGGCTTCCAAGCTGCACAGCAGCGGCGCGGTCACTTAACTTCTGTTGACAAGGCAAATGTCCTTGAATCAAGTAAGTTATGGCGAGAAGTGGTCGAGGAGAAAAAGGCTCAATATCCGGATGTTGCAGTTGAACATGTGTTAGTTGATGCAGCGGCAATGAAATTGATTACAAACCCGACTCACTTTGACGTCATCGTTACTGAGAATCTATTCGGAGACATCTTAAGTGATGAAGCATCAGTCATAACCGGTTCGCTCGGCATGCTTCCATCTGCCAGCTTACGTGAAGATGGGGTGGGCCTTTATGAACCTGTTCATGGCTCCGCACCTGATATCGCTGGAAAAGGAGTGGCTAATCCAGTTGCGATGATTTTATCAGCTGCTCTCATGCTACGTTATTCCTTCCAATTGGATGATGAAGCGAAGGTCATTGAAGACGCGGTTCAGTCTGTACTTGATGCTGGCTTCCATACGGGGGATCTCCAAGTGACAGATGGGCGCCTTGTAGGAACAGTAGAAATGACAAAACTGATTGTAGATTACATTAAATCACAGAACGCATCCAAGTGTATCGCCAGCTGTTATTTTTAATAGGTGAATCAGAATCCGTCAGGCTTGTTCTTTAACAATTGCCTGGCGGATTTCCTGCAAATTTTTCAATAGCAAAAATCTATGAACGTGAGGAAGGAAGCTATGCAAACACCAAAAAATATTATCCAAAAAATTTGGGAACAGCATGTAGTCCATCAAGAGGAAGGAAAACCGGATTTATTATATATCGATTTACACCTCGTACATGAAGTGACCTCTCCTCAAGCATTTGAGGGCTTACGAATAAATGGACGTAAAGTCCGCCGTCCGGATCTTACTTACGCAACGATGGACCATAATGTTCCTACCCGACAACGTCTTGTCATTAATGACCCAATCTCTAAAAAGCAAATCGATACCTTACAGGAAAACTGTCAGGAATTCGGTATTACACTTGCTGATATTCATCATCCCGATAATGGTATTGTCCATGTCATTGGTCCTGAGCTTGGCCTCACCCAGCCTGGAAAAACAATCGTTTGCGGGGATAGTCACACCTCTACACATGGTGCATTCGGAGCCCTTGCCTTTGGAATTGGTACAAGTGAAGTGGAACATGTACTTGCCACTCAAACGCTTTGGCAGGCACCGCCAAAAACCCTTAATGTAAAAGTAAACGGCAAACTTGGGGTTGGTGTAACAGCAAAGGACCTCATTCTAGCCATCATCGGCAAGTTCGGCGTCCAATTTGGAACTGGTTATGTGATGGAATACACAGGTGAAGCGATTCGATCCTTATCCATGGAAGAGCGAATGACTGTCTGCAATATGTCGATTGAGGCTGGTGCGAGAGCGGGTCTGATCACTCCTGATGAAACTACGTTTGAGTATTTACGAGGACGCCGCCATGTGCCACAAGGAGAAGCATTTGAAGAAGCTGTTGCTAAGTGGCAATCACTTGCGACAGACGAAGGCGCAGCTTATGATGCTGTGGTTGAAATTGATGCAGCGGAAGTCGAGCCACAGGTGACGTGGGGAACAAATCCTGGCATGTGCATTCCTGTTACAGCTAACGTTCCAAGCCCAGATGATGTTGATAGACCAAGCGAGCAGGACGAAATTAACCGGGCTCTTGAATATATGGGACTTACGGCTGGAGAACCTATCTCCAACGTTAAAATTGACCATGTTTTCATTGGTTCGTGTACAAACTCCAGGTTAAGCGACTTACGAAAAGCAGCTGAAGTCTTGCGCGGCAGAATGGTTAGCCCTTCTGTTACCGCTATCGTGGTACCCGGTTCGTTTAGTATAAAACTGGCTGCAGAGAAGGAAGGCTTGGATGTCATCTTTAAAGAGGCAGGCTTTGAATGGCGAGAGGCCGGCTGCAGTATGTGTTTAGCAATGAATGATGATATCGTTCCGGCAGGCGAGCGCTGTGCCTCCACTTCTAACCGAAACTTTGAAGGGCGACAAGGAAATGGCGCACGGACCCATTTGGTCAGTCCAGAAATGGCTGCAGCTGCTGCAGTTGCAGGTCATTTTGTTGATGTCCGTCAATTCACTGCTCAGGAGGTTATGTAGCATATGGAACCACTACGCATTCACCAAGGACTTGTTTGCCCATTAAACAGGCCTAATGTAGATACAGATCAAATTATTCCGAAGCAATTTTTGAAGCGAATTGAACGCAGTGGCTTTGGTCAATACCTCTTTTATCATTGGCGCTTTGATGATGCGGGCAATTTACGGCCTGATTTCCCTTTGAATCTGACAAAATATCAGGGTGCCTCCATCTTGGTTGCTGGTGAGAACTTCGGTTGCGGCTCATCCCGTGAGCATGCACCATGGGCCGTGCAGGATTTTGGCTTTAAGGTAATCATCGCACCAAGCTACGCCGATATTTTTAAAAATAACTGTGTAAAAAATGGAATTCTAGCCGTTCAAGCAAGTGAATCACAGGTACAAACCATTATGAAAAACGCTGAAGCCGAGGGCTACAAGCTAACAGTCAATCTTGAGGAGCAAAGAGTGTTTGATAACTCCGGATTCGAGATGACTTTCGATATCGCTCCGTATCCTAAACAAATGCTTCTTAACGGTTGGGATGAGATTGGGGTTACTTTAACCTATGAAGATAAAATTAAGCAATATGAATTGGCACGTTAATTTGAATGAGCCTGGGATTCCAGGCTCATTTTTTCTATGTGACCGGTTGCTCTTTCCTTCAACCAGTTCAGTCGCGTAGACCCTTTCTATGTGACCGTTTCCTCTTTCCTTTAACCAGTTCGGTCGCGTAGACCCTTTCTATGTG